>Ga0208373_1003673_pt1 | contig 14776 bp, 15 predicted proteins | sample RifOxyC2_FD_184036 | JGI IMG/M metagenome (GOLD analysis project Ga0208373, IMG submission 184036) | Soil microbial communities from Rifle, Colorado - Rifle Oxygen_injection C2 (SPAdes) | ecosystem: Environmental > Terrestrial > Deep subsurface > Rock core/Sediment | place: Rifle, Colorado...
CAATATTGCTTAATTTAGAAATCAAAATAAGTTTTATGACTTATGATTATTCGGTAGTTTCCCCTTTTATTTCAACAGAATATTTGAATATTGCGTCTATTCCTGATATAGCCTGTATGAAATTATCTACAATTATGCAACGATCTGCCTTAAAAGATTATGTGGATTTGTACGAAATTATGAAAATATATACCCTTGAGCAACTGCTTTCATTCGCGAAAAAAAAATATCCGATGATTGATTCAACAATCATTTTAAAAAGCCTAAGCTATCTTGAAGATATCGTCGATGAGCCGCTTATTTATAAGAATGAAGAATTAAAACCTTCTATTAACGTTTTAAAGCAATTTTTTCAAAATGAAGTTAAAAAATATATTAATAAAATTTTGAAATAACGGAAAGATAATTAAGGCTGGAGGCAGAAAGAAAATATTGGGGTGGTATCAACGGTAGTTCTGTTTGCACTGGAGAGTATTATTGGTACAATAATGGTATGGAAATAAAAGAAAGAGACGAATTGCAAAAGGCATGGCTAAAGAGCTCTAAGGAAGATTTTAAAATAGCAGGAGATTTAATTGGAATGAAACACTATCAATGGGCGTTATTTTTGTGTCATATAGCAATAGAAAAGGTATTAAAAGCAAATTACATAAAAATAAAAGAACAATATCCACCACCAATTCATAAATTAGTTAAATTGGCTACTGATTGTAAGATTAAATTAAGTGAAGAACAGATTGACGATTTAAGAGAGATGACATCTTTTAATATTGAAGCACGATATGACATTATAAAAGATAAGTTATATAAAAAAGCAACAAAAGAATTTACAAAAAAATATTTTGAGAAAACAAAAAAATTATTAAATTATTTTATTTCATTAATATGGCAAACATAGCTTTTAAAAATAAATCAGTTAAGGATGAGATCGATAGATTCGTTAATTTATTACAAAAAGAACAGATAAAAATTTCTAAGGTTATACTTTTTGGATCTTATTCTAAAGGTGAAGAAAGAGATTATTCAGATATCGATCTGGCTGTTGTCTCACCTAACTTTGGTAAAAATACTCATAAAGAAATGATGTACTTAGTTAACTTATCCTCTAAAGTATCAGATAGAATAGAAGCTATTCCTGTGGCAGAAAAAGACATGTTGATGAAATATCATCCATTGATAGGTGAAATAAAAAAATACGGTAAGGTGATTTATTCTTCAAATTAATTACATGATCTTAAACACCGCCCATAACGAAATCCCTCACCAATCGCTTGACTTTTCAAAGATTAAAAAAACTCTTGGCTGGGTGCCAAAAGAAAACATAAGATCTACAGCGAAGAAGATATTTGAGTGGTATAAAAAAGCCTTGATTAATATTATTTAGATTTTATTGAAAGATTATTATTAAATATATTTTTGTAGTTTTTTCCATGTTACTTCAGGAAATCTGCAATATTTTTTGGCAATATTCTCTATCTTTTTAGTAGGTACATATTTAAGTTTAATTAATGTACGTAATTTATTTAATTCTTTATTTGAATAGTGTTCCTGCTCCCATAATCTTATCTGGTGCATTAACTTTATCTCATTAGATAATTTATTTTTATTAAAATTACTATTTTTTAAAGCTTCATTGATATAAGAATTTTCTTTCATTAGACTATAATAAAAGTCAGGATAAACCTTACAATCATATATTTTACCTATAGATAAACCTGCGGCCTTACAAACTTTACATTTAGGATGGGAAAATTTTAATTTAATGATTTTATCAATATCATCCGTTAATATATTTCCACATAATATATTTTTTTCATAATTTTTTGTATAAGAATTACATATTCTAATATCACCGTCGACGTTAATCGATAAATAGCGTTCCTGAAAATCACAATAATTTCTAGGCGCAATCTTTATCTGATTATCAAGTACGCTTAAAAGCAATTCCTTTGATATATTCTTTAATTCATCATATGGTATTCTGTTGTTGACATAATCTAAGCATCGGTTTTTATCAAACATTACAGCATAATTTAAAGCAAAACGTATACCGTTTTCATCACAAAACTTTTTTGCTTTTTCTATTTCATGTAAATTGAATTGGTAGATATGGTAACTCATATCAAAAGGAATATTCTTGAATATTTTCTTAAGTTTCTTTATGTTTTTAATCATCAATTCGAATTTAAATCCATGAATTTTATCATACGATTCCTGAGAAAATCCCGGCATAGATATTATCACGTGTTTAACAGCTTTGAGCCCCTCTTTATCTATTTTTGGAACACGAATTATATTGGTACTATAGTTCGTAGTAAATCCCATTTTGTGTGTAATCTTAAGTATCTCGTTTAATTTTGGATGTAATGAGGGTTCACCTAAACCGTATATGTGAAAGCTTGTGCTTTTTGTATAAAATCCATATTTTTTTAGCTTGGCCAAAATAGCTGCATACTTTACTTCTGAAATAAATGAGCCGGCATGAGACAAGTCATTACCGCTTGGACAATATTTACATTTAGCTACACAATAACCAACAACATCAAATGATATTGAATCAAATCCTGTTGGGTATAATTTTTGAAATTCTTTTAAAGTTGTTAGTTCCATTTTTTGGATTTTATAATCCTTTACTAATTATGGATTGTACCATAAACAATTAATGTTGTGTAATGAATTTTAGCATTTTAGAATTAAAGGAAAAAAAATATATAAAGAGTTTAGTGACGTGGAGTTAAAAGTTGCTATAATAATTAGATGAATATTAAATCTTATATTCGAGAAGTGCCTGATTGGCCAATAGAAGGCGTCAGCTTCAAAGATATTACGACTTTGCTTCAAGATTCAAATGCGTTTAAATATGTAATTGATAAAATGACTGAACCTTTTTCAAACAAAAAAATTGATAAGGTTGTGGCGATTGAATCCAGAGGCTTTCTTTTGGCAACGCCTATTGCCTATAAAATTGGTTGTGGAATAAGCTTGGTAAGAAAAAAAGATAAACTACCTTTCAAAACAATTAAAGAAAGTTATAAAAAAGAGTACGGTTTCGATATGTTAATAATGCACCAAGATACGATCGTAAAGGATGAAAAAATACTAATTATTGATGACATCATAGCAACTGGCGGAACCATAGAGACAACAATAAAATTAATCAAGAGATTGGGAGGAAAAGTTGTTGGAATTAGTTCTATTGTAGATTTGCCATTTTTAGGTGGAAGTAAAAAATTAAAAAAATATCATTTACATTATTTGGTTTCATATGATGAAGAATAAATATAAGAATGTGTTTTTGGTAGCAATGGGTTATGAGATAAAAAATATTTTTGAACCGCTTGGCTTTAGGAAAACTGAAAAGCAATTACCCTACGGTGTGTGGGAAAAGGATATTAATTTAGTAATAGATACAGGAGTTTCTAAGACAAATGCGGCTGGGGGAACCCAGTGGGCTATTGACAGTTATCAGACAGAAAGATGGATTAATGTGGGCCTGTGTGGATCTTTAAAAAAAAGTTTTAAACCAGGAGAGGTGATAGAAATTAGTGAGTGTAGATTTTATGATATTGATAACCGTGGGTTAAATCACAAATGGAAGATCGGGCAAATTCCAGGGGATAATAGTTATATTTTTCGTCTAACGGGAAGAAAGTGGGGCTTGAAAACAGCAAAAATAATCACCGGTGATCAATTTATAACCGACAAAACTAAACTAAAGGAGATCATAAATGAATATAAACCAGATCTAATAGATGAAGAAGCAACGGCAATTGCAAAGATTTTAAAAAATAATAAACAGCTGGATAGGTTGACTATATTTAAAGTTGTATCAGATAATGCAGACGAAAACGCATTCGACGACTTTAGTAAAACAGAAGGTTTGTTTGATAAGGCGAAAGACGTGATAAAAGCTTTGCTTGGTTAATTTCTGACATTTAAGACGAAAAGTATAACTTTTGGAAGTGATGGTTGTAACTATTAATTTGATTTATTAAAATATGTCCATATGATTCAGCTATCTGACTACGTAATAGATTCTTTAGTTAATAAAGGTATTAAGGATATTTTTTTAGTCTCTGGCGGAGGAATTATGTTTTTATGCGACGCGGTTGGAAGGAACAAAAAAATTAAATACATTTCAAATCATCACGAACAAGCATCGGCAACTGCGGCCGAGGCTTGGGCGAGAACCAAAAATCATATTTCAGCTTGCTTGGTAACTACAGGTCCAGGAGGAACTAATGCAATTACAGGGGTAGCCGGAGCTTGGGTAGACTCAATTCCTATGATTGTCATAAGTGGACAGGTAAAGCGCTCCGTGACTGCAGATTACACTAAATATCGGCAAGTTGGGCCTCAGGAAATAAATATTATTCCGATGATTAAACCGATTACTAAATATGCAGTGACCATTATAGACCCAAATAAAATTAAATACGAGTTAGAAAAATGTTTTTATGAAGCAACCTCTGGTCGTCCCGGTCCGGTTTGGATTGATCTTCCGCTTGATATTCAGAGCGCCGTCATTGATGAAAAAAAACTTGATTCTTTTGAACCACCTAAAAAAGTTATAAATAAAAACGATTTAATGAGCAGTGTAAAAAAAGTTGTAGAGATGCTTAAAATATCAAAGAAACCAATAGTGATTGCCGGTCAAGGAATCCGTCTTTCAGGTGGTCAAAAAGTATTTGAGCGGTTAGTTGGTAAATTAAGGACACCGGTTATTTTTCCAATCAACGGCTTAGATTTGTTGCCGGAGAATAATAAATATGTTTTAGGAAAATTTGGACCAGTTGGTACCCGCCAAGGTAATTTTGCTTTACAAAATTCTGACTTACTCATAAGTATCGGAGCCAGTCTTAATGCTGCTTCAACCGGTTATGATTTTAAGGGTTTTGGTAGAAACGCTAAGAAGATAATGATCAACATTGATCAGGGAGAAATCGATAATAAAAAAATAAAAATAGATTTTCCAATAGTTGCTGACGCTAAAGATTTTATGGAAGAATTGTTAAGGCAAACAAAAAATATTAATTTAATATCAAATAAAAAATGGCTTTCTGTCTGCAAGTATTTTAAAAATAAATATCCTCTGATTAATCAGGAATATTTCAAAGACAAAAAGCATGTAAATAGCTATGTTTTTTTTGATGTCCTTTCAGATTTATTAACAAGTAAAGATGTTTTGGTGACGGGTATTTCACTGGACGCCTGCAGTATGTATCAGGCTTTTAAAGTAAAAAAAGGACAAAGAGCATTTGTTAATAAAAATTTAGGTCAGATGGGTTGGTGTTTACCTGCAGCAATTGGAGCTTGTGCCGGCAACAATTATAAAAGGACAATTCTTGTTACCGGAGACGGAAGTATTCAGTTTAATATTCATGAACTGGAAACGATAAAATATTACAAATTGCCGATAAAAATATTTGTCTTTAATAATCAGGGTTACGAATCAATAAGATCAACGCAGGACAATTATTTTTCCAGTAATTATGTAGGGTCAAATAAGGATTCGGGAGTTTCAAATCCCAATTTTAAATTACTTGCCCAAGCACATGATTTTAAGTATGAAGAAATAAAAAACAATGATCAATTAGTTGATATAATAAAAAAAACCTTAAAAACTAAAGACCCTGTTTTATGTGAGGTTAATATTGCATACGATCAAAAAAGAATGCCAAGAGTTTCATCATTTAGACTACCGGACGGAACACTTGAGTCTCGGCCATTGGAGGATATGTTTCCATTTCTACCGAAAGAAGAGATAGATGAGAATATGCATTTATTCGATAAGTAATTATTAATTTATTATTTATTACGAGTTTGCGAGTTTAATTAATTTGCTAAATAAATAACTCGTTAAATAAAATAATTGTATTTTAATAGGATGAATATTTTATTAACCGGCGGCAGTGGGTTTATCGGGAAAAATCTATATGAGGGTTTGAAGGATGAATTAAAAATCTTTGCTCCAACTCATAAAGAATTAGAGTTGACTGATTCGAATGCCGTCCGGAAATATATCATAAAAAATAAAATTAAAGTCGTCATCCACACTGCGGTAAAAGGTGGAGACCTGGTCCTTGAAAATATTTTAAGAATGTATTTGTCTATCTATAATAATCTTGATCTGCTTGATAAATTTATCAACTTCGGCTCAGGAGCAGAATATGCAAAAACCCGGGATCTAAAAAAAGTAAAAGAAACCGAACTGGGAAAATATATTCCGCATGATAATTACGGACTTGGAAAATTAATCTGTAGTAAACTCTCAAAAGATAATGAAAAAATCACTACCGTACTCCCATTTGGAATATTTGGCCCAGGAGAAGATTATTGCTTTAAATTCATTGCTAATTCAATCGTTAAAAATTTGCTTGGTTTACCAATAAAAATCAAACAGGATGTTATGTTCGATTATTTATATATCAAAGACTTGATTCCAATAATAAAGTTTTTCCTAAAAAATCAAAAGCTATCGGGAGATTTTAATATTTCAACAACGGAGTCGATTAGTCTTTCTCAAATCGTTGACCTAATAAATAAAAATTCCAAAAAACCGTCAAAAATAATTGTGATGAATAAAAAATTAAATTTTCAATATACGGGTAGTAGTAATAAATTATTAAAAACAATCCCCTCTCTCAAAATTACTTCATATAAAGATTCGGTCGTAGATTTTTATAATTATTTTGAACGTAATATTGAAACACTCGATAAAGCTGCTATAATTCAGGATAATTATTTAAAGATATCAAAAACTAAATGATTAAAAAAAAATCCTCATTTTGGAAAAATAAAATGGTTTTGGTTACAGGCGGTACTGGTTCTTTTGGCAAAAAATTTATCCAGATTCTTCTTAAAGAATATCCAATCAAACGTTTGGTTGTATACAGCCGAGATGAATTGAAACAGGAAGAAATGAGGACGATGTATGGATTTGCTGATAAAAGAATCCGTTTTTTTATTGGAGATATCAGGGATAAGAATCGACTTGATCGGGCTTTTGTTGGTATAGATATCGTTATTCACGCGGCTGCATTGAAGCAAGTGCCCACTTGTGAATATAATCCCATCGAAGCAATTAGAACTAATATAAATGGTTCAGAGAATATTATTAACGCTGCTATTGATAGAAATGTTAAAAAAGTTCTTGCTTTAAGCACTGATAAAGCAGTCAGCCCTATCAATTTATATGGTGCAACAAAATTAGTTGCAGAAAAATTATTCATTCAAGGAAATAACTATTCTAGTTTTGATGGTACTAAGTTTAGTTGCGTAAGATATGGAAATGTGGTTGGCAGTCGCGGAAGTGTTGTTCCGCTTTTCCAACATCAAAAAAAGAATGGACTTATTACAATTACTGACACGAGAATGTCACGCTTTTGGTTAACTTTAGAGCAAGGAGTGAGATTTGTCATCAGGTGTGTAGAACAAATGAACGGTGGGGAAACTTTTGTCCCAAAAATTCCCAGCATGAAGATAACTGATCTATCAAAAGTTATCGCTCCCGATTCAAAAATAAAAATCACAGGTATTAGACCAGGGGAAAAATTATTTGAGACATTAATTTCAGAAAATGATGCTCCTAATACTTATGAATTTAATGACATGTATATCATTAGGCCAGTAAGTTTATTTAGAGAACAAAAAAATAAATTATTATTAAAGGGAAAAAAAATGAAATTAGAAAGATATGACAGTGCCACTAATGGTGAATGGTTGACCCAAAAACAGTTATTGGCTATGATTGAACAAGTGAAGCTATGAAGAAAATATTGATTACCGGTGCTTCGGGGATGTTGGGAGCTTCGTTGGTTGATTTGTGGAAAAATAAATACGATATTTTTGCGACTGCCAGTAGTGACTTTCTTGAAAATTCTTCTAATAATTTTAAAAAATTAGATTTAAGATCAGAAAATTATCAAACTCTTTCGAAATGGGTCAAACCAGACGTAATCATTCATTGTGCAGCATTGACGAGTCATGAATTTTGTCAAACTAATCCAAAAGAGGCAATGACGGTTAATGGCGAATCTGTCCGAAGGTTAATCGAAGTATTTCCAAAAATAAAATTAATCTTTATTTCATCTGACGCTGTTTTTCCCATAAACACTCACCTGGCCAATGAGAAGACTATGACTTCCCCAGTTACTGTATATGGAAAATCAAAAGAACTAGGTGAAAAATATACTCTGAGTATGACTGAAAACGGATGTGTGGTAAGAACCACAATAGTTGGGAAAAATATTAATCCACAAAAACAAGGCTTTGCAGGGTGGGTCATTAATTCATTAAAAAATAATCGAAAGATTAATCTTTATAAAGATGTTTTATTTACTCCAATTTCTATCTGGGATTTTGCTAACGAATTGGAGTGGATATTTAATAATCAAGTGCCCAAGGTACTTCATGTAGCTGGCAGTGAAATTGCTAATAAATATACCTTTGGATTAGAATTATGTAAAAAAATGAAGTTAAATACAGGGCTAATATCATCAAGTAGACTAGATTTATCTACTAAAATTATGAGATCCCACGATCAATCATTATATTGTGGATTGTATCAAAAGATATCCGGTCATGATTTGCCGGATTTTAAAGATACTATTAGAAGTTTATGTAATCATTTCAAATGATATGCAAAAATTCAAAATAGGTAGGAAACTCATTGGTAAAGGGCAGCCGACATATTTTATTGCTGATTTGGCTGCAAATCATGATGGTGATTTAAAAAGAGCTAAGGAGTTAATATATCTTTGTGCAGAATCTGGAGCTGATGCGGCTAAATTCCAAAATTTTCAAGCTGATAAAATCGTAAGTAAGTTCGGATTCGAACATCTTGATGATCAATCGTCCCATCAGGCAAAATGGAAAAAATCTGTTTTTCAAGTGTATAAAGATGCGAGTGTCAGTAAGGATTGGACACCCATACTCAAGGAAACTTGTAAGAAAGTCGGAATAGATTATTTTACCAGTCCATATGATTTTGATTCCATTGACACAGTTGATCCATTCGTAGATGTTTATAAAATTGGTTCAGGGGATATTACATGGTTAGAGATTATAAAGTACATGGCAAAAAAAGGAAAACCGGTTATGCTGGCAAGTGGAGCATCAACAATTGAGGATGTCAAAAGAGCAGTGAATATAATAATAAAAAGAACAAAAAAAATCGTTTTAATGCAATGTAACACAAACTATACTGGTTCAATTGAAAACTTTAAATATATTAATTTGAATGTTTTGAAATTATATAAAAAACTTTATCCAAATGTAATTTTGGGCCTTTCAGATCATACTCCAGGGCATTCAACAGTATTGGGTGCAGTTGCTTTAGGTGCAAAGGTAATAGAAAAACATTTTACCGATGATAATTCACGTATTGGACCAGATCATGGATTTGCTATGAATCCACAAACTTGGAAAGAAATGGTTGATCGAACAAGAGAATTGGAGCTTTCATTAGGAGATGGAATTAAGCGTATTGAAAAAAATGAAAAAAAATCTATCGTCGTTCAAAGGCGTTCATTAAGAAGTGTAAAAAATATGAAAGTTGGAGAAATAATAAGTATAGAAGACTTTGAATCTTTACGACCTATTCCAAAAAACGGATTGCCCCCGTATGAGATTAATAAACTAATAAATAAAAAATTAATAAGACCCTTAAAAAAAGGAGAGCATATAACTTGGAGGCATATTAGATAAAAAGAATATTTAGGAAAGCTTTGAGTTCAAGAAGATTACCTTTCAAACTGTTTGCAAAGCGTGATTTACTTAAGCGCTTTTTTGTTTTGATTGGGATTTCAAAAAAAATTGCACCATCTTTAATGGCTCTAAAAGTAAATTCAGTTGCAATTGAATATCTATTTTCAAGTCGGCCATATTTTTCAAATAAACTTCTTTTATAAGCTTTCATACCGCATAAAGGGTCAGAAAATCCGTATTTTAGTTTAGAATAAATGCTAAAAATTTGTTCCATAGATCTATTTTTTATCGATCGATTTCCAATTATCAAATCGGGTTTTTTATCTTTAATTATTGCAATATATTTTACTAAATCCGACGCTTGATGTTGTCCATCTGCATCATATGTAATAGTATAATCAGATCCTAATTTGAAAGCTTCCTTAATTCCCTTTTCAAGAGTTTTGGTATAACCAAGATTTTTTTGATTATTTATTATTTTTACTGGCATTTTTTTTAAAATTTCTTCTGTAGAATCATTTGAACAATCATTTACAACAATAATTTTTTTAACATAAGGAGATACTTCATTTACAACGTTTTTAATAGTAGATTCTTCGTTATATGCAGGTATTACAAGGCTATTTCCATAGTATTTCAGTTTATAATATTATATACTACAAAGTGATTTATTATGAAAAGAAAATGTGAAATTTGCGGAGGATTTAAAAATAAACGAATTTACCATCAAAGATTTATTTTACCGACACAATATTACTTTCATAGCGGATACGATGTTGTTATTTGTGAAAAGTGTGGCTTCGTTTATGCTGACAATATTCCAGATCAAAACTTCTTTGAGGCCTATTACAAGGAAATGTCCAAAAAATCTTTTTATATAAAGAGTAAAGTTTTTAAGAAAGAAAAAAATTCTAATTATGAAAAAGAGATGTTCAAGAGACTCAAATATTCGTTTGGTTGTTTTAAAAAATATTTAAAAAAAGATTATCGAATTCTTGATTTAGGTTGCTATACTGGCGAGTTAATGAAAATACTCAAAGATAATGGCTACAATAATTTGTTAGGTGTTGATCCATCAGAATATGCAGTAAAAGTTGCTAAAGAGAGGTATGGAATAAAGGTAATTAAAGATAGTATTTTTGATGATTTAGATCATCTTGGTAAATTTGATTTTATAATTATAAATCATGTTTTGGAACATATAAAAAATTTAAATGAATTCCTGCAAAAAGTTAAAAGCATTCTTAACTATGGAGGTCGAATATATATCGAAACACCTGATGCAGACAATTTTTTTATTAGTCAATCAAATAAATATTTACCCGAACATCAGGAAGCGTTTCAACAATTTTCTGTAGAACACATAAATTTCTTCACGAAGAAATCTACAAATAATTTATTGTCTATAAACGGATTTGGTAAATTATGGCTTCAATCAAGGGTTTCAGTTATCGCCACTGTATCATCAGTCTGGAGTATCCCTGAGATAAAAAAAGACATTTCTAGTACCACAAAGCTAACTAAATATGTGAATGATTCAAAAAAATTACTATCAGTTTTACGATTAAAAATTATTAAAATTAATAGGAAGTATAAAGAAGTATATGTGTGGGGGGCAGGCGTCCACACTCAAAAATTATTAGCTCAGACAAATTTGTATAAAGCAGGTATAAGAGCTTTTGTAGACTCAAATCCAAATTATCATATGGCTAAATTAATAAATAAACCGATAATAAGTCCGACTAAATTAATCAAAGAAGAAAATTTACCAATATTAATTTCATCGAAAGGTTATCAAGAAAATATAAAAAAGCAGATCGAGGAGATGGGTCTAAAACATATAATTTTAACATTATATTAAACTTAAAGTATATGAAAAGAAAATGTGAAATATGTGGTTCAAAAAAATCTGAATTACTTCACAGGCAAAAATTTATTTTAGATAAAAATTATTTATTTAGTTATAGTGTTGTTGCTTGTAAAAATTGTGGCTTTGCTTATGCGTCCAATCTTCCTACTCCAAAAAAAATAGAGAGTTTTTATAAAGAGAATATTAAATATGCTTACAAACATCAATATGGTAATTTACCAAATTATGTACAAAAATTTCATTTAGATTCTTTTAAAATGGTAGATTCATATTTAAGGCAAAATATTTCTGATTTTAATAAATCGACTATAAGGATATTGGATATTGGATCAGCCACGGGTTATTTATTAAACGTTTTTAAAAAAAAAGGGTACAAACATTTGTTAGGAATTGATCCATCACCGGAATGTGGTGTTGCAGCAAGAAAACTGTATAATATTAAAGTTATGCCCTCAACTTTATCCGAATATGAAACCAAAAAAAAATTTGATTTGATTTTTTTAGCTAGCGTTATGGAACATCTAAGTGAGCTTGAAAATAACTTATTGAAAGTTTCCTCACTTTTGAAGAAAAATGGTACTCTATTTATTTCTGTCCCGGACGGTGATAACTTTGGAAAAGTTCTTCGAGAACCGTTTTTAGAATTTTCGCTTGAACACATTAATTACTTTACTAGAAATAGTTTGAAGAACTTACTTTCAAAATACGGATTGGAAAATATTGAGTTTAATTCATTCGCAGTAGATGTCTACGGAGGATATGCTCTGAATTCATTATGGAAAAAAAGTGAACAAAAAAAATCTATTATTTTTGATAAAGTAGGAAAAAAAAATATCATAAACTATATTAAAAAATCATCAAATAAACTTAAATTAATTAATAATAAAATAAAAAAGCTTGTTGAATCTAAAGAAAAAATTATTATTTGGGGAATTGGATCCTTAACATCTAGATTGTTAGCAACTACAGTCTTAAAAAAATGTAATATTCAGTTTTTTGTTGATAGCAACATCAATCAACAGAGTAAAATTGTAAATAAGCTTCTTGTAAAGTCGCCAGAAGTATTAAGAAAACAAAAAATTACCGTTCTAATTTCCACTTATATTTACGGAAAAGAGATAAAAAAAATATTGTTAAGTAAATATAATTTTAAAGGAAAAATAATATTATTATGAAAAAAATTTCAATTGGCGTTCCTTGTTATAATGAAGAAGAAAATGTTGCTCTTACTTATGAATCAATTAAAAAAACTATAAAAAAAATAAAAAATTATGATTTTGAATTGATATTCATTGACAACGGAAGTAGTGACCAAACAAAAAAAATAATTTTAAAAATAGCTAAAAAAGATAAAAAAGTTAAAGGAGTCTTTTTGTCAAGAAATTTTGGACCTGAATCATCAGGTTTTGCAGGTCTAAATTTTTCGACAGGAGACGCTTATATTGGAATTAGCTGTGATCTTCAAGATCCTCCAGAATTTATTCCTCAGTTTATAAGTAGATGGGAAGAAGGAAATAATATTGTAATGGGTATTTACGAAAGACTCGATGAAAATTTCTTTATGAAAAAAATAAGGGAAAATTTTTACAAAATTTTTAATAAAATATCAAGCACTCAGATACCTTCAAACGCAGTTGGTTTTGGATTATTTGATAAAAAAGTGGTCGATGGCTTAAAGTCATTTCCTGAAAAATATAGATTTACCAGAGGGCTTTTAGCTTGGCTTGGCTTTAAAAAAGCATTTATAAAATATGATAGACAAAAAAGGCTAAGAGGGAAGAGTTCGTATAATATTTTTGGATATATAAAAGACGCGGAGAGGGGAATTTTTGGTTTTTCATATTTGATACTAGACCTGATGGTTTATGGAGGTTTTGTTTTGGTGTTCTTCGCTTTTTTATTCATCCTTGGATATTTATACACAGTAATTGTGATTGGAAATCCGATTAACGCCTCAATTCCGTTAATGCTGGCAATAGTTTTTTTTGGCGGAATTCAATTGCTGGCAATAAGCATTATCGGAAAATATATTCAGGTAATAGTTGAAGAAACGAAAAATAGGCCGATGTATATTGTTGAGGAAACGATAAATATACCTTTAAAAATTAAAAGTTAGTAATATTTTCATTGTTCCATTGATCAATTGCTTCATTGTTATTCCTTTAATCGTTGGTTTGTAAACTGTATAAGCTGGTTAATTTCTTTAGGTAGGTTTTGTAATTCATTTAATATATATTCGTATTGTTCAATTGAAAACAAATTCCTTGCTTTAGATTTTTCATTCCAGTCACAAGATTCTTTTACTGATCCAAAACTATAATGATAGAACTTAATTTTATCTTTCTTATTATATCTTCCAAACCCTTCTGCGATATTTGCTGATATTGAGTCAATCGCTCTTACAAACTGGCTACCTACTGTTTGTTTTTCAAACCAATTCCAAACAATAACTATATCCCAAACATATTTTGATAAAAATAATGCTCTTTTATAACAGTCAATGTTATTAAGTTTTAGATATTGCATGTATTTTAACAATGAAACAATGTAACAATGAAACCATTGTAAATAATGTATTATTTTTAGTCCACCGCTTATAACCTACAAAACATAGTTTTTAGACTGTCAAATCAACAAAAAACAATCGATATACCAAAATAATATAAAAATGATAAAATTATTGAAAACTATGCTAAGTGATAAAGAAATAATTGATTTAACCAATCTAAGTAAAGATATTCGGAGACAAATTTTAAAGATGATTGTTAAGTCTGAGGCATCGCACATTGCTCCATCATATTCTATCGTTGAACTTCTGGTATATCTTTATGAAAAAGCATTACGTATCAATCCTAAAAAACCAAAAGATCCTAATCGTGACATTTTTATTTTGAGCAAGGGTTGGGGGGTATCAGGTCTTTATTCTATCTTAGCTCATAAAGGATTTTTTGATAAAAAATTATTAGATGAATATTGTAATGATGGGGGTAAAATGATCGCCATGACAACTATTAATGATATACCAGGAATTGAAGCAACAACCGGCTCGGCCGGACATGGTTTACCAATTGGTGCCGGCATGGCAATGGCAATGAAATTAAATAATATTGACCGACGGGTTTTTGTAATCGTCGGCGACGGAGAATGTGATGAGGGATCAATTTGGGAGACGGCTCTCATTGCTGCCCATCAAAAACT
>Ga0208373_1003674_pt1 | contig 14775 bp, 11 predicted proteins | sample RifOxyC2_FD_184036 | JGI IMG/M metagenome (GOLD analysis project Ga0208373, IMG submission 184036) | Soil microbial communities from Rifle, Colorado - Rifle Oxygen_injection C2 (SPAdes) | ecosystem: Environmental > Terrestrial > Deep subsurface > Rock core/Sediment | place: Rifle, Colorado...
TGGAGGCATAAAAGTGGATAATAATTTTTCAGAACTTGATAATATTGGATTATATTGGAGTTCGACATCAAGTGGTTCAAATGCTTGGTCTTTGTTAACAAATAAAACTAATAATGAAAATACGATAATAGATTACTATAAAAATATTGCTTTTTCTGTAAGATGTTTAAAAAATGAATAAATACAACAAAACGCTAACAGCACAAAACCATAAGCTATTGCGAGCCCGATGGGGTTGAAAAATATAGTAGATGTAAAAAAAGTTTAGAGCGTATAAAAGATTTTAGACCCGATTAATCTTGACTAAGAATGAAAAAGACGTATTATCTTTTTAACCCAGGCCGTTTATCTCGTCAGGATAATACATTGAAGTTTACACCCGTGGACGAGAAGGGAGGGGAGGGGCAGCCGAAATTTATTCCTGTAGAAGGAATAGAAGAACTTTATGTTTTTGGCTCCCTTGATGCCAACAGTGCATTGTATAATTTTTTAGGGAAGCACAATATTATAGTTAACTTTTTTGATTATTTTGAAAACTATACCGGATCTTTTATGCCAAAAGAGCATTTGCTTTCCGGTAAATTATTATTAGCACAGGTTTCAACGTATCAAAACAAGATCAGGCGTGTAGGAATTGCCCGAAAATTTATTGAAGGAGCAGCATCTAACATGCTGAAAAATCTGAAGTATTATAACAATCGCGGGAAGGATTTGGAATATATAATAAAAAATATAGAAAAGCATCTGGAGCATTTCCCTGAGATGAAAGAAGTAGATGAAATAATGGGTTTGGAGGGGAATATAAGAATGAATTATTACGAAGCATTTAATTTAATTCTGAGTGATTTTGAAATGGGCAACAGAACAAAACAGCCGCCTTTAAACGAAGTAAATGCGCTTATTTCTTTTGGAAACATGATGTGTTATTCTCAGTGTTTGCGGGCGATTCATCAGACACAGTTGAATCCGACGATTAGTTTTTTGCATGCACCCGGAGAACGTCGTTACAGTCTTGCGCTTGATATTGCTGAGATATTTAAGCCTTTGTTGGTAGATCGTGTAATTTTTAAAGTGATGAATAAAAAAGAAATACAGGAAAAGCATTTTGACAAAAATCTTAACAGTTGTTTGTTGAATGAGTCGGGAAAAAAAATATTTGTACAATCCTTTGAAGACAGGCTTAACGAAACAATTCAGCACAGGAGTTTGAAAAGAAATGTCAGCTATAAATATTTGATACGATTAGAATGTTACAAGCTGATAAAACATATTATGAATATTGAGGAGTATAAGCCTTTTAAAATGTGGTGGTAGGAGGGGGGAGGAGATTGATGAGATAGATTGATGAGATAGATTGATAGTAGATTGAGGATAGATTGAGGATAGATTGAGGATAGATTGAGGATAGATTGAGGATAGATTGAGGATAGATTGATGAGATAGATTGATTGAGGAGATTGATTGAGGAGATAGATTGATGGGATAGATTGATGGGATTGATGAGGTAGATTGAGGGTAGATTGAGGGTAGATTGATGAGGTAGATTGATGGGAGATTGAGGGGAGATTGATGAGGTTATAAACAAATGTGTAAAAAAATAAAATTAAAGTTATGAATGGATGGATTGAGTTTAAAGTAAGAGTTAGAGAACGGTTGAGAATTTTTGCATTGGATATTTTGAAATTGTCAGAATTACTACCGGACACAAAGAGGGGGAATGTTATAAATTATCAGGTAACAAAATCGGGAACATCGTCTTATGCGAATTACAGGGCAGCTATGCGTGCCAGATCAAAGGCTGAGTTTTACAGCAAGCTTTGTATTGTGGTAGAAGAAGTGGATGAAACAGAAATGTGGTTGGAACTTATTATTACATCTGATATTTTAAATAATGATTTAACTCAAAAACTTCACTGCGAAAGTTTAGAATTGCTGAAAATATTGGCAAGTATGCGAAAAAATATTTCAAAAACCCACAGCCCTGACTCCCTTCAATCCCCTCAACCCTCTCAATCCCCTCAACCCTCTCAATCCCTTCAATCCCCTCAATCCCCTCAACCCCTTCAATCAAATAATTAAAACCATGTACATAATATTAGTTTACGACATAGGAGAAAAAAGGGTAGGTAAAATGCTTAAATTATGCAGAAGGTATTTGCATTGGATTCAGAATTCTGTTTTTGAAGGAGAGATTACAGAGGTAAAGCTAAAGGAATTGTTGCATCAGGCAGAGGAAAAGATGGAGAAAGAGGAGGGAGACAGTATCATTGTATTTAAGAGCCAAAATGAAAATTGGTTAGAAAAAATGGTAATAGGAAAAGAAAAAAATGTATTGGATAATATTATTTGAATTGTCGAAGAGTCTTTTATTGGATACTGATTTTTGTTAAATGTGCCAGCAAGTTCTTTGACGTATTGAAAATGAAAAGCTTAAGAGGATTGTCGAACCTCGGGGTATTTTATATGAATGCAGACAGACAACTTTTCATGCATTTTTTTAATAGATTTGTAAAATTAATTACTTGATAGTTAATCTTTTTTTTTGAGTCGTCGAACGACTTTTAATCGTCCCATAGTGGAATTGAAATAGCGCACCCGTTACGGTGCTTATCTCTCCGCTCGCTTTTAATCGTCCCATAGTGGAATTGAAATTAAATAAACCTGTTCTGTCTTTTGAAGCCTTTACAACTTTTAATCGTCCCATAGTGGAATTGAAATAAGGACAGTCCCGTCTGCCTTTTTGCCTCCATAACTTTTAATCGTCCCATAGTGGAATTGAAATTGCGAGATTGGTGACAAAATTAGTACCTCCCTCGCTTTTAATCGTCCCATAGTGGAATTGAAATAGAGGGATTGTTAATGCTCAATACACAGCCGATGCTTTTAATCGTCCCATAGTGGAATTGAAATACTGCTTATGACCGAAGAAAAAGAAAAAGAAAAACACTTTTAATCGTCCCATAGTGGAATTGAAATTAGGATTGAGGTAAAAGACAAAGATGGTAAAGAAACTTTTAATCGTCCCATAGTGGAATTGAAATAAAAAAAAATACAGCCATGCAGCCTCTAATGAATTCTTTTAATCGTCCCATAGTGGAATTGAAATACGTAAGGCGTGCCGTTATAATCCATTGAAACATGACTTTTAATCGTCCCATAGTGGAATTGAAATACCCGATTGCAGAAGTTGCTGCTGCTGCTGGTGCACTTTTAATCGTCCCATAGTGGAATTGAAATTTTGAATACTGCTCACTGCATGAATTTAAAAGTAGCTTTTAATCGTCCCATAGTGGAATTGAAATGGCTGAGCTGCAAGGTACAGATCCCTGATAATTTTGCTTTTAATCGTCCCATAGTGGAATTGAAATCGCCAACCCGATAATTCAGATTTTCGATAAACGACTTTTAATCGTCCCATAGTGGAATTGAAATTATAAAAATGGTCAGGTTATAGGCTCTTTAAGGCTCTTTTAATCGTCCCATAGTGGAATTGAAATACGTTAGGCACAACTGCTACTTTTCTGCTCCGAAATCTTTTAATCGTCCCATAGTGGAATTGAAATTCAGAAGAAAGTTGCTCTTATATTGATGATTTTTTACTTTTAATCGTCCCATAGTGGAATTGAAATTTCGTTAGGCACAAGGCTACATTTGTGTTTCAATTCTTTTAATCGTCCCATAGTGGAATTGAAATAACAAAAAAGACAGTTGAAAGCTGAAAAATTAGAAACTTTTAATCGTCCCATAGTGGAATTGAAATTTGTGTTTTTTGCTATCTTACCAAGCTGCGACCCTACTTTTAATCGTCCCATAGTGGAATTGAAATTTCGGCAATCGTAACAACAACTTTAGAATCATCTCTTTTAATCGTCCCATAGTGGAATTGAAATAAACAACAGATTTCATAAATAAATTTTAGTTGTTCTTTTAATCGTCCCATAGTGGAATTGAAATATTATGAAAGCTTTGCGGTTTTTGATGCTGTCGAACTTTTAATCGTCCCATAGTGGAATTGAAATTTTCAAAAATACGAACACCCTTAGGCAGCGTGCGACTTTTAATCGTCCCATAGTGGAATTGAAATGGAAGGAGTAAAAACTGAAATTGCAAAATGGGGCGCTTTTAATCGTCCCATAGTGGAATTGAAATTCCCTTGCGACTTCCCAAATTAAATCCACATAACTCTTTTAATCGTCCCATAGTGGAATTGAAATAACAACAGCAAGGCATACAACAGCCAACACAGCCCTTTTAATCGTCCCATAGTGGAATTGAAATACCATCTAAGAAATTCAGAACAAAAACCACTTGACACTTTTAATCGTCCCATAGTGGAATTGAAATACCGAATAACGCCCGATGAGTTACAATTTTTAAGACTTTTAATCGTCCCATAGTGGAATTGAAATCATAGATTCAGGAGGAGACGAGCTACAGGGATATGCCTTTTAATCGTCCCATAGTGGAATTGAAATGATGTTGTTGCCAGCGATTCCGCCTTGGTTCTAACTTTTAATCGTCCCATAGTGGAATTGAAATGACGCAAATGGGAGCTGTTTAATAAACGGAATTGCTTTTAATCGTCCCATAGTGGAATTGAAATGATAAAAAAACGAATCTGCCTCTTTCATGGAATTCTTTTAATCGTCCCATAGTGGAATTGAAATATTAAAAAAGAAACTGAATTTACAGTTAAATATTATCTTTTAATCGTCCCATAGTGGAATTGAAATGATTTATCAGAGGCTTTGCTTGGCTTCGGTTCTGTCTTTTAATCGTCCCATAGTGGAATTGAAATGCTCTAATCTCCTTTTTTCGAGAGTTGATTTTACCTTTTAATCGTCCCATAGTGGAATTGAAATATATAAACACCCGAACGGTGTATATTGAACCGATGCTTTTAATCGTCCCATAGTGGAATTGAAATGTAAATAATGTAAAAGTTATTGAGGCGGTTGTTTTTACTTTTAATCGTCCCATAGTGGAATTGAAATAAAGATATTTCAAATTCAATTATTGACAAAATAACTTTTAATCGTCCCATAGTGGAATTGAAATAATGGATGTTACAACAAAGAGGTATTGATTTAGGTACTTTTAATCGTCCCATAGTGGAATTGAAATAATCGTTTCTCAATCTGACTTACAGGCAGGTTTCCTTTTAATCGTCCCATAGTGGAATTGAAATAAAGAAAAAAAGCCACCGCTCTCTTAAAGTTTTCTTTCTTTTAATCGTCCCATAGTGGAATTGAAATTAAATTCCGGTTGTTGAAACAATACAGCATTGTTCAACTTTTAATCGTCCCATAGTGGAATTGAAATTCCAGACTTGTCAAATAAAGCATTAATCATCTTACTTTTAATCGTCCCATAGTGGAATTGAAATTTGCAACTTGCAATAATGTTTTTTCAATCTCTTCCGGCTTTTAATCGTCCCATAGTGGAATTGAAATTAAAATAAACAAGCTGCATAAGGCTGTACGTCTTCTTTTAATCGTCCCATAGTGGAATTGAAATAGAATTAAACAACTCTTGATGCGCTGGCATCTGACTTTTAATCGTCCCATAGTGGAATTGAAATTTGAGTAATATTTTCAGGGGTAAACACAATTATTGGCTCTTTTAATCGTCCCATAGTGGAATTGAAATACTTGTACCTGTCTAAATCAAGTTGCCTCATTCGTGCTTTTAATCGTCCCATAGTGGAATTGAAATCACCTGCCCTAAACTCGCACCCTGATTTTTCAGGCTTTTAATCGTCCCATAGTGGAATTGAAATAAATGAAATGTAGGAAAAAACATTGAATGATATATCTTTTAATCGTCCCATAGTGGAATTGAAATTGAATAATATTAAGACGTTCACAAACATGGTCTATCTTTTAATCGTCCCATAGTGGAATTGAAATCTCGTACTCATCACAGTCAGAAGCCACGCCACAAACTTTTAATCGTCCCATAGTGGAATTGAAATGGCGAGTCGTTATCGGTGGCAATAATTATTTTTGCTTTTAATCGTCCCATAGTGGAATTGAAATTTCTGTGCGAACATCATAGAACGTTGCCGCTCCGTTGTCTTTTAATCGTCCCATAGTGGAATTGAAATTGCGAGATTGGTGACAAAATTAGTACCTCCCTCGCTTTTAATCGTCCCATAGTGGAATTGAAATAAACTCATGGGTCGGGTTGTAGTCTGCATAAATACCTTTTAATCGTCCCATAGTGGAATTGAAATCAAGTCCGGCTGCTGCGACATCGGAAGCTCCATCCTTTTAATCGTCCCATAGTGGAATTGAAATAGAATTAAACAACTCTTGATGCGCTGGCATCTGACTTTTAATCGTCCCATAGTGGAATTGAAATGGAGCAGCATGCCGCGGCTCCCGATGGGAAGAAAAGCCTTTTAATCGTCCCATAGTGGAATTGAAATCTGCTGCTGGTGCAGCGGATTCTGCTGACATTACATTCTTTTAATCGTCCCATAGTGGAATTGAAATTAAAAACCAAGTCCAAAACTCCGCCTTTTTTTCCGCTTTTAATCGTCCCATAGTGGAATTGAAATTAAAATAAACAAGCTGCATAAGGCTGTACGTCTTCTTTTAATCGTCCCATAGTGGAATTGAAATAACTGTTACCGACTTTGTTACCACATGGGGTGCTTCTTTTAATCGTCCCATAGTGGAATTGAAATGGCTCATACATTTCGTTTGAAGAAAGAAAATGGACTTTTAATCGTCCCATAGTGGAATTGAAATTATAATAAATTTGAACATAACATTCCTACTGGGCACTTTTAATCGTCCCATAGTGGAATTGAAATTGCGAGATTGGTGACAAAATTAGTACCTCCCTCGTCTTTTAATCGTCCCATAGTGGAATTGAAATACCGCTTTCATACCCGCAACCGTTAGCGTTCATTACTTTTAATCGTCCCATAGTGGAATTGAAATGATTTAGCTTTCTCTTTGCATTTACCCGCAAATTCTCTTTTAATCGTCCCATAGTGGAATTGAAATATACAAACGACATACAGAAGAATGGGTAGAATGGACTTTTAATCGTCCCATAGTGGAATTGAAATGTGTATTTATCGACATAACTGTTTTGTTTTCCTGTCTTTTAATCGTCCCATAGTGGAATTGAAATAAGGACAGTCCCGTCTGCCTTTTTGCCTCCATAAACTTTTAATCGTCCCATAGTGGAATTGAAATTGATTACGCTCCCTGTGTATTTTGCGAACAAAACGCTTTTAATCGTCCCATAGTGGAATTGAAATCGCAAAAGGAATTTATTGCACGCAAAACTGCAAACTTTTAATCGTCCCATAGTGGAATTGAAATTGCCAAGTCCTGTCCGTGAAATGGCAGACCAACTCCTTTTAATCGTCCCATAGTGGAATTGAAATTATAAAAATGGTCAGGTTATAGGCTCTTTAAGGCTGCTTTTAATCGTCCCATAGTGGAATTGAAATAGTTATAACCAAGTTATAGGCAGGTTATAACCAAGTCTTTTAATCGTCCCATAGTGGAATTGAAATAACCTTTGGGAAGTGTTTAATACAGACGTTTCCGGCTTTTAATCGTCCCATAGTGGAATTGAAATTTGAGCATCCGTATTGTGTGCTTATGGTTATTACCCTTTTAATCGTCCCATAGTGGAATTGAAATAGCGGAGCTGCAAGGTACAGATCCCTGATAATTTCTTTTAATCGTCCCATAGTGGAATTGAAATAGTTATAACTACCTTAGTTTTGGTTTTTCCGAAATCTTTTAATCGTCCCATAGTGGAATTGAAATTACAAACGACATACAGAAGAATGGGTAGAATGGAAACTTTTAATCGTCCCATAGTGGAATTGAAATTACAAACGACATACAGAAGAATGGGTAGAATGGACTTTTAATCGTCCCATAGTGGAATTGAAATCAGGACAGCGAGATTGCAACTTTGAAAGCTGAAGTCTTTTAATCGTCCCATAGTGGAATTGAAATTTGACGAACGCCTGAATCACAAGCACCAGTTAATAAACTTTTAATCGTCCCATAGTGGAATTGAAATCAACCCCGACAAACTACGAATCAGTAGTCGCTGTCTTTTAATCGTCCCATAGTGGAATTGAAATACTAAAACGGGAGTATGGGCTGTCCATAATAATTTTCCTTTTAATCGTCCCATAGTGGAATTGAAATGATAAAATGTTCAAGCAAGCCTCTTTATTTTTTTCTTTTAATCGTCCCATAGTGGAATTGAAATGAGGAAAACAAAAATCTTGAAACGAATGTTTGTACTTTTAATCGTCCCATAGTGGAATTGAAATAAAATTAGACAATATGCTTAATACTTTTAAAATTACTTTTAATCGTCCCATAGTGGAATTGAAATTCCGGAGTGGCATCCATAATTTTACGGATTTCAGCTTTTAATCGTCCCATAGTGGAATTGAAATTGGTATTGTCGCAGTCCAGTTATCACCAGAACCAAACTTTTAATCGTCCCATAGTGGAATTGAAATCAGCAAATCATTGAAAAGGTTCGTAAGCTGGAAGCTTTTAATCGTCCCATAGTGGAATTGAAATTAAGGTCAGCTTTCCCTTCAGTGCCTTTGTCTTTTCTTTTAATCGTCCCATAGTGGAATTGAAATTCAGGTCATAAAGTTTGTTTTATTGATGGGGACTCTTTTAATCGTCCCATAGTGGAATTGAAATTCCAGATGTCAGCCATGTTGGAAGCTTTAAAAGAAGACTTTTAATCGTCCCATAGTGGAATTGAAATCCATTTACATGACCAGATAATCTTGTAAGAGCATCTTTTAATCGTCCCATAGTGGAATTGAAATGAAAAAAGGGAATTTCATTGCCCTTTTGAACCCTCTTTTAATCGTCCCATAGTGGAATTGAAATGGCGTTTTCGTTAAAAGATTTATAACCCCTTCCAACGCCTTTTAATCGTCCCATAGTGGAATTGAAATGGATAAATCAATTGTATTTATATCAAATTTCAGAACTTTTAATCGTCCCATAGTGGAATTGAAATAATGGAGTAAGTTCATTAGGGGTTAGCAAAGTTTCTTTTAATCGTCCCATAGTGGAATTGAAATTATTTTATTGTAGAAAAAGCCGCAAATGATTTCCCTTTTAATCGTCCCATAGTGGAATTGAAATGGGACAACAGTACATATACCTACAGATAGAATTAATCTTTTAATCGTCCCATAGTGGAATTGAAATTTCTCACTGGAACAATTAAGAGAACAGGTAAAAGCTTTTAATCGTCCCATAGTGGAATTGAAATGGCAAATCTAAAACTATTAATGGTACTGAGGCTCGTCTTTTAATCGTCCCATAGTGGAATTGAAATATAAATAAACTTCATACCTACCTGTTTTTATCTCTCTTTTAATCGTCCCATAGTGGAATTGAAATGGCTTACCAGGTTGATTCCATCCGATGGTCCGGAACTCTTTTAATCGTCCCATAGTGGAATTGAAATGGCAGACCCTAAAGCTGTTTTCAGTATAGAAGACTTCTTTTAATCGTCCCATAGTGGAATTGAAATGAAAAATGCGTTTTGCCTCTTGTTGATCACATTGACACTTTTAATCGTCCCATAGTGGAATTGAAATATAAATAAACTTCATACCTACCTGTTTTTATCTCCTTTTAATCGTCCCATAGTGGAATTGAAATGCAGTAACTCAATATTTTTATATAAGATTGTCTGCTTCCTTTTAATCGTCCCATAGTGGAATTGAAATTTATGTTTTTCCCAGATATATCTTGCATAGGCATTTCTTTTAATCGTCCCATAGTGGAATTGAAATTGACAAAGTAAATCTATCATCTGAAGATTCTTACTCTTTTAATCGTCCCATAGTGGAATTGAAATAGAGGAGATCGGAGAAGTATTGATATTACAGATATACTTTTAATCGTCCCATAGTGGAATTGAAATACGGGAGAGGAGTATGAGAAAGAAGAGGACTTCGCACTTTTAATCGTCCCATAGTGGAATTGAAATAATGCAAAACCTGTTGGTGCAGATTTTCTTAAATCCCTTTTAATCGTCCCATAGTGGAATTGAAATTCATTATTAGATACACCATCAATTGCAATGTGTGCTTTTAATCGTCCCATAGTGGAATTGAAATAGCTTTACCTAATCCACTTACTAACCTCTCAAGACTTTTAATCGTCCCATAGTGGAATTGAAATGGAGCAGGTTATACTGATTTAATGATGGCAAAAGACTTTTAATCGTCCCATAGTGGAATTGAAATAACATATACAATTAACAGCATTTAGTAATATGGTAGCTTTTAATCGTCCCATAGTGGAATTGAAATAAAGAATGTAACGTATTACACTGTATATGATGAGGCTTTTAATCGTCCCATAGTGGAATTGAAATGGGGGTGGTATAGATATAGATGAATCTAAAAGTGCACTTTTAATCGTCCCATAGTGGAATTGAAATTTTTTTATATCTTTCAGGGTCAAAGCCAATATCTAACTTTTAATCGTCCCATAGTGGAATTGAAATAAAATAAACCTATTTATTGGAGCTATATATTTCAACTTTTAATCGTCCCATAGTGGAATTGAAATATAATGATCGAAGAGGGTTGCTCAGCGTTTGATCCTTTTAATCGTCCCATAGTGGAATTGAAATTTAGAATTTTGGTTAACATCTTTAAAGTTTGCAAACTTTTAATCGTCCCATAGTGGAATTGAAATAGCGCAGGGCGGGGAGCAATAATAAAAGCGATACCTTTTAATCGTCCCATAGTGGAATTGAAATCACCATCTACAAGAAGATCTCCTGTTGTTGATTTCTTTTAATCGTCCCATAGTGGAATTGAAATCAAAAACCAACAAGTTCTTTAGGGTGTTTGTCTTTCTTTTAATCGTCCCATAGTGGAATTGAAATTATCAAAGAAATGATTTACTAAATAGGTTTTATAACTTTTAATCGTCCCATAGTGGAATTGAAATTTGTATATTTGGACAAATGAAGGGTAGAATCCATTTACTTTTAATCGTCCCATAGTGGAATTGAAATCAACTAACAAAGAAGAATACGCTTGGAGTTTTGACTTTTAATCGTCCCATAGTGGAATTGAAATTACGTTGGGGAGATTAAAGCGCCGGTACTGCCGGCTTTTAATCGTCCCATAGTGGAATTGAAATCAATCAGCACCATATCCAAAAGCTTTTCTTTTAACTTTTAATCGTCCCATAGTGGAATTGAAATATCGTTGCATACTTCTTTAATCTTTCGTGGAGTCTTACTTTTAATCGTCCCATAGTGGAATTGAAATACTCTTTATGAGTATGCAAACCGCTGTAACGTTGCTTTTAATCGTCCCATAGTGGAATTGAAATGGTTAAGACATATTCGTAATCAATAGGCTCAACACTTTTAATCGTCCCATAGTGGAATTGAAATAGAGGTGACTTATCGTCAACATCTCTTTCAGCAGGCTTTTAATCGTCCCATAGTGGAATTGAAATCATTCAATAGTTGTATTCTCAATCCTATTAACAAATCTTTTAATCGTCCCATAGTGGAATTGAAATATGCAAAGAAAGAAGTTAATGAGATTGAAAAGAAACCTTTTAATCGTCCCATAGTGGAATTGAAATGATGAACCTGATTTTGTCAATCTGTCAATTTCTCCTTTTAATCGTCCCATAGTGGAATTGAAATAGTGCAGGACAGGGAGCAATAATAAAAGCGATACACTTTTAATCGTCCCATAGTGGAATTGAAATACGGAAAGTATTATTTATTGTGACCCACCTTATGCTTTTAATCGTCCCATAGTGGAATTGAAATAACTGTATTAAACATTGTTGTATTGATGTTTCCTCTTTTAATCGTCCCATAGTGGAATTGAAATTACCCAAAGGCTTTTCTTTTAAATGCTGTAACTTTACTTTTAATCGTCCCATAGTGGAATTGAAATAGAATAAAGTCTTTTATAATGAGAGATGCAAATGCTTTTAATCGTCCCATAGTGGAATTGAAATTTGCTCTTCCTGCAAACTGCATACTTCTCATAGATGCTTTTAATCGTCCCATAGTGGAATTGAAATCAAGCACCAGCACCCATTGTAAAATCTAATACAGTCTTTTAATCGTCCCATAGTGGAATTGAAATTGTAGTATCAAATCCATTTAAACATTCTTTTTTACTTTTAATCGTCCCATAGTGGAATTGAAATTAATTATTCAGTATCAACTTCAGGCATTGATAGACTTTTAATCGTCCCATAGTGGAATTGAAATACAGGAGAAGAGTATGAGAAAGAAGAGGACTTCGCATCTTTTAATCGTCCCATAGTGGAATTGAAATGAAGTAGTTGGGTGGAATGTTGGAAGATCCTCTCCTTTTAATCGTCCCATAGTGGAATTGAAATAGACAAATAAAGAAAGTATTTGTTGAAGTTGATGGCTTTTAATCGTCCCATAGTGGAATTGAAATAACGTATGGTTGTATGTGTTCGGTTTTGCCACGCACTTTTAATCGTCCCATAGTGGAATTGAAATGGGAGTTAATTATCACAATGTATCTGCAACTATTTACTTTTAATCGTCCCATAGTGGAATTGAAATTTTTAAACCCTTTACACCTTCTCCGCCATTTGTACTTTTAATCGTCCCATAGTGGAATTGAAATTACTTTTTGAGCTAATGGACTCTCTGAATAAAGTTCTTTTAATCGTCCCATAGTGGAATTGAAATAAAGCAAAGATAGATAAGTTGTCAGTAATAAGATTAGCTTTTAATCGTCCCATAGTGGAATTGAAATAATAAAACAATAGAATGGTTCAAAAAACACAATCCTTTTAATCGTCCCATAGTGGAATTGAAATACAGAACCAACTCTTCCACTCCCCATTCCACCCTTCCTTTTAATCGTCCCATAGTGGAATTGAAATGATGATGAACAAGCAGTATTAGAAGCTGACATTAAGACTTTTAATCGTCCCATAGTGGAATTGAAATTGCACAAGAACCTGTTATAGTAACAAGCACATTACCTTTTAATCGTCCCATAGTGGAATTGAAATATGCTATTCAAACAACATAGACCCTGCCAACACGCTTTTAATCGTCCCATAGTGGAATTGAAATGGGAGTGGAAAAACAACGGTATTATTAGAATTATTCTTTTAATCGTCCCATAGTGGAATTGAAATTAATTTATAGTCTTCACGGTTCCAAGCATTCTCTCTTTTAATCGTCCCATAGTGGAATTGAAATCAGTCAACAAAGAAGAATACGCTTGGAGTTTTGACTTTTAATCGTCCCATAGTGGAATTGAAATTCCCTCCGCTCGGATAGTATCGGTAGCCATAAAACTTTTAATCGTCCCATAGTGGAATTGAAATTAGATTAGGAAACTGTCTTATTTGACCATCTGCAACTTTTAATCGTCCCATAGTGGAATTGAAATAACACAAGTGCATGATTTGTAACATTGTAAATATTCTTTTAATCGTCCCATAGTGGAATTGAAATACGGGAGCAGCATTAATGGCATATACTGAATAATCTTTTAATCGTCCCATAGTGGAATTGAAATAGTTGCAGGGTTTTCGGGGACAAAAGGACTTGCACTTTTAATCGTCCCATAGTGGAATTGAAATAAAAAAGCAGCTACAATCAATAAAATTGGTTGTATCTTTTAATCGTCCCATAGTGGAATTGAAATATTGTTTCGGGTATTATGTCGGCGTTAATAGGAGCTTTTAATCGTCCCATAGTGGAATTGAAATTGCGCAGGGCTTGTACGATTGATGTATGCAATCTCTTTTAATCGTCCCATAGTGGAATTGAAATTTAAAATAGACTTAAAGCCCATCGGTTCTGATACTCCTTTTAATCGTCCCATAGTGGAATTGAAATCGCTGTTGGTGTTGCATAAACTACAACCTTTCCAACTCTTTTAATCGTCCCATAGTGGAATTGAAATCGAAGAAGCGGAAGCAAACGCAAGACTTATTGCAGCTTTTAATCGTCCCATAGTGGAATTGAAATATTGTTCTTTTTGGAACAGCTCAAGCAGAGGCAGCTTTTAATCGTCCCATAGTGGAATTGAAATAAAGAAAATTTGAATATAATTTACAAAAAGGGACCTTTTAATCGTCCCATAGTGGAATTGAAATAACCTGAATGGTCTTATGACCGCTGCGCAAGCTTCTTTTAATCGTCCCATAGTGGAATTGAAATCGCCGAAGGAGGAACAATGCAAAAGTCAATATTACTTTTAATCGTCCCATAGTGGAATTGAAATCAGCCAACAAGCGAATTTAACATTATTGCAATATCTTTTAATCGTCCCATAGTGGAATTGAAATTTAATTATTTTTAACTCATTCCCGCAATTATAAAAGACTTTTAATCGTCCCATAGTGGAATTGAAATACGTTTGAAAGCGACCCAGTAACCGCGTCAAAGTCCCTTTTAATCGTCCCATAGTGGAATTGAAATACAGTTCCCAATCCCATTCCCCACCGGAAACATTACTTTTAATCGTCCCATAGTGGAATTGAAATTATCCTTGTATTCGTACAAGCGGTTCTGATTGAGCTTTTAATCGTCCCATAGTGGAATTGAAATCACGTATTAAATCAGGTGCTAATTAGTGTCTGTCCATACAGTCAGCCAAATTTTTTATTTGGCGTAAAAATTTTTTCTTATCAGAATTTTTTTTTGAATTTTCAAGTGCAAAATTTTCAAAAAAATAAAAATGTTGATTTCATAGCAAAA
>Ga0208373_1003677_pt1 | contig 14764 bp, 14 predicted proteins | sample RifOxyC2_FD_184036 | JGI IMG/M metagenome (GOLD analysis project Ga0208373, IMG submission 184036) | Soil microbial communities from Rifle, Colorado - Rifle Oxygen_injection C2 (SPAdes) | ecosystem: Environmental > Terrestrial > Deep subsurface > Rock core/Sediment | place: Rifle, Colorado...
CCCGGGCGGCTTGGGCAGGGACGTCGCCGCGTTGTCGAGGTATATGTACGGGACGGACCGGGGCAGATCAGGACTCCAGCGGGATGACGAGAACGACGCCCTGGCGGAGGAGTTGACTTTTTTTCATCCGGTTCCGTTCCGCGAGACGGTCGACCGTGACGCCGTAGACGCGTGCGATCCGGTCGAGGGTGTCCCCCTTGTGAACCTTGTAGCGCGTGGCCCGCTTCCGGACATCCCGCGCCGCGCCGGCGGCGGCGGAAGATTTCTTCCCCCCCGCCTTCGCGACCGCCGCTTGCGCCGGGCGCGATCCCGCGGCGCCGGCGGCCTCCGGCAGGACCAGGCGCGCGCCCACCTTCAGTTTCGATTTCGGATCCAGCCCGTTCGCGCTCGCGAGATCCTTCATCCGGACATCGTGCCTCTTCGCGAGGCGCACCAGCGTGTCCCCCCTCCGCACGATGACGGTGTCCCCCGCTTCGGGACGCCCCACTCCCCGGATGCGCGCCTTTCGGCTCCCCTCCTCCACCCGCATGTGCGCCATCATGAGCCGGTCCGGTGAAACCTCGGTCCCGGGGACGGCCTCCGTCTCCATCAACCCGGTCACGGGGATCACGATACGCGCGGTGCGCCGGAGGGAATCCCGCTTCAGTCCGTTCAACTCCCTGAGTACCGGGACGGTGGTCTTGTACCGGTCGGCGAGCGCCTGGAGCGTCTCCCCCCTGCGGACTTTGTGCTGGAGGAAGGTGATCTTCGCCTGGGTGCGGATCTCCTCCATCCGCTCCTCGGCGATCCGCGCCGCGTCCACGGAGAGCCGAAGGTCGTACCGCTCCCGGTTCGGCGGGGTGCAGAACCGCCGAAGCTCCGGGTTCCAGTCGCGGATCGTCTCCACCGGGACCTCGAGAAGGCGGGCCACCGCCGCCAGGTCGGTCCCTCCCGGGACCGACACGGAGCGCAGGTCCAGCGGCGTCTCGTAGGCGACATCGCCGAATCCGTACTTGTCGGGATCCTTGGCGATGGTCAGCGCGGCCAGCATCTTGGGAACGTAATCCTTCGTCTCCTGCTTCAGGTAGCCGTGGCGGATAAGCTCGGAGAAATCGTCGGACTTGTACCGGGTGACCGCCCTCTGGATCTTCCCCTCGCCCGCGTTGTACGCGGCGGTCGCGAGCGGCCACGACTCGAACATCCCGTAAAGATCGCGAAGGTAGGAAGCCGCGGCGTGCGTCGACTTCTCGGCGTCCCGCCGCTCGTCGGCCCACCAGTCGATGCGCAGGCCGTACCTGCGGCCGGTTGCCGAGATGAACTGCCAGGGTCCGGCCGCCCTCGCCACGGAGTACGCCTTGGGAGAGAACCCGCTTTCGATCAGCGCGACGTAGACGAGGTCCTCGGGAAGGCCGTACCGGACGAGGATCTTCTGCATCATCCCGACGTACTTCCCCGAGCGGGCCAGGTATACTTCGAACCGCTTCCGTCCACCGTTCTGGAAGTAGCGGATGAACTTCTCGATCGGGTTGGTGATCCCGGAAAAGACCCCCCCGCTCCCTTTCTCCACCTCCTTCGAGGCGGTGGCGAAGAACTCCTCCCCCATCCCGTCTTCCTCTTCCGGAACGTCCTCGAGGTTTTTCGTCACCTGCAGGTCGACCTCGCCGGGGGAAAGGACGAGGTCGGGAGCCTTTTCCGAAGGAGGTGCGACGAACGAGGCCGTGGGGACGGCAGGCTGCCGGTACGGCACGGAACCCGGGACAGGGGACGCCGGAGAGGGAATACCCTGCGGGGGGACGGACGAAGCCGGCGACGGGACCGCCCAGGGAGCCGGAGCGGCGGGAGTCGCCGCAACGGGCACGCCGTGCGTGACGGTCGCCGGAGGAGCGGCCTGGAGGGGAGCCGCGGGACCCGGCGATTTCCCTGCCTTCGTGCCCTCCGGGACGACCGCCGCTGCGCCCGACCCTGCCGGCGGAATACCGTTCGCGGTCCCCCCGAAAGACGGGATCGGGAGGAACAGCAGAAGGAAACCCGTCGCCACGAGGGCGTTTCTCACGACCTGCCCCTCAATAATACCCCCCCTGTAAACTATACAAGCATTCATTTTATTTGATGAATCCCGTATTGTCAAGGTCTGCCTCCATGGCCCGCCGCCGAAGTGCCTGCCGTTGGAATCGTACGGGGGGCGATCCCGTCGACTCCAATCGATCTTATCGGCCGGACGAAGAGGAAAATTCACCTCCGCAGGCGATCCTCAGAGGGACACGGGGTCGTACACCCCGCTTTCGCGGGGGAGGTGGGCGGACAAAGGGAGCAGCCGCGCCCGCGAAAGGATCTCACGGGCCCGGTCACGCTGATCGAGCGGGATCCGGATCGCGAGGCCGCAATCGGAAGTGAGGCGGCGGGGGACCGGGATCAGTCGCACCGGCACGCGACCCCCCTTCAGCCGCTTCTCGGCCGACAGCACCTGGTGGGTGCCCCGGAAGATGAGGATCATGTCCGGGTCCGTCGCGCGGGTCAATTCCACTCCTTCGTTTTCCGTATCTCCGTATGGTACCACCGGATTCCGTTTATAATGCCCGGATGACGGGTTACGAACCCTCCTTCGGGTCGCACGCGCCCTGGGCCTTGATGGCCCTCATCGGCGCCACCGCGCTCACCGTGAACATCCCCCTGGGGTACGCCCGGGAGGGGTTCCGGAGATTCTCGATCGGGTGGTTCGTTTGCGTCCACCTCTCCGTGCCTCTCATCGCCTGGCTGCGTCTCGTAAACCACGTGGACGAGTGGGGAATCCCCGCCTTCGTCGCGTGCGCCGTGCTGGGGCAGATCGCGGGGGGAAAGGTCCGCAGGATGCTTCGGGGACGGTCGTGAGACGGAAAGACGCGGCGCCCCTGTCGTCGATCCTCGACGCGTTCCTCGAGTCGCTGCGGATCCCGCATGTAGCCTTCCTCGTTGCGCTGCGGAAAAGGTGGCCGGAGATCGCCGGCACGCTTGTCTCGCGGAATTCCACCCCCCTGTCGCTGCGGAACGGCGTCCTCACGGTCGTCGTGCGGAACCATGCGTGGGCGCAGGAACTACGGATGAGCAAGATCCCGATGATCGGGAGGATCCGGGAGACCGTGGGAGAAAGGATCCCGGTGAGCGACATCCGGTTCACCGTGGACACCCTCGCCCCGGTCGAGGAACCGGAGGCCGCGGCGTGCGAGGAGCCCCCGCTCCCCGCCGGCCCCGACCCGGAAGGTCTGTCCGCCGTGGCCGACCCGGAGACGCGCGAAAGCCTGCGCGCCCTCCACCGCCGTTCCAAACCCTGAAAAGGACTACCCCTTCCGGAAGAGGCGGCAGATCCTCTCCACCTCCGGGCAATATTTATCCGTCCCCGCATGCAGGAACAGGGGAGGCAGGAGACGGGGCGTTCCGCTTCCGCCCCGGACCGCGCAGCAAAGCAGCCGGGACGGCGGCGCGCCGGCGCGGGGGTGCACCACCCGCAGGAGTTCCACGCGCATCCCCTCCTTCGCGGCGCACGGTTCGATCTCGGCGCGTCGCGGGTATGGCAGGATGAAGGCGAACCGGCCGGGCGAGGAAAGGAACCGGGACGCCGCCGCAAAGAGCTCCGGAAGCGCGCAGGTCACATCGTGCCGCGCCGTCTCCTTCCCCGGATCCGGGTTGCGACGCCCGTGCCCCGCGCGTCCGTACGGCGGGTTCGATACCACCAGGTCGAACGAACCGGGATCGACCCCGGGGATCTCCCCCCGAACATCCCCGGGTACGGCGGCCAGTCGCCCGTCCGGGCGATTGTCGTGGAAATTACGGCGCGCGAAATCGAGCAGATCCTCCTGAAGTTCGACGCCGACGCCGGAGCCGATCCCGGGGGCGAGACGCGACAGGAGCAGCAGCAGGACCCCGCACCCCGTCCCCAGATCGAGGACCGCGCCGCGGCAGAAGGGAGCGGCGAACCCCGCGAGGATCACGGAATCGATCGAGAAGCGGTACCCCCGCTCCGGCTGCCGGATGATCAGCCGGTCCGGCGCATGGCAACGATCCATCGGTGGCCGGTGTCGAGCGGTTAACCCGGAACCCGGTCGTCCGCCGCCACGGGGAAGATGAGCAGCCCCGTCCCGATCTTCGGGTAGAAGAAGGTCGACTTCTGCGGGAGGACGTGCCCGGAGAGGGAAACGCCGCGGAACTCGGGGATCGTCACCGCGTTCATGAAGAAGGCGGCCTGGATCGCCCCGGAGGCGAGATCCGCGGTCGCCTTCGAGGGATCCTTGTAATACTTGACGCACTGCCCCGCCGTCACCGCCTCGGGGGAAATCCCGAGGAGCTGCTCCAGGATGAACCCGTGGAGCAGCACGACGTCGAGCGGTCGAAGCTGCGGCGGGAACTTCCGGAGGAACTTGTCGCAGAAAGCGGGAAGATCCGGGAAAGAAGCCACGTGGTAACGGTTCCCGCCCGCGCTCCAGGCGATCGCCTTCCCCTTCCTCCCCGCCTCCTCCACGGCGCGCATCGCGTCCTCCGGCGAGCCGTCCCGGCTCTCCACCGGCAGGTGGGCGCGCACCCTCGAGAGAAGCCCGTCCGCCGAGAAGCCCGCCACGGAGTGGATCCCGCGATGCGTCGGCAGGATGACGATCCCCTCGTCGTCCATATTGCACAGGAACATGAGCACGTGCTCGTACGCGGCGGCGGGGTTCGCGCCGTGCTTCTTCCGCATCTCGTCGCGGAACGCCAGCGCCGTCTCGTACCGGTGGTGCCCGTCGGCGATGAAGACCCCCTTCCCCGTCATCCCTTCCACCGCTCCCAGGAGCGCCTTGGGCCGGGACACCGTCCAGACCCGGTGCTTGACGCCCAGGTCGTCGACGGCGGCCATGTCGGGCGCCGCGGCCATCGCGGAGCGCAGGCTCGAAAGGACCTCGTCCTCCGGATCGGAGTAGAGCGCGAAGATCGGGCTCATGTGGACGTCGGTCGCGCGCATCAGGGCGAGCCGGTCCTCCTTCGGCTTGGACAGCGTCCGCTCGTGGGGGAACACCTCTCCTTCCCCGAACGCCGACAGCTTCAGGGCCCCGAGAAACCCCTTCCGCACATAGGTCCTCTTCCCGGGAATCGTGAATTCCTGCTCGTAGTAGTAGAGGGACGGGGCGGCGTCGCGGACCAACGTCCCCTCGGCGAGCCACTCGCGGAACCACGCGGCGGCACGGGTGTACTTGTTCACGCCCGGGCCGTCGCCCTCCTTCGCCATCCCGAAGTCCACCCAGGTGATGTTTTTCGGGTGGCGCCGGTGCAGCGCCTCCTGCTCCTCCGGGGAGATGACGTCGTACGGCGGCGCCACGACGCGGGTCAGGTCTCCCACGCGCTTCACGTCGTAATGGATCCCCCGGAACGGTTTCACTTCGGCCATGGCGTCACCCTTTCTGCAGGAATTCGATGATATCGCGAAATGGCAGAACCCCCTCCCGCAACAGGAGCGGATGGTCGTCGATCATCCGGACCACGGTGGACCCGGGGGAGTTCCCGGCGCCGCCCCACAAGACCCAGTCGACCGCCCCGGTGAATTCCCGGACGATCTCTTCGGCGGACCCCCACGCCCCGGGATTCCCGGACCGGTTGGCCGACGTGCCGGTGACGGCGCCGGAAAGCCCCGCCGCCAGCGCCCGCGGTACGGGATGGTCCGGGACGCGCAGCCCCACCGTGTCTCCCCCCCCGGTGACGGCCGGGTGGACTCCAGGATCCGCGGGGAGCACCAGCGTGAGGGGCCCGGGCCAGAACCGGTCCATGAGGCGGCGGGCGGCGGGCGGAACGTACCGCGTCCAGCGGTCGACCTGATCCCCCCCCGACAGGAGAAGGGAGATCGGCTTCCCCCGGTCCCGCGCCTTGGCGGCGAACAACCGGTTGAGCCCCTTTTCCGAGCACGGGTCCACGCCGAGTCCGTACAAGGTATCGGTGGGAAAGATCACCGCCCCACCGGCTCGCAGGGAAGCGATCATCTCCTCGAAGTAGCGCGGGGTCGGAACCGGCAAGCGGTTGTCACGCTCGACGCCGAGAAGGATCAGGCGCGTCACGGAATCCGCTTCGCCGCCTCTTCGACGGCGTCCGCCATCGCTTTCCGGCCTGCCCGGATCTTCGCGCGAAGCCTCGGTGACGAAAGGGAGAGGATCTGCGCCGCAAGGTGCCCCGCGTTCTGCGCTCCCGCTGTTCCCACGGCCACGGTCGCCACCGGCACGCCCGCGGGCATCTGCACGGTCGAGAGCAGGGCGTCGAAGCCGCCAAGGGGCGACCCGGCCAGCGGGACGCCGATCACCGGGAGCACCGTCTCGGCGGCCACGCACCCGGCGAGGTGCGCCGCGCTCCCCGCTCCGGCGATGATGACCGAGAACCCCTCCTTCTCCGCGTTGCGCGCCAGCGACTGGGTCCGGCCCGGCGAGCGATGCGCGGAAGCGACGGTCATCTCGCACGGGATTCCGTAGCCCGACAACACCTCCGCCGCCGCACGCATCGTTTCCGCGTCGGAGGCGCTTCCCATGAGGATCAGGACCTTCCCCGCCATCATCCGTTCTCCCGCGCGAGCGCCTTCCGCCCGATGTCGGTGCGCCAGTAGGCGCCTTCCCAGTGGATCTTCTCCACGGCGCGGTACGCGCGGGCGATCGCCTCCTTCAGCGTGTCGCCGATCGCGGTGACGCCGAGAACGCGCCCCCCGTGGTTCACCAGGCGCTCCTCCATCATCGCCGTGCCGGCGTGGAACACCACCACGCCCTCCTCCTTCTCCGCCTCCTCGATCCCCCCGATGGGGCGGCCCTTCTCGTACCTCCCCGGATAGCCGCCGGAGGACATCACGACGCAGACCGTCGGCCTCGGGTCGATCTCCATCTTCGCGTCCGTGATCTCCCCCCGGGCGCATTGCAGGAGCAGGGGGACGAGATCGCTTTTCAGGCGAAGGAAGAGCGGCTGCGCCTCGGGGTCGCCGAAGCGGACGTTGAACTCGAGGACCCGGGGGATCCCCCGTTCGATCATCAATCCCGCGTACAGGATGCCGCGGAAGACGATCCCCTCGGAACGAAGGCCCGCCAGCAGCGGCTCGAAGATCTCCCGATGCACCCGCGCCTCGACGTCGGGCGTCACCACGGGCGCGGGGGAATACGCCCCCATTCCGCCGGTGTTGGGCCCCGCATCGTTGTCCCCGATCCTCTTGTGATCCTGGGAGGAAGGCAGCGGGACGAACCTGCGCCCGTCGGTGAAGACGATGTACGACGCCTCCTCGCCCGGCAGACACTCCTCGATCACGACGCGCTCCCCCGCGTCCCCGAACATTCGCCGCTCCATGACGTCCTTCAGGAACGCGATCCCCTCCTCGTACGTCTGCGCGACGGCGACGCCCTTCCCCGCCGCGAGTCCGTCCGCCTTGACCACCACCGGCAGCCGGTGGGTCAGAAGGTATTGCTCCGCCTCGTCGTACTCGTCGAACACCATGAAGGAGGCCGTGGGGATGCCGTACTTCCGGAGGATGGTTTTCATGAAGACCATCCTCCGCTCCATCTGCGCGCCCGCGCGGTCCGGACCGCAGACGAGGAGACCCTCCTTCGCGAGCAGGTCGGTCAGGCCCGCCGCCAGCGGGGCCTCGGGGCCGACCACGGTGAGGTCGATCTTCCTCGACACCGCGAAATTCCGCAGCCCGTCGAGGTCGTCCATCGCCAGGGGGACGCATTCGGCATGGCGCGCGATCCCGGGGTTGCCGGGCGCGGCGTAGACCTTCGACACCAGCGGACTTTTCGCGATCTTCCAGGCCAGGGCGTGCTCGCGGCCGCCGCCGCCGACGATCAGGACGGAAATTCCCATTCCAGCTTCCTCCGCTTCCAGGGACTAATGCCGGAAGTGCCGCACTCCGGTGAAGACCATCGCCATCCCGTGCTCATCCGCCGCGGCGATCGCTTCCGCGTCGCGGACCGACCCGCCCGGCTGGATCGCCGCCGTGGCCCCCGCCTCGGCGGCCACGTCGAGGCCGTCCCGGAACGGGAAGAAGGCGTCGGAGGCGACGACGGTCCCCTTCGTCGGGTGCTGCGCCTTCATCACCGCGATTTTCGCGGAATCGACCCGGCTCATCTGCCCCGCCCCCACCCCGACGGTGCGGTCCTTCATCGCGTAGACGATCGCGTTCGATTTCACGTGCTTGCACACCTTCCACGCGAACAGCATCGCTTCGAGCTCGTCGGCGGTGGGCTTCCGCTTCGTCACCACCTTCAGGTCCTTCGGGTCGAGCATGTGCCGGTCCCCCGTCTGGAGGAGGAGCCCGCCGCTCACCCGCTTCATCTCGAACGTCCGCGCTCCCGACCACCGGAACACGCCGCCCGTGGCCAGCACGCGGAGGTTCTTCTTTTCCGAGAGGATCTTCCGCGCCTCCTTGTCGTAGGAGGGGGCGATGACCGCCTCGAAGAAGGTGTTGGCGACCTCCCGGGCCGTCTCGGAGTTCACCGGCCGGTTGAAGCCGATCACGCCTCCATAGGCGGAGACGGGGTCGCACTCGCGCGCTTTCTTGAAGGCGTCCAGGAGACGGCGCTTCGAGACTCCCACGCCGGAGGGATTCGTGTGCTTGACGATGATCGCGGCGGGGATGCTGAATTCGAGTGCGAGCTGGAGCGCCGCGTCGATGTCGACGATGTTGTTGTAGGAGAGCTCCTTCCCCTGCAGCTGCTGCGCGCCGCCCAGCGTCGGCTCGTCGGGCAGCGCGGAGTCGGTGTAGAACGCCGCCGCCTGGTGAGGGTTCTCTCCGTACCGGAGGCCCTGGAGCTTCCTCCACTGGGCCGTGAAGGTCACGGGGAACGGCTCCACCCCCCCCGGCCCCGCGCCGAGGTAGTTCGAGATCGCCGCGTCGTACCGCGCGGTCAGCGCGAACGCCTTCCGCCCGAGTTCCCTCATCGTCTCCTCGTCGAGGTTTCCCGCGTTCTTCTTCAACTGCGCGAGGATCAGCGGGTAGTCCGCGGGGTCGCACACCACCGCGACCGACCGGGAGTTTTTCGCGGCGGACCGCAGCATCGAGGGCCCGCCGATGTCGATGTTTTCGATCGCATCCTCCCGCGTGCAGCCGGGGCGCGCGATCGTCGCCTCGAAGGGGTAGAGGTTCCCCACCAGCATGTCGAACGGGACGATCCCGTGCTCGCCGATCGTCTTCATGTGCGCCGGATTCCCGCGCAAGGCGAGGAGCCCGCCGTGGATCTTCGGGTTCAGGGTTTTCACCCGCCCGTCCAGCATCTCGGGGAACCCGGTGTACTCCTCGATGAGGCGCACCGGGACCTTCTTCTCCCGCAGCAGCTTCGCCGTGCCCCCCGAGGCGTACAGCTCGACGCCCAGCCGGGAGAGCGCGGCGCAGAACTGCGCCACGCCGGTCTTGTCGGATACGCTGACGATCGCCCGATGGATCCTCGCCATGGCCTGGTTCCCTTCCTTCGTATCGCGTCGCGGAATTTGCGGATCGGAGTGCGTCGTCACGGCCTGATGGGCACGGCCCCCAAGACGGTCTTGATGTCCTCGTCGGCGAACTTGATCCCGAAACCGAGGAACAGCGTTCGCAGGTTCCTCTCGCTCGCCAGCACGTCGTCCACTCCGCCGGTCACGAAAAGGTTTTTGACGATATCATAGTTGCCGTACAGCTTCAAACGGGGGGGCTGGGACTTGCTGGAGATGTCCTTGCGGGCGAAGTCCCAGGCGTCCGCCCCGACGGTCAGCCGGTTCTTGAGAAGCTCGTAGTCCACGCCCAGGCCGCCGGTGGATTCGATCACGCCGCCCTTCACCGTGAGGCCGGAGAATTTCCTGGCGATCAGGGCGGAGATTTTCAGCTTGTTGTCGAACTTCTCCTCGGAAACCGTCGTCGGCGTGCCGTTGACGGTAATCGTCGAGGTGCTGGAGCTGAACCTCCCGCGCGGGTCGTCCACCACCCCGATCGTGTAATACTTGTCCGCCGTCGGCTGGAGCCGGAGGTTCACGTAGTGCTTGAACTCGGACGGCTCCTGCTGCCACTCCAGGTGGTAGTCGATGAACGTCTTGAGCTGCTCCGACTTCCTGACGTACTTGTTGATCCCCTCGAGAGTGTCGGTGAGGGAGCCGTGGGCCGAGTTGTCGTTGACGAGCATCCCGAGGGTCCCCTCGCCGCGGTCGATCTTGGCCATCACCCTCCCTGCGGCGTCCAGCGTGTTGTCCAGGCGCGCGGAGGCGGCCTTGAGGTTCTTGATGCTCTCCTTCAGGTTCTCGCGGTTGTCCCCCACGACGCCGCTGATCCCCTCGCTCATCTCCTCGAGCTTGCGCACCAGCGCCGGCGCCTCGCTCTTCAGCGTGTCGGAAAAAGTCCGGAGGTTGGCGATCGTCGCGCGGACGTCCTCCTTGTTCGCCGAGGAGATGTCGGAGAGGTCCGCGGAGAGCCGGTCGATGTTCGCCACGATCCGCTCGAAACGCTGTTCGTTCCCCGTCACGACGGTCCGCAGGGACGCCGTGGTGGCCCGGACATCGCGAAGGATGTCCGCGAGCGCCTTCTTCCCCTCCTCCGTCCCGAAGGTGGAGGAGAGCGATTCGGTGAACTTCTTGACGTCGTCCCCGATCGCCGACAGTTTCCTCACCATGTCGTCGAGATTCGTCGGGCTCTGCGTGTTGGCGACCTGCCCCCCCGCCGGCAAGTTGCGCTGCACGTCCTTTCCGGGGAGGAGCTCGACGTATTTCTCGCCGAGGAGGCCTTGCGTCTGGATGGTGCCCACCGAGTCGATCGGGATCCGGATCCCCTCCTGGATGCGCAGGACCAGGCGGGCGCGGTTTTCGACCAGCTGGATCTCCTCGACCTTCCCGATCGGGACCCCGGCCATCTTCACGTCCGACTTGGGCTCCAGCCCCGCCGCCGAATCGAAATCCACCGTGAGCCGGTACCCCTTCTCGGCGATCAATCCCCACTTGCTCACCTTGAAGGTGAAGAACGTGAGGACGATCAGCCCCAGAAGGACGAAGATCCCGACCCGGGCCTCCCTGGACATCGACGATGATTCCTCCTTGGATACGAACGCGGTCCGGCCGGTTCCCGACGGCCGGACTCCTCCCCGCGGCGGATCGGCAATACTATATCATCGGCTGACGAAGCGGACGAACTCCTCGCTCTCGTCGGTGATGGGGCCGTGCGCGCGTCCCTGCACGAACTGCGCGACCACCGGGTTCGCCGTCGTCCTGATCTGCTCCGGCGTCCCCACCTCGATGATCTTCCCCCTGTACAGCATCGCGATATGATCCGCGATCTTGTAGGCGGAGGCCATGTCGTGGGTGATCGTGATCGAGGTCACCCCGATCGTCTCCCGCAGCGAGATGATCAGGTCGTTGATGACGTCGGCCATGATCGGATCCAGCCCCGTCGTGGGCTCGTCGTACAGCAGGATGTCGGGCTCGGAGGCGATCGCCCGGGCCAGCCCCACGCGCTTTTTCATGCCGCCGGACAGCTCCGCGGGCATCAGCCGCTGGATGTCGCGCAGCCCGACCATCGACAGCTTCTCCTCCACCACCTCCCGGATGTGGCTCTCCGGGTACAACTTCAAGCGCCGCAGGACGAACGCCACGTTCTCCCCCACGTCCATCGAGTCGAACAGGGCCGCCCCCTGGAAGAGCATCCCGAACCTGCGGCGTACCCGGACCAGTTCCCGCTCGTCCATCCGGGTGATGTCCTGGCCGTCGATCCGGATCTCCCCCGCATCGGGGTGAAGGAGCCCCACCGCGCACTTGATGAGGACCGACTTGCCGGTGCCGCTTCCTCCGATGACGACGGTGTTCTTCCCCTTCGGCACGGTCAGATCGAGGCCGTCGAGGACCACCTTCTTCCCGAAGCTCTTGCTCAAGCCCTGGATCGCGATCAAGCGGCTACGCGCCCTTTCCCGTCAGAACATGAACGACGTCATGAAGTAATCCGAGATCAGGACCATCATGGAAGATGCCACGACCGCCCGCGTGGTCGCCCGGCCGACCCCTTCCGCGCCCCCCTCCGCCACGAACCCGTGGTGGCACGAGATGAGGGCGATCAGCGTACCGAAGACCGAGGCCTTGATCAGTCCCGTGTAGATGTCCTTGAACTCGAGGTACTGGTACGTCTTGGCGACGTACACGTGCGGATTGGCGCCCAGCAGGTGGACGGAGACGAAGTAGCCGCCGACGATCCCCAGCAGGTCCGCGAACACGACGAGCACCGGGAGGACGATCGTGGCGGCGACCACGCGCGGCACCACGAGGTACTTGACCGGGTTGGTGGCGAGCGTAATCAGGGCGTCGATCTGCTCGGTGACCTTCATCGTCCCCAGCTCCGCGGCCATCGAGGCGCCGACGCGTCCGGAGACCATGAGCCCGGCGAACACCGGCCCCAGTTCCCGGGTGATGGAAAGGGCGACGACCGACCCGACGAAGCTGGTCGCGCCGAACCGCTGGAACCCGGAGTAGCTCTGCAGCGCGAGGACCATCCCGGTGAAGGTGGCGGTGACGAGCACGACGGGCATCGACCGGATCCCGACCTCTTCCATCTGCTTGACGATGTTGCGGATCTCCGCCGGCGGCCGCACCACCCAGGTGACGACCTGGAGGAACAGGGTGAAGATCGCCCCCAGGTCCAGCACCATGGCGTAGATCCGCTCCCCGAGGAGCTCCACGGCCCGGATCACGCCGTTCTTCCTTGCCGTCGCGTCAGTCAACGGTGACCCGGGGGATCCTCGGTCCGACCTCGACCAGGATCTCGTACGGGATGGTCCCGCAGAGGCGCGCCATCTCCTCCGCGCTCATCGACGCCTCCCCCATCACCTCGACGTCCGTCCCGATCGCCACGCCCGGGACCCCGGTGACGTCGATCATCGTGTGGTCCATGCACACCGTTCCCGCTACGGAGACGGGGCACCCGGCGACCGACATCCGGGCATGGCCGGTCAACGCGCGGCGGTAGCCGTCGGCGTACCCGATGGGGACGACGGCGATCCGTCGTGCGCCGTCGCAACGGTACCGCCGGTTGTAGCTCACCGCGTGGCCCGCGGGGAGCTCCTTCAGGGATAACACCTTCGTGACGACCCGCATCACGGGGCGAAGGTCCGGCGACGCGTCGCCGGGAGGAAGAGGGGAACAGCCGTACATGGAGATGCCGGGCCGGACGAGATCGAACGGCTCTTCGCGGAACCGGAAGATCCCCGCGCTGTTCAGCGCGTGGACCGCGACGCCGTTCCCGAACGCTTTCCGCACCGCGGGGAGCGTCCCCCGGAAGGCGGCCAACTGCATCGCCGTGTACTCCCGGTCTTCCGCCGCCGGACCGTCCGCCGACGAAAGGTGCGTCATCCACCCTTCCAGCCGAAGAGCGGGATTCGACCCGAGCAGTGAAGCCGCCGCCATTGCCTCCCGCGGGAGGAGTCCGAGCCGCCCCATCCCCGTGTCGACCTTGACGTGCACCGGGAAGGGACGCCCCGCGACCTCCGCTGCGCGGGCGAGATAGCCGATCTGTCCGAGGTCGAACAGGACCGCGGAAAGGTTGTGGGCGAGGGCCTCCGCCGCCTGCGGCGGGTCGACGCCCCCCAGCACGACGACGGGAAGGCGGATCCCCCCCTCGCGCAGCTCCACCCCTTCTTCCACCGTGGCCACGCCAAGCATCCGGAATCCATCCGATTCGAGGACACGCGCCACGGGAAGCGCGCCGTGCCCGTAGGCGTTCGCCTTCACGATGCCGAGAAGGCCGACGCCTTTCGGGAGCAGCGCGTGGATCGCTTGAACGTTGTGCCGGAGGGCCGAGAGGCGGATCTCCGCCACCGTGGGCCGGGCCAAGCCGGAACCTCCCGGGGAAGCGAGATGATCGATTAAGAAAGTTTACCCCACCCCCTCCGGGCAAGTAAAGGTCGCGCGCGGTTTGACACCCCCGCACCGCCGGCCGTATCATTGAAAGATACCGCCAGGGGTGCATTTCGCTGAGAGCTCCGGGGGAACGCACCGCGTGCGCCTTCCCCTTCGGGCAACCCGTCGAACCTGACCCGGGTAATGCCGGCGCAGGGAGCGTGGTCCTCTTCGAACCGTGCCGTGTCTTCCTGGCGCGGTTTTCCTCTTCGGAGCGGAAAGGAAGGTACGCCATGACGTTGATGCATCGCGCCCGGCAGGGGGAGATCCCCCCGGCGATCGCCCTCGCGGCGCATTCGGAGCATGTGGATCCCGCGACGCTCAGGGATCGGATTCGCCGCCGGGAGAGTCGTCATCCCCCGCAACCGGAAACGCCGCGAGATCCGCGCCGTGGCCATCGGCGAAGGCCTCACCGTCAAGGTGAACGCCAACGTCGGCTCCTCCCGGGACCGGGCCGACCTCCCGCTCGAGATGGAGAAGATGCGCGCCGCCGTGGCGGCCGGGGCCGACGCGGTGATGGACCTGTCCACGGGAGGGCCGATCGACGAGATCCGGCGGGCGATCCTTTCGGAATGCCCCGTCCCGATCGGGACCGTCCCCCTGTACCAGGCCGCGGCCGACGGCAACCTGCGCGGAAAATCGTGGGTCGAGCTCACCGCGGACGACTTCTTCGCCGGGATCGAGAAGCAGGCCGGGGACGGGGTCGACTTCATGACGGTTCACTGCGGCGTGACCCGCGCGTCGATCGAGGCGCTGGTCCGGGAGGGTCGCCGCCTCGACATCGTCAGCCGCGGCGGGTCGCTCCTGGCGGAGTGGATGGAGCACAACGGGCGGGAGAACCCCTTCTACGAACAGTACGACCGCCTCCTCGCGATCTGCCGGGAGTACGACATCACGATCTCCCTGGGCGACGGCCTGCGCCCCGGGTGCC
>Ga0208373_1003683_pt1 | contig 14742 bp, 15 predicted proteins | sample RifOxyC2_FD_184036 | JGI IMG/M metagenome (GOLD analysis project Ga0208373, IMG submission 184036) | Soil microbial communities from Rifle, Colorado - Rifle Oxygen_injection C2 (SPAdes) | ecosystem: Environmental > Terrestrial > Deep subsurface > Rock core/Sediment | place: Rifle, Colorado...
CGATTACATCAATGTATTTTTTTTCGTCTTCAGTCGGCGCTTCTTCAGTTGGCGACTCTTCTGCTTGATTTTGCTCTATCGCGGTTACTTCAACCGGAGCCTCAATAACAGCTGGCTTTTCATTATTCTCAATGACACTCTCAATTTTTTCGGTCAGCGCCTTGTCTTCATCCTTGACCACCTCTTGAGTTATTTTTTCTAAGGTTTCAGAAACTTCCACCTTATCTAATTTTTCTAATAATTGCGCTTTTTCTCGCCTCTTTATCCGCCGGTGTTCCAAAAAGGCTCGCGAGCGAACTGTCCAAATCTCTGATCTTTCCCGTGAAGATTTTATCCACTTAACAAAAAAATTATCCATTTTCAGAATTAACAGATGAAATTTCCGAAGATTTTTTTCTAACCAACCCAGAATTAACGGCCGATAAGTTGAGTATTTTATTTCTTTTAACCGCATTGTAAAATTTTCAAAAAACTTTTCTTTAATAACCGGCTGAGGCATTTCCGACAATTTAGCCAGCGTTGGCATTTTTCTGGCAATCAAAAATAAGATGCCTAGTATCCCTCCCCCACACAAAATAGAACCGATAATAATTAACCAAGACATAAATTAGAGTTCAAACCTAGTAAATTTATTCAGTTTAATATTTTCTCCTAATTTGCTGATTGCTTCGTTGATTAAATTTTGAACTGTTTTGGCTGGATCTTTAATAAACGGCTGGGCCAAAAGATCTTCATTGTTATTTGGATTTAGCGCCGCAATATGCAGACAAAGGTCGTGAGATAAAGCTTTAAAATTCTCGTTCCGCGCGACAAAGTCGCTTTCACAATCAAGTTGCAATAAAACTCCTATCTTCTGATTGGCGTGCACGTAGGCGTCAATCGCTCCGGTTTTGGTCTGACGTTCTGATTTTTTTTCGGCGATTTCACCGCCTCGTTTGCGCAAAATTTCTTCGGCCGCTGTTTCGTTCCCATTGGCCTCCTCTAACGCTTTTTTACATTCCATCATGGAAGCGCCGGTTTTCTCTCTTAATTTTTTTACGGCTTCAGCTGAAATCATAGATATTATTTCACTTTAATTATTTAGCTGGCTGAGCTGTTTCTGCTTCCACCACCTTCTTGGCATTTTTAAGATTAGCCGCAATCGTGTCAACAATAATTTTCAAAGAAGAAGAGGCATCATCGTTAGCCGGAATAACGTAGTCAACCAAACCCGGATTCATATTTGTGTCACAAATAGCCACCACCGGAATTTTAATTTTTTTCGCTTCTCTGATGGCGATATTGTCGGCCTTAACATCGGTGGCAAACAGCGCCTCTGGCAATTTAATTAAATTCCTGACGCCTTGAAAACGCATTTGAAGTTTCTCCATTTTCTTTCGTAACTGCAATTGCTCTTTCTTGGTAAACTTATCCCATTGACCGGTTTTTTGCTGTTCCTCCAAGCTGGTTAAATATTGAATCCGCTTATTAATCGTTTTAAAATTAGTCAAAGTCCCGCCAATCCAGCGATCAGAAACAAAGGGTGTTCCGATTTCCAAGGCTGCTGATTTAATAATCGCCCGTGCCGCCGGTTTCGTTCCCACAAAAACGATTAAGCCGCCATGACTGGCTATTCTTGTTAAAAAATTAATGGCTTCTTCTAGTTTTTTTGATGTTTTTTCCAAGTCAAAAACATGGATGCTATTTCTAGCGGAAAAAATATACTGTTCCATCTTGGGATGCCAGCGAGAAGTCTTGTGTCCAAAATGGACACCCGCTTCCAGCAATTCTTGCGCCGAGGGCAAAATCACATCCTTTTTAATGTCGGCTGCGGTCTTTTCGGTCATATTTTATATTATATATTAAAGTTTTAAAAAAATTAAACCCACTTCAGGGCTTCTCCTAGCTTACCTATAAAACGCCTCCGGGTCAATAGGCGTAACCATATTAGCTCTCAAAGAAACTACCTTCGGCTTGCCAAATTAAATTTCTGTGATAGAATAAAAAGCGTAACAATAAAGGGCTTTAATACTATTTTATGAAAAAAGACATCCATCCTAAGTATTACGAAAATATCAAAGTTACTTGCGCCTGTGGTAATGTTTTTCAAAGCGGCTCAACCAAACCGGAGCTTCACGTTGAAATCTGTTCAGCTTGCCATCCTTTTTATACCGGCAAAGAAAAATTGATTGATACGGCCGGCCGCGTTGAACGATTTCGTAAAATGGACTCTCAAAAGAAAGATCTCGCTGGCAAAAAAGCCGCAAAAAAAGAGCGCATCAAAAAGAACAAACGGTAAAAACCCCGTAAAAAAATTATCGGAGAATTTATTAATTTTCTAATAATATATTCCTGTTATATACTCGTTTTCTGCAATTGGTTTAATAAATAATTTATAACGGGGCAAGTAAAATGCAAATACCCAGAAGCAAGGGAATTATTCTGGAAATCCGAGCTGGGGCTGGCGGCGAAGAAGCAGCTATCTTTGCCGCTGACCTGTTCCGGATGTATACCAAATACGCCCAATCTCAAAATTGGGGTTTTTCTATTATAGACAAAAGCTTAACGTCGCTCGGCGGCATTAAAGAAATCGTCGTGGAAATTAATGGTCCGGAGGTTTACGGCCAACTTCAAAATGAAAGTGGTGTTCACCGGGTGCAACGTGTGCCCAAGACTGAAAAGAATGGCCGAATTCATACTTCCACCGCTTCGGTGGCTATCTTACCAAAAATCGAAGCGACTGAAATCAAAATCAACCCGCAAGACCTAAAAATTGATATGGCGCGCTCCTCTGGCCCGGGCGGACAAAACGTTAATAAAAGATCAACTGCTATCCGGGTGACTCATTTGCCCAGCAATATCGTTGTCTTTTCTCAAACTGAAAGATCTCAGCCACAGAATAAAGAAATTGCTATGGAAATTTTGCGGGCTAAACTTTATGAGCGAGCTAACCAACAACAAATGTCACAATTAAGTCAGGAACGGCGAGATCAGATTGGCACCGCTGACCGCTCGGAAAAAATCCGGACTTATAATTTTGCCCAAAATCGCATTACCGATCATCGCCTTGGTAAAAGTTGGCACGATTTGGAAACAATTTTGAATGGAAAGCTGGAGGCAGTTATTAAGGCATTCCGGAAACAGGAATAAATCTCCCCTAGCCTCTCCTAAAGGAGGGGAAATTCGCAGTTCTTAAAAAAAGCAGGAGGAAAAGGTCGGATTAACAATTAATTAACCTATCTGGCCTATTTCTAAAACCTTCAAAATATGAAGATCGTCTTAGGAGTATAACCGGATAAGGCAAGACTAAATGCCAAATCCTAACGAAGAGAATCGATTTACGATGCCTGGAGCGCAATTCAATGCTAACTCCGCGCCTAACCTTTCTTGGCTCAAAAAAAATGCACAGAAAATTACTATCGGCGTAATTCTGCTACTAATAGCTATCGGCGCTTTCTCTTTCTATAAAAGTTATCAAGATCGGACTACCTTGCTCAAGCCAGCCGTAGAAGATATCAGAGCCGATATAAAGACCTCTACGCCGACTCCATCTGCCTTAGCGAATAACCAAGTTAAAGGCGCTTTAACGCAAGCCCGACCAGAGCCAACGATAATTAAAACCGATAAAGAAATCATCGTCTCCCCGGCTAAGGGGAACGGCATAACCCATCTGGCCCGCCAAGCGTTGAAAGAATATCTGAAAGATAAACCCGAGCTGGCCAAAGAGTTAACAGCTGAACACAAAATTTACATTGAAGATTATCTAAGAAAAAATATCCCCAACGCACCAACGACATTGCAAATGGGCGATACCATTTCTTTTTCTCAAGATTTGATTCAAAACGCGATTGACCAGGCCCAGAAACTGACCGACAACCAATTAGAAAATTTACAGAAATATGTTCCTTTAGCTCCGTCAGTAAATTATTAGAAATTTAAGTGTCAAAGAAAAAACCCCGCCTGTGACAGGTAGAAGGGTTTTTTTGTTTACCCCGTCAGAAATTATTGATTACATTCATTACCTAAAATAAAGATATGGCAAGAATATACTATTAGGACATCAGCAAATTCTCTTATAATTTTTTTACGGGGTTGGTTAATCTATCTCGTAATTATATCCAGTTGATCCTGAATAATACCGGCTAGTTCCATGACTTGATTACCGTAAAAATAATAAGTCGGATTATTCCAGCGCTTGCCGGCAAAATAAATCTGCGCCGCTTTCCATTCCGCGTTAGCTGTTTTTTCGTTAGCTCCCGCTTGCGCCATTTTTATACCAGCTGCGACAAAAGCATCACCAATATCCCAAGGATTAGGTGGATTATGTCCGGTTAATTTCGCTATTTGCGATTGATAGGACAACCAAACCGCCGGTAAAAATTGCGCCGGTCCCATAGCCCCGCCCCAACCATAAGGTGGCTTGCGTGATACTGGCATTTTATCCGGATCAAAATTCAATGATTCGCAAATTTGGATAAAAGGCTGCTGATCTCTTGTGTGCATATCGCGACGCCAAGTTCCTGTTCCGACTCGCTCTCCCCAGCTTGATTCGTTTTTTAATACAGCCAATAAAAAGGCTGGCCTGACTCCTGTTAAATCGAAAGCTCTTTTGGCTTGCTGATAGGCTTCTTCCAACGGAAGAGAAACCCCCACTCCTTCAAGCAGGTAAAGATTCTTCTTTATTGACTCGGCATCAGCTTTCGCCTTTTTTAATAAATTCTGATAATTAGATTCCTGCCCTTTAGTTTGAGATAATAAATTTTTCTTTTCTTCTTGCCGATAAGCAATCGCCCGCCGTTGAATTTCTTGTAAAACTTTCAGTTGATTCATTTCTTCCCGCCGGTCTTCTAAGACTTGCTTGTCCTGCTCCAGCCCAATCTTAAGCTGCCTTATTGATGCCATGCTTTCTTGAATGCTTTCTTGAACTCGTTGCAAAGAGTTAATCTTATCAAAAATATCCGAAAGTTTATTATTACTTAAAACAATTTCTAACACTCCCTGTTGATCCGACTCATAAATTGTCTGCAAATAATTAGTCAGAATTACTCGTTCTCGCTCTAATCTTAATTCGGTCTGGCCAAGAGCTAAATTTTTGTCGGCCAAACCACTTTCAATTTCCTGGACCGATAACTCCGTTCGGCGAACTTCCAATTCCGCTGATTTAATTTTAGCGTCAAGCAGAGTAATCTCACTCTTTAAACTCTTACTCTGTTGCTGTAAGTTGCTAATGCTTGCCTGATAATCATTAATCTGCCTTTCTAAGTCGCTGATCTGAACACGGAAATCTTCTTTGAGATTCTCTACTGCCGATGCGGCTAATGTTTTGTTAACGGTGAAATAACCAAAAAAACTAAAACTAAAAAACCACAAGATAATAAAAAAACATCTTGTGGCTTTATTAATTGAATGGAAACTAAACAATATTTTCATCAAACAATTCAAGGTAGTTCAAAGTTTTTAAACAGTTACTAATTATTCTTTGGCTCTTCAACGACTGCTTCTTCGGTTTTTTTCTCTTCACCAGCAACCTTAATTTCTTCCGGCGCAACAACTTCTGCCGCCTTGCCTTCTAAGTCTTCCATCTCTTTATCTGAACGCGGCGGAGCCACCAAGGCAACCACATCATCCAAGCCAGCCAAAATCTTGATGCTGCCAACAACCACAATATGCTTAACCAAAAGCTTATCTTCAAAGGTTTTGAGAGGCGAAATATCAATAACAATTTCTTTAGGCAAATCTTTGGGCAAAGCCTCAATTTCCACTTCCTGCAAAGCCCGCACTAAAACACCACCTTCGCTTTTTATGGCCAATGATTCGCCAATGAAGACCAACGGCACTTTCGTCTTAATTTTTTCATCCATTCTGACTTCAAAAAAATCAATATGAATTGTTTCGGCGGTCAAGGGATTACGGGCTAGATCATGCACTAAAACATTATGTTTTTTAACACCCACAACTAATTCTACCAAACTGGTTTCACCGGCTTTTTTAAAAACAGTTGAAAAATCTTTAGCGCTAACCGTCAAATTAACCGGTTTTTTCCCATGGCCATACAAAATAGCTGGAATAAATCCGCTGCGGCGCAAGCTATTAACTTTTTTCCCCATTATCTCCCTGACTTCTGCTTTTATCTCAAACATATTATTATTCTTTTAATTTAAGCTCAACGTTTCTTATCTTAGCAGAAGATGGCTAAAAAATCAAGCCCGATAATCATAGCGTCATAATGACCTTCTCTGCTGAGCAAGAAAGTTAGTTTCAAAACGCTCAAGCCGACGTAGCGGGCATGGTTCACCACTTTTTTGCAAAAAAGTGGTGAGAGCAAGGAGGTCTTGGCGAGTGAAATTTTTCACCCTGCCCGCCATCGCTACGCTCAGGCGTTAGCAGGCGGGGCTGGGAAAAATTTCACGATTTTGAAACTAACTTCCGAGCGATATTTTAATAACCTGCACCGGGCAAATATCCGCTGCTTCCTTGACACAACCAGCATTTTTTACTTCTAATTCAAAATTCTCACCATTTTGCGTACTCCCTTTTAAATCCGCTAAACCGTCGTTATCACTTGCCAAATCAAAAAATTTTGGACAAACCGCAACACAGGAGCCGCAGCCAATACACTTTGGCCTTTCAATTATAATCTTCATATTAATTGCGTCCCGAATAACTCGAAATTTCACCCGAATTACCCGAATCAAATTTAGAATTTATTACTCCCCCTCCCTTTAGGGAGGGCTGGGGAGGATTTGCATTACTCCGCTATCTTTATCAGCACATTGTCAACATTTTTAAGAATATCGAGATTACTAAATCTTATTACCTTCAATCCCAAGCTATTCAAATATTTTTCTCGTAATTTATCTTTGGTTATGTTTTTATCCTCACAATGCTGACCGCCATCAATTTCAATAATCAATTTACAGTCCTTACAATAAAAGTCAACAATATATTTTCCAATTGGTTTTTGTCTAAAAAACTGGTAATTATTTACCTGTTTTCTTCTTATTTTTAACCATAGCAATTTTTCCGCATCAGTCAAATTGCAACGCAATCCACGACTAAAGATTTTAAGATTTTGATTATAAGATAAATATTCCATTCTCAAAATCTCCCCTAACCCCTCCCTGCCTACCGGACAGGCAGGCTAAAGGAGGGGAATTTTAACTATATTTTTATTGGAGTCAACGGCGCCTCACCCGCCAATACCGCAATAATATTTTTAGCGGCTAATTCGCTCATTGCGTTGCGAGTCTCTTCGGTCGCCGAAGCCGTATGTGGAGTTAACACCGTATTTGGTAATTCGGCAAGCCCCGGCGCCATTTTTGGTTCTTGCTCATAAACATCCAGCGCCGCGCCTCTAATTTCACCGGACTTCAAAGCCTCCACCAAAGCCGCTTCGTCAACAATTGGCCCGCGAGAAGTATTGATTAAATAGGCTGTTTTTTTCATCATTTTCAATTTTTCCGCATTTATCAAGTGTTTGGTCTCCGGCATCATTGGCACGTGGATTGAGACAAAATCAGATTCTTTGAGCAAAGTATCCAAATCAACAAATTGCAGATTATATTTTTTTTCAAGTTCTTCATTGCGCCGGGCATCATAATACATAACTTTCATTTCAAAACCATCGTGCATCCGCTTGGCTACTGTTGCGCCAATCCGGCCCAGTCCAACCAATCCTAAAGTTTTACCAACCAAGTCATTCCCCAAGAACATCATCGGATCCCAGCCATGATATTTGCCGTCACGCATAAATTGATCAGACTCAACGATTTTTCGGGCAATCGCGAAAATTAAAGCAATTGCGTGCTCAGACACCGATTCGGTTAAAACATCCGGCGTATTAGTCGCGATAACATTATGCGCCGCCACATCAGCCATATTAATATTGTCATAACCCACAGCGTAGTTGGCTACAATTTTTAATTGCGCTCCGGCCGCGTCCAGTAATTCATTGTCTATTTTATCGGTCAGTAAAGATAAAATTGCGTCCACGCCCTTAACTTTTTCAAGCAGCTGCTCACGCGGCAAAACACCGTCAAAATCACTGACTGAGACTTCTAATCCGGCCTTTTTTAAAAGCTCAATCCCGCTCTCGGGAATTTTTCTTGTCACAAAAACTTTTGACATTTTTCTTTTTCCTTTTTTTTAATTAATTACTAACTTAATTTTTGAAATTAAATTTTGTTTTGGCTGCCAAATAATTCAATTTTCTCTCCTGTCACTTTCTTTGTCGCTTCAAAACTCGGTTCTAAAATTTTATACGGCGTGGTTTCATCCGGTTTGTTTTTTAATTCTTCTTCTAGACCTTCTTTATAAGCCACTCGGAGTTCGGTGTTAATATTTACTTTTACGATGCCGGCCGCAATCGCTTTTTTAACATCTTCAGCTGGGATACCCGAACCACCATGCAAAACTAAAAAAACTTTATCATCAACGGCTTCTTTAATTTGCGTTAATCTTTCCAAGTTTAACCGCTCCTCACCAACCGCAAAGACTCCATGAGCATTGCCAATCACAATGGCCAAGGAATCTACGCCTGTTTTTTCAATAAATTCCTTGGCTTGTTCTGGTCGGGTTAAGTCTTCTGGCTTTATTTCCAATGTTTCGGTATGCACCACTGAAGCGCCCCGCAAATAACCAAGTTCACCCTCAACAATAATCTCGCGGTCAAAAGTTTCTTCTACTTCACGAACATAATCAACCACCGCTTTAGTTTGTTTTATATTTTCTTCATAGTTTAAACTTGAACCGTCAAAATGAATTGCATTGTAACCAGCCGCAATAGCTTTTTTAATTGTGGCTAAATTTTTTCCGTGATCCAAATTCAAAATTATCGGTAATTTGCTTCCGTGCCGCCAAGCATCTACTAGCGCGGCCGCTTCACGCATACCAAAAAATTCCGCTTCGTTCTCCGAAGTCGCCACAATAATCGGCGAATTCAGTTCTTTGGCCTCTGCCACAATTGCTTTTAAAACTTCGGCGGTTGAAAAATTAAATGCGCCAATGGCGTATTTATTTTGTTGAGCTAGTTTTAAGACTTCTTTAGGGTTAAACATGGTTAATTAAATAATAACGCTTATTAATTATCAATTTTCAAATCTCAATTATCAATAAATTTTCAATGACTCAATGCTCAAATTTGTCCCGCCTCGCGGGGCATTTATTGAAAATTGGTTATTGAAAATTTGGGCTTAAATTTATTTAAGCCCTATGAATCCTTTATCGATATTCTCCAGCAATAATTGCTCCAGCTTTTCCTCGCCCATAAATTCAATAAATATTTTATTCCATAACGCTTCTTGCTGATGATAAAGATATTTGCCGATGCCGCCATGAGTCAAAGAAATTAAATTATCCAGCAAGTCAAAACTGATTAATTCTTCGCCCCGCCGGCCAGCCGGAAAAATTTCTCCCACAAAGTCATCAATTCCGCGCCAAAAATCAAGTTTAAGCTGCGGATTTTTAGCCGCTAAGTCATCCATTTCTTTTTCGGCCTTCAGCCAGTGCACCGTTTCAGGATTAACATGCGGTTCAAACAACCGCGGATCTTGAGAGTCAATTTTGCCTAAATAGCGCTGGATAATCCGCCAGGTTACATTTTCGGTTGGCAAACTGGAAACAGACACTTCGCCAGAAACTAATCTGACTAAATTAGCTCCGAAATTTGGTTGCTTGGCATATTGCCTAAAAAGCCGGCAATAAAAATCAATTTCGTGAAGATAATGCAATAGCAAGCTAAAGGTCTCTAAGGATTGACCGGCTTGATTTTCTCTTTGAACCGGGATAATGAAAACAAGACCGACCTCTTTTAAATGGCTAATATTATGCAGCTTTTTACCAACAAATTTGGCCCCAATTTCTGCCCACTTTTCTGACAAAACTCTAACTTGAACGTCTTTTTCTTCAAAATTATCAGACGTCAAGTCATTGTACGGCCGGAAAAAGAATTCATTTAACCAGTGTTCGTTTTCCACAAAGCGCAACGCGGCAAAAATTTCATATAAATCTTCCTTTTCCAACATCGCTCCCACGTTATCATAGCCAAGCGCAGATAAGATATTCTTAGGTGGATTCAAGAAAAGAAAGCTACGTAATTTTTCTTCTTTTATAAAAAATCCTTTTTTAACATTCGCCTCATTTTTTAAAATCTCAATCATCTTGGCACAACCTGATTGCTTAGAAAAATCCGGCTTGCCCAAAAAATCAAAGAATGTCTCGTCAGCATCGTAAGCTCTTTTTAAAATTTCAGCTTCAACATATTGAGCATCCGCTTTCTCTTGGTTAATACCAAGCTCTTTTAACTTTCTGGAAACTATTTCTTCGTTTTCTTTATAGATTTTTTCCGCTACGCCGATTTTTCCAGTCAATTTCTCCATCTCATTAAATAAACTAGAAATCACTGCTTCCGGTGTTCTGAGCAGGGTTGCTATTTTTTGGATTGGCTCCATATTTTTAATAATTTAAAAATTAAAATCACCAAACTTATTAATTAATATTATGTACTATTGTCTAAACAATAGTACGGTCATCTCGCTTTTCAACTTATCTAATTAGCCACTTAAATTTAAATCAAATATCTCGCTTCTGACTTCTCTGCTTTTTCCCTCGTCTATATTATACAACCAAATTGTTCTTTTCGCTCTAGGCTCTGGAATTTTTGAATATTGAACTTCAAATTGAATCTCATTGTCGTTTTTCCATAAAAAATTATCAATGTAATGCGCGCTGAATTTCCAATCAAAATAGTCTTCTATCTCCCATTCTTTAAAATTGGATAAATCAAAAATATGAATATGATCATTCTCGGCCGTAGCACTGCCATGACTGGTTGCGAATAAAGCTACTTTCTGAGAATCCAGCGATAGATATAATTTCCTTATCGCGCCAAAAAGCGTTTTACTAACAAGCTCCAATTTTTTATTATCTAGATTAAAACGGAAAAAAGCGAAAGTGCAATTATTCGCGCCACAAGTCGCGGATGTCGCCACAAAAAAATAAAAAACATTTCTAGGATATTCTAAATATCGCGGCTCAATAAAAGTTAAATTTTTTCCAGAAGCACCGACAAAATCTAGCGGCGTCTCAAAAATGCTGTCCATATTTAATAAATCAACGTCAATCCGCCCGACTTCCGCTTCCTCTGAATTAATAAAAACCACCTCATCCTTTTCTTCGTCCAAAAACACGGCTGGGAAAGAAGTAATTTCTTCTGGATACAAACTCGCATTCGCATTTTTATTCTCTAGTTCAAGCATCGGGCTTACAATTTGCCCGAGAGAGTAACTAACGTCGGCATATTTTTGATTTGATTGAAAAGAATACGCCGTGAGGAGACCAGAGATGACAATCAATACTGACAACGGTAAAGAAATTATATGAAACCAATCCTTTTTCTCAATATTTTTTAAAACATTTTTAACAAAACTTCTCGCCTCATCAGGATGCCTTAACCCCGAATAGTCAATCGATCCATCTACGGAAATTGAACTGGGACCGCTATGCCAAGCGATTAAACGCCTTTCTAGCACATTGCCTCTTCTATTAAATTTTTCTTCTATTGCTTTATAATACTCAACTCCGCCATCAATATTTTGATAAAGATTATAACGATCAGTAACTTTCATTTGAATTGCCGTCAAATCAGATAATTGAAAAATTCCTTGACATTCCCTTTTTGAACTCGCATATGGTTTATAGTGTGATTCCCAGCCGGCAATCGCCAACATTATATTAGCATCAACGTTATATTGCCAACATTTTTCTTTTATCAAATCAATAATTTTTTCTCTTTCTTGACCTTCAATCTCTACCAATGATGATAAAATAAATCCTTTTTTATCCTGATAAGCAACTTCGTGCCAAATTTCCGAACGATCCTTTATATATTCGCCAACAACCCGCTCATCGAGAATTTCCACCTCATCGCCATTTTTAAGCTGAGCTAATATCTGATTGCTTTTCAGGTGCGGTGTCGATCTTAAATTAGCCAAATCGGAAATTATTATATCTTCATAAAGCCGCACTTTTCCTATTTTAAATTTTAATGATTTGTCTTGAATCACAAAACTAATAGATTCTATTTTTGGCTGACCTTGCCCACGAAATTCTAAGGAATGGAAATTTCCTGTCAAACAATACGGCGCTTTGTATTCTTTCAAAGCTCCTTGCAACTCTTGTCCATACCAAAACCACTTTGCATATTTTTTATATTTAGAATTTAATTGAGTCTTGCCGTCTACTTTTAATTCTAGCCTACCATTTTTTTCAGCTCTTGCTTTAATCGTTAAATCGCCAATCGTTAAATTTTTAAATATCACGTCCTTAAAACCTCCAAATCTTGCAAAGTCCGACTTCGCAAGATTTATTTCTTCGCCGACAGAGACCTCTGTTTTATAAATTTCAATCTTCTCTAAAAATGGCTGACCATCAGCCCAGAATTCAATCGCATGAGCTCCTTTCTTCAGCGGCAAAACGACAAAAACCTCTTTAATCTTGTTTTTTAATTCATTACCATTCCAAGAACCGGCACTGGAAAATTCCCGTTTTTTACCCTTAATTTCCGCAAACAGATAATCGTCTATTTTTAATGCCAAGTCATCATCATTGAATAATCGCTTAAAATTTTGCAGCCAATTTTTGCACCGTGCGGAAAAAAAGATTAAATAGACACCATCCGTATCAACGTTAAAATTATACTTTTCTTGGTCTTTTATAATTTTCTCAAAATTTTCCGATAAAATTTTCTGTAGCATTTAATTTCCCAACGATGTTTTCTGTACCATTGTCTAAACAATAGTACAAGTTATTTTTTATTTTTACTCATCAGATTAAACAATAAAAAATGTAAAGGATATTTATTCTTTAACCATTCAAAGCTCATTGGCGCCACTCTTCTTTTTTTCTCTCCCTCAAATCGTTTATTTACCGTATCTTCAAACCCTTTTAAGGCTTTCTCGTAGCCACCAAATCCACTCGACAGCCATTGGTGCACGCTAGCTATCGTAGCCTTGCTAGTCCCAATCTCTTCACAGATAAAATCATAACCCTTTCCTTCTAATAGCATCTGCGCAATTTGCAGCCTCCTTCCCAGCATAATCGATTCCGTCGGTGTTAATAAATCTTTAAAAAAATTCTTGACCTCTTCTCTGGCTTTCAAGGAAGCAATACTTGTCCACAATATATCTAACGATTTCATTTTCTGATCAGACGATAATTTTCGCGGACTTACCTTGCTCATACGTACTACTTTACTTCTGTACCATTGTCTGAACAATAGTACAGAAGTAATAAATTAAATTTTGTAAACCTGAACCGGCACTTTTTCCCACGAACCCCATTCACCCTTTTTCAACAGCCCATTTTTAGCGCCAATCCGCTGAATGGTTGCCGTCGCATTAGCCGTCCCAAGCTGAATAGCCGCTTCAATGTCTTCATCGCGTATAATTGCCGAGACAAAACCAGCACCAAAAGCGTCGCCCGAGCCGGTCCGATCAACATAATCAGAAGATGGAATACCTGCCCGGTAAATATTTTTACCATCAGAAACCGCTACTCCATCCTTTCCTTTGCTCATCACCGCCAGGCCTGACACGATACCGTCAAATTTGCTGAATAACTCTGTTTCATTTTTAAAATCAGATCCGGTGATTAAACTTGCCTCTTCTTGATTAACTAATAAAATGTCAATCTTGCTTAACAAATTTTTCAAAACCAATAGATCTTTAGTCAATTGATCATGGCCAGGATTAACAGCCACTTTAATTTTATTGGCCGCCGCGAAGCTGATAATCGGCTCAAAAACTTTTGACGATTCGCCCGAGAGACCGGAAAGATAAAACCACTTAGCTTGCTTTATTTCATTCCAAGGAACGTCTTCCTCGGCTAAAAGATGAGAAGCACCTTCATAGACCAGAATACTGCGTTCTCCGCCCATAACGCTCTTGTCTTGACTACTTTGTCTTGCTTGGCCGGCAGGCTCGCTTGTGAGCTGAGCAGAATTTCTCGGTGAAGATAGAATTATAGAATACGGTGTTTTGGCTTTTTCGGTTGTTTTAATAAAGCTGCAATTTACTCCTAGGTTGTTTAGCTCTCTAAAAATTTCTAAACCACCAGGGTCATTACCAATCAAGCCGACATAGGCAGTTTTTAATCCCTGCAAGGCAAAGGTGGTCGCACAATTTGTTCCTCCGCCGCCTGTGGCAAAGACTAATTCATCAACATAAATTTTACCGCCCGCTTCCACGGCCAGAGCCTTACCGGTAATAAATTCCTGACTATTAATAACTTTTATTTCTTTGCTACGCACAAAAATATCGCGCGTCGCCGAACCAAAGGTGATTACATCAAACATGTTTTTCTTTATTATTTTTATAACTAAAAGCGAGGGGGTCTTGGCGAATACCCCGCATATTGCGGGGTCACGCTGGGGAAAATTTTATGCTTTTGAAACAAACTTCCGAGCAGTCTTTTACCCGGTTGCTTTTAAAATTTGATCTTTAATTCCATCCATGTCAAATTTGGCTAATTTATAAACTTCCGACGGCGGGCCGGATTTCAAAAACCGGTCAATTTCTATTGTCCGTTTTTCATAATCACCCGGTAATAAAAACCGATTTAAAAATCCCGACCAGCCGTTATGTAAGGTGACCACGTGCTGGCGCTCTTCGTTCGGTAAAACATCTTTCGCTTTTTCTGGATTGTTGCGGCGCCACTCTTCAAATAATTCCGGCGAAGTTACGGCAATAATTTTAATATCTAATTCTT
>Ga0208373_1003686_pt1 | contig 14732 bp, 15 predicted proteins | sample RifOxyC2_FD_184036 | JGI IMG/M metagenome (GOLD analysis project Ga0208373, IMG submission 184036) | Soil microbial communities from Rifle, Colorado - Rifle Oxygen_injection C2 (SPAdes) | ecosystem: Environmental > Terrestrial > Deep subsurface > Rock core/Sediment | place: Rifle, Colorado...
TTTCATCCTCCTGATCAAAGAACAGGAACTTCTTCTGAATTGACACGCCATCTTCTACCTTCAGCTGATGCCCAAGCACTCACAGAAGCCTTAGGAGAAGAAGAGTCTTCCAGATCAGAACCACAACAAGACCTTCCTCCCGCTTCAGATATCTCCATGAGTGGAGAAGAACAAAAGGAAGTGGAAAAAGAACCATATTGGACAAAAGATCAATACATTGAATGGGCAGAAGAAGTTACGGAAGATAAAAGTTGGATAGATAAAATATTTAAGTTTCAACCGGACGGAACGACAATTGTGGAGGGAAATTTGTATTTATTAGATACAAAAATCAAACAACTTCCTATTGGTTTGATGGAGGTAAAAGGAGATCTTAATGTCTCTGAAAATCCCTTTTTAAAACTCAATGGATATCCAAAAAAAGTTGGAGGAAGTTTTTGGTGTAATGAGAGTAATCTTACCTCTCTTCAAGGAATGCCGAAGGAGGTTGGGGGATATATAAGTTTGGTATATAACAAGATCAGTTCTCTTGATGGAATACCGGATAAAGTGATAGGTAATCTTTATTTGTCTAATAATCAATTGGAAAATCTTAATGGAATTTCAAAAGTAATTTCTGGGAATTTAAATCTTGGAGGGAATAACCAACTTACTTCACTCGAAGCTTTGAAAGGAGTGAAAATAGGTGGAGATTTGTGGCTGAGAGATATTCCCGCAACAACAATTCCTGCAGGAATTGAAATAGGGGGAGATATCCTTATAAATTCATCCCATGCAGACCTGATCGCTGATGCAAAGAGAAAAGGGTATCGAGTAAGAATTGTTTAAAGTCCTAGTTATTTTCTTTCTATGTCCCCCAACTCTCTTGAAAATCCCTTTCATCATCCTGAACCAAACAAAGGAACTCCATCTGAATTAACACGCCATCTTCTACCTTCAGCTGATGCCCAAGCACTCACAGAAGCTTTAGGAGAAGACGAATCTTCTGAACTAGAACCACAACCAAACCTTCCTCCTGCAGATATCTCCATGACTGGAAAAGAACAAAGAGAGGTAGAAAAAGAACCATATTGGATTCGAGAGCAATATATTGAGTGGGCAGAAGAAGTTACGGAAGATAAAAGTTGGATAGATAAAATATTTAAGTTTCAACCAGATGGGACGACGATTGTGGAGGGAAATTTAAATTTACTAAGTAGGAAAATCAAACAACTTCCTATCGGTCTTGTGGAAGTGAAAGGTAATCTTAATATTTCTCAGAATCCCTCTTTTAAACTCAATGGATATCCGAAAAAGGTTGGAGGAAGGTTTGAGTGTTGTCATAGTGATCTCTCATCTCTTCAAGGAATACCGGAAGAAATTGGAGAAAATTTTAATGTTAGAAACAATCATCTTACTTCTCTTGTTGGATTGCCAAGAAAAGTAAATCTAGATCTTATTTTAGATGAAAATTTAATTGTAAATCTTGAGGGTATTTCAAAAGAAGTTTCTGGAAGTTTATTTTTGAATGATAATGGAGAACTTATCTCACTCGAAGCTTTAAAAGGAGTGAAAATAGGTGGAGATTTGTGGCTTATAGATGTTCCCGCAACAGAAATTCCTGCAGGAATTGAAATTGGGGGAAATATCCTTATAAATTCATCCCATGCAGACCTGATCGCTGATGCAAAGAAAAAAGGGTATCAAGTGAAAATTTTATAAGGTTCTAGTTATTTCTTTCTTTATGTCCCCCAACTCTCTTGAAAATCCCTTTCATCATCCTGAACCAAACAAAGGAACTCCATCTGAATTAACGGGTCGTTTTTTAGATTCGGCTACAACACAAGCACTCACAGAAGCTTTAGGAGAAGAAGAGTCTTCTAAAATAGAACTACAACCAAACCTTCCTCCTGCAGATATCTCCATGAGTGGAAAAGAACAAAGAGAAGTGGAAAAAGAACCTCTCTGGATAAAAGAAGACTATATCAAATGGGCAGAAAGTTTTGGAGAAGATGAAAGTTGGGTAAATAACATGTTCAAATTTCAACCGGACGGGACGACGATTGTGGAGAGAGATTTGGTTTTAGAAAGGAAGGGAATCAAACAACTTCCTATTGGTCTTATGAGAGTGAAAGGAAGTCTTAATGTTTTAGGTAATCCTTCTTTTAAACTCAATGGATATCCAAAAAAAGTTGGAGGATATTTTTGGTGTAATGAGAGTAATCTTACCTCTCTTCAAGGAATGCCGAAGGAGGTTGGGGGATATATAAGTTTGGTATATAACAAGATCAGTTCTCTTGATGGAATACGTAATCTTTATTTGTCTAATAATCAATTGGAAAATCTTAATGGAATTTCAAGAGAAATATCTGGCAGTTTATTTTTGGGCTATAATAAAAAACTTACCTCACTTGAAGCTTTGAGAGGAGTGAAAATAGGTGGAGATTTGTGGCTTAAAAGTATTCCTGCAACAACGATTCCTGAAGGAATTGAAATTGTGGGAGTTACTCATATATATAGAAAACAAACAGACCTTATCGCTGATGCAGAAGGAAAAGGGTATCGAGTCGAGATTGTTTAAAGTCCTAGTTATTTTCTTTCTATGTCTCCCAACTCTCTTGAAAATCCCTTTCATCCTCCTGATCAAAGAACAGGAACTCCATCTGAATTAACAGGTCGTTTTTTAGATTCAGCTACAACACAAGCACTCACAGAAGCTTTAGGAGAAGAGGAATCTTCTAAAATAGAACTACAACCAAACCTTCCTCCCACTTCAGATATCTCCATGAGTACAGAAGAACAAAGAGAGGTAGAAAAAGAACCATATTGGACAAAAGATCAATACATTGAATGGGCAGAAAGTTTTGGAAAAGATGAAGCATGGGTGAATGAAACATTTGAGTTTCAACCGGATGGAACGACGATTGTAAACGCAAATTTGGTTTTAGAAGGTAAAGGAATCAAACAACTTCCCATCGGTCTCATGGAAGTAAAAGGAATTCTTTATATTTCTGAAAATCCCTCTTTTAAACTCAATGGATATCCAAAGAGGGTTGATGGATATTTTGGGTGTAGTCATAACAATCTTTCATCTCTTCAAGGAATGCCGGAGGAGTTTGATGGAGATATATATCTGGAATCTAATAAGATCTCTTTTCTTGGCGGATTACCAAATGAAGTGATGGGTAATCTTTCTTTATATCATAATCAATTAGAAAACCTTAATGGAATTTCAAAAGAAATTTCCGGGAATTTAAATCTTGGAGGGAATAACCAACTTACTTCACTCGAAGCTTTGAAAGGAGTGAAAATAGGTGGAGATTTATGGCTGAGAGATATTCCCGCAACAACGATTCCTGTAGGAATTCAAATTGGAGGAAATATCTTTATAAAATCATCCCAAACAGACCTTATCGCTGATGCAAAGAGAAAAGGGTATCGTTTACGTTTAAAATAGTAATATATGTTTTTTTCTTTAAAAGACATGCTTCCACAAGCCATGCAACGAGCACGCATGACTCGCCAAGTGGAAGCGCTGCACATTGTGGAAACTTGTAATGATTTTCTTCAAATTTTGCTTCCTTCTGGTCGTAAAACAGATGCGGAAGCAATTTCGTTTCAAGAAGGATCTTTACTTATTCGTTGTGAAAATGCATCCGTCGCTCAATTTATTCGCATAAGAACAGATGAACTTTGCAAACAATTTTCTCTGAAATATCCGGAAGTACGCATACAAAATATCCACATCCGTTTAGGAAGTCAGATTTGTGATATCATAAACGAAAATGGCGTATGACGTTTCGTTATTTCATCATTGTCATGTCTATTGCCACATGTCTCATGTGGTTTGTTTGGGCGTATGTTCTTTTTCAAATTGATCCATCAACAGCTGGTTCACTTTCATTTCTCTTTTTTTATCTGACGCTTGGTGGTGCTTTAGTTGGAACATTTACGGTTGCAAGTACAGGTGTGCGACGTTTATTTCGTCGGGAAGAAATGATTTCACGACAAGTACTTATTTCTTTTCGTCAAGGCATTCTTTTTTCTTTTCTCCTCATTATCTCTCTCATGCTTTTATCTCTTCATTTGTTTACTTGGTGGAATGTTCTTATTCTCATTTTTGCTTTAAGTGCTTTTGAACTTATATTTTTAACCTCTCGTCGTCCAAAGATATAGATTCTTCTGAATTGAATACAAAAAGAGTTCAGAAAACTTGCACTGATCTCTTGGTTTAGATACCATATTCTTCTGAATCATTGTTTGAGTTTTTTGCATGTTAAATCGATTTTTTGGCACTTTTTCCAAGGATCTTGGTATTGATCTTGGAACAGCAAATACCCTTGTCTACGTAAAAGAGAAGGGAATTTTGATTAATGAGCCATCTGTTGTTGCAATCAATACGCGTACTGATCAAATTTTGGCTGTTGGACATGATGCACGCGACATGCTTGGAAAAACTCCTCCGCACATTCATATCATTAAACCGCTTACAAAAGGCGTGATTTCTGACTTTGAAGTGGCAGAAAAAATGTTGAAATATTTTATTGATAAAGTCCATCGTGAAATGCATGTTCTTTTGCCGCGTCCACGAGTCGTTGTTGGTGTTCCTCCAGAAATTACCGAAGTGGAACGCAAGGCAGTGGAAGATGCTGTGTTATCTGCAGGTGCGCGTGAGGTGTTTCTTGTGGAAGAACCAATGCTTGCAGCCATTGGTGCACGTCTACCTGTCCAAGATTCCGTTGGAACCATGGTAGTGGATATTGGCGGAGGAACCACAGATATTGCGGTTATTTCTCTTGCAGGAGTTGTGACCTGGAAATCACTCCCATTTGCCGGAGAGGAATTAAATAAAAATGTCATGAACTATAGCCGAGATGTTTTTAATCTCTTGCTCGGAGAACGAAACGCAGAAATTGCGAAGATTCGTATTGGAACCGCGATTCCGCCAGGCGAACCTCTTGAAATGGAAATACGCGGTCGAGATCTTTTAACTGGATTACCAAAAGAAATCATTGTGAATGATTCTCAAATTCGTGAAGCGCTTTCTCGTTCCATCCGCATTATTGTCGACAATGTAAAAGCAACATTAGAAGTCACTCCCCCTGAAATTGTGGCTGATATCTACGAACGCGGAATCATTTTAGCTGGCGGAGGTGCTCTTCTGCGCGGGTTTGATCGACTTTTGGCTGCGGAAACAGCTATCCCTGTTCGGGTCGCAGATGATCCGCTTACCTGTGTTGTTCGTGGAGCTGGGAACTTGTTGGATAATGAATCATTACTGCGAGATGTGGCATTGCCTTCGTCAAAAGGGGATCAGCAATTTATTTAATCTATGGCCCTATTGAAGGGAAATTGGAAAGTCCGTCTCTCTTTATTTTTTGGTCTTGGATTTTTTTTATTTTTTTTCTTTCTCATTTCTCAATTCGGATCTCCTATTTTTTCTTTTTTGCAGCGTCCGTTTGCTGCGGTTGGACTTTGGACCGGAACCCAATGGCAATTTTTGTTTGGAGAAGCACGTCATCCAAAAGCCTATGCCATTTTGCAAGAACGTATTTCTTTTCTTGCAAGAGATGCTGTTTCTTACGAACAGTTACGTACAGAAAATAAAAATTTGAAAGAACAGCTCGCATTTGTAGAACGAAGTTCGTTTGGACATGTAACGGCTCGAATTGTGATGTGGTCAGTCAACCCTATTCATCACCGTTTTATCATTGATCGCGGAACAAAAGATGGAGTCGTTGTAGGTGCATCTGCTATTATTGGGGACGGAATTTTTGTTGGAAAAATTTTGGAAGTTCACACACACACTTCTCTTGTTCAAACTTCACTAGATCCGGATTCAAAAATAGCCGTTTCTCTTTTGAATACATCGAGAACCATTGGTCTTGCACAAGGAACGGGAGGTGCATTGCTTTCGTTTGAATTCATTCCTCAAGATGAAGATGTCCAAATCAACCAGCTTCTTGTTACCTCAGGTTTAGAAGAGGGTATTCCGCCGAATTTGCTTGTGGGAGTTGTGAATCGTGTGACAAAAGATCCAACAGCACCTTTTCAACAAGCAACAGTGGAACCTCTTGTGGACATCCGGCGATATGGAATTATTTCCATTCTTATTCCTTCTGTTGCTCTATGATGTTTCGTACCGGTGCAGCTCTTATCGTATTTTTTCTTCTTTTTTTTCTCGAAACAAGTTTGATCGGATTTCTTCCAGAACCGTTACGATTTTTTCCTCTTCTTCTTGCATGCAGTGTCTATGCGATTCAACATGTAGGAACTCCTGTTGGGTTTTGGTGGCTTGTTGGTGAAGGATTTGCATTTGACTTTTGGAAAATAGGAACCGTTCCGTATGAAACGTTGATTGGTTTCTGTACAGGTTTTGTCGGAATCATTGTTGCTCGACACCTTTTCTCAAACCGTTCATTATATGGAGTTCTTGGATGTGCGACAATTTGTTATGGCGTTCAACAAGCACTGCATGCCTGTTTTTTATGGATATTGTCCTGGCGAAATGATTTGTTTGTTTCTTGGTCTGCATATATTTCTTTTACGATTTGGCAGGGAATTCTTCTGGTTATCTTACTGAGTATTTGTTTCTTTTTTGCACGGCGCATTCGTTTTTTCTTCAGACATCTGTCTTTGGTATCAACCCGTGAAGATTTTTGAGAATTTTTTGAAATCGTTCATGTTTTTTCTTCGACAATCCAAAAAAAAATCCTCTTCTCATTCCCTGTTTTATCTCACCGAAGATCGTGCGATCGCCCATCTTGAAAAATGTCCGGGATATGAAGCAGAAGAAATGTTTGATCCGGCATCTGTGGATGAAGCGCCTGCTTCCACCCCATTTTTGGGATTACGTATTGCTGATCGGAGATTTCGAGTGACTTTTTTTCTGCTCAGTCTCTTTTTTTTGTTTCTCGGAATCCGTGTGAGTTATTTGCAGATTATTCAAGGGGATACATATCGAAAAATGGCAGAAGGAAATCGCATTCGATCGGAATATCTTCCTTCTGCACGGGGAATTATCCAGGATCGTTTTGGCCGAATGTTAGTGGAAAATGTTCCTGCATTTACCCTCGTAATGCGCATAGGAGATCTTCCGACAGACCATTCTCAACGGGAAATTCTTTTTGACAAAGTTGCAGATTTGGCAGGTCTACAACGAACAGATCTTGATCTTCTTCTTCAAGAATATGCAGCCGTGTCTCCTGAAGAAAATATTATTGTTTGCAAAGATCTTTTCTATGATCAAGCCATGCATTTTATGATCAGTGAACAACAGACACCTGGATTTTTCGTGCGTGTTCTCACAAAACGTCACTATCCGTCAGATACCCCTTCTCTTTCTCATGTGTTGGGATATGTGGGAAAAATTAGTGCAGATGAATTTTTTGAACGTCAAGACAAGGGATATCACCGGACAGATGAAATAGGGAAGACGGGCGTGGAATCTTCCATGGAGACGTTATTACGCGGACAATATGGAAAAAAACGCATGGAAGTGAATGCATTCGGACAAGAAACAGCTGTTTTGTCTGAAGAAATTCCTCTAGAAGGAAAACCTGTTACATTATCTATTGATTTGGAATTTCAATCCATGATCGAACAACGTTTTCGAACTTCTTTGGAAACATTAGGACTTCGGCAAGGAAGCATTGTTGTCGTCGATCCGCGTAATGGAGAAATTCTTGCGTTGGTAAGTCTTCCATCTTTCGACAGTAATTTATTTGCCGGTGGAATTCAAACCGATGTCTATCAAGCTCTGGAAGCAGATGTTTCCGATCCGCTTTTTCCTCGCGCGATTGCAGGGACGTTTCCTTCTGGATCTACGTTTAAACCATTTGTTGCCGCCGCCGCTCTTGCAGAAGGAATTATTACGCCATCGACTTCATTTGTTTCTGTGGGTGGAATATCCATTGGACCATGGGTATTTCCGGATTGGAAAGCAGGCGGACACGGAGTGACAGATATTCGAAAAGCACTTGCAGATTCCGTGAACACATTTTTCTACATTATTGGAGGAGGATATAATACCTTTATTGGTTTAGGAGTCGAACGAATAGTTGCATATGCGCGTGTATTTGGATTTGGATCAAAAACCGGTATTGATCTCCCGAGTGAAGCTGAAGGATTTCTTCCATCAAAAGAATGGAAAGAAAAAGGAAAAGGAGAACGATGGTATGTCGGAGATACCTATCATCTTGCGATTGGTCAGGGGGATCTTCTTGTCACTCCTTTACAATTAGCTGTGGCTTCGGCCACGGTTGCAAACGGAGGAACACGATGGACTCCACATGTTGTCCATGCTATCGATGAGAATCTTGTTGAACCTGAAGGAATTATTTTATCAGATCAACTTCAGCAGGCATTGAAAATTGTTCAAGAAGGAATGCGTCAGGCTGTGACACGAGGAAGTGCAAAAAGTTTGTCGACTTTGCCGTTTGCTGTTGCAGGAAAAACAGGAACAGCTCAAGTTGCAGGAGGAAAACAGACTCATGCTTGGTTTGTTGGATTTGGTCCTTACGAAGATCCACAAATCGTTGTTACGGTTCTTGTGGAAAATGGGGGGGAGGGTTCTTCAGTTGCTGTTCCTATTGCGAAAGATATCTTTTTTTGGTGGTATAATCACCGATTTTCTTCTTCTCCCGTACCTTGACGCAAAATGATTTTCTTTTTAAACTGTACTTTACACGCTCGTGGCCTTGGTCACGAGGTATTCGTTTTGACGAATGTTCAACAAAATTCTGTTTTACGATTATGCCAACATATATTTCTTCCCAGGGATTAGAAGACATGAAAAAAGAATGGGAAAACCGCAAAATGAAAATTCGAAAGGAAATTGCTTCAAAAATTGAGGCAGCCAAGGAACTTGGAGATTTATCCGAAAATTTTGAATATCATGAAGCCAAAGAACAGCAAGCATTAAATGAAACACGCATCGCTCAATTGGATGACATGTTAAAAGATTATGTCGTTATTGAAGAAAAACGTGGAGGATTATTTATTTCTCTTGGTTGCACATTTATTGTTGAATATAATGGAAAACAAAAAACATTTGAAATTGTCGGTTCAAACGAAGCAAATCCTTTAGAAGGGAAGATTAGTAACGAGTCACCTCTTGGACAGGCGTTTCTTGGTCATGCGGTTGGAACATTCGTCGAAGTAACCGTTCCTTTCGGTGTGATGCAATATAAAATTATTGAAATTAAGTAATTTTCTGTTTATATGCCGCTTACGGAAGAAGAACGTATTCGCCGCATCCGGCTCGACAAACTTCGCGAGGCCGGAGTTGACCCATATCCTGCATCATCTCATCGTACCCATACTGGAGAACAATTCTTTTCTGCATACGAACAGATTGAAAAGAGCGGGGAACAGGTTGTTGTGACAGGTCGTATTCGCACAATTCGTAAACATGGTGGTTTAACATTTGTTCATCTTGAAGATGGAAGTGGGCGACTTCAACTTGTTTTAAAACGAGATCATCTTGGAGAGAATGTGTATACCTTTTTTCATGACACCATGGATATTGGAGATTTTGTCGAAGTCGCAGGGAAGCCTTTTACGACGCAAAAAGGAGAACGCTCACTTGCAGTGGATATCTATCAAGTGCTTTCAAAAGCTCTGCTTCCTATGCCTGAAAAATGGCATGGACTTTCCGATGTTGAAACAAGATATCGCAGACGCTATCTTGATCTTCTTGCCAATGAATCTGTTCGTCATATTTTTCATGTCCGTGCAGTCATTCTGACAACGATTCGTACCTATTTAAATGAACATGGTTTTCTCGAAGTGGAAACTCCTGTTCTTCAAACGGTTCCCGGTGGAGCAAATGCAAAGCCGTTTGAAACACATCATGATGCATTGGATATCGATATGTATTTACGTATTGCACCAGAACTGTATCTCAAACGACTGTTGGTTGGTGGATATGAACGTGTTTATGAAGTTGCTCGCTGCTTTCGAAATGAAGGAATTGACCACATGCATAATCCGGAATTTACCCAGGTTGAGGGATATGCCGCCTATCTTAATTATGAAAAATTAATGGATTTTCTCGAAGGAATGATGCAGGAAATTATTCGTGCAGCTGGTTTGAACCCGGCAACTGTTCCATATAAAGGGTATACATTAAATTTTTCTTCTCCGTGGCCACGTCTTACGTTTCGTGATGCAATTTTGCAATATACTCACATAGATATTCGAGCATATCCAGATCGTGAATCTATAGCAAAAGTTGCGATGAAACTCGGAGTTCCTGTAGAAACATCTGCAAGTTATGGAACAATTTTGGATCAGATTTATAAGCACACGGTTAGACCTGTGATCATTCAACCGACATACATTTACGATTATCCGGCAGCAATTTCTCCGCTTGCGAAACGCAAGGTATCTGATCCGGGTGTTATTGAAATGTTTCAAATGGTATATGGGGGTGGAGAAGAAAACATCAAAGCTTTTTCTGAGTTGAATGATCCATTGGATCAAGAGGCACGTTTCCGTGAACAAGATGCTGCACGTGAACAAGGGGATGAAGAGGCTCAGTTTGGAGATTATGAGTATGTCGAAGCGATGAAACATGGTATGCCTCCCAATGCAGGATTTGGCATTGGGATTGATCGTCTGACCGCGTTGCTTACAGACTCGCCGAATTTGAAAGAAGTCATTTTGTTTCCAACCATGCGCCCATTATGAGTGGTTCACGAACTATTCTTGCGTTCGGAACGTTTGATGGAATTCATAAAGGTCATCTTTATTTTTTGCATCAAGCCCGTTTGTTGGGAAGTCGTCTTATTGTTGCTCTTGCCAGAGATGAAACCGTACGTACATTAAAACATCGGGAACCCAGACAACCGGAAAGCGATCGCCTTGCTTGTATTCAGGCTCTTCCTGACGTTGCAGAAGCTATACTCGGAGATCTTATTTTGGATTCATTTCAGACCGTTGTCCGTGTGCATCCGGATGTGATTGCGATTGGACATGATCAAACCCTTCTTCGGGAGCATCTTGAACAATGGCTTAAACATCAGAAGAAAAAACCTGAGATGATCGTCATTTCGAAATGTGAAGGAGAAACGGGAATATAAACATTCTGTGTCTAATTATCGAACCTGGATTGAATTGAATCAGCGTGCCCTTCAACAAAATATTTGTTCCCTCCAATCCATTTTGAATCCAGGAACACGTTTTTGTGCGGTTGTGAAAGCGAACGCCTATGGGCACGGCATGAAAGAAATAGCATTGATTGCAGCCCGAACCGGGGTTGATGCATTTGCGGTTGATTCGATTGACGAGGCGCTTACTCTTCGTGATCTTCTTCCGAGTGCTTTGTTGATTGTTCTTGGATACACTCTTCAAGATCGATTGATAGACGCGGTTCAACAAGGTATCGAATTGACGGTGTATGATCCGGATACGATTCGTCGTCTTGAAGAAGTTGCTGCCAGTCTTGCAAAAATCACTCGTGTTCATTTGAAAGTGGAAACAGGAACATCTCGTCAAGGTATTTTAGCACAAGATTTAAAAAGCATATTGGAAATTCTCCATACATGTCCTCATATAGAAATGTCCGGACTTTCCACACATTTTGCGAATGTTGAAGATGCGGATGATTCATCGTATGCAAATCGTCAATTTGCCCATTTTCTGGAATCGCAAACCTGTGTCACAGAAGCTGGATTTACTCCTGCTCATATTCATTGCGCATGCAGTGCAGCGTTTATTTTGTATCCGGATACACATGCAACACTTGTGCGGGCAGGTATCAGCATGTATGGAGTTTGGCCATCAAAACAAACAGAACAATTTGCCCGTCGTCATGCCATTAAATTAGAACTTGAACCTGTACTTGCTTGGAAAACGCAGATTGCTCAAGTGAAATCACTTCCAGCTGGAACACCTGTTAGTTATGGGTTAACAGAAGTTCTTCGTCGTCAGAGCCGGGTTGCTGTACTCCCTGTGGGATATTCAGATGGATATGACAGGCGATTATCATCCATTGGAGAAGTTTTGATTGGAGGACATCGTTGCAAGGTATTGGGTCGTATTTGTATGAATATGATGATGGTTGATGTGTCTGAAGTTCCGCAAATTGCTCCAGAACAAGAAGCAATTCTTCTTGGACGTATGGGGTGTTACGAAGTCTCTGCTGTGGATATGGCGGAAAAAATTCATACGATTCCATACGAAGTTGTTGCCCGTCTCAACCCGCTTCTTCCACGTATTGTCGTCTAATGTATGTTTTTTCAGCCTGCACGAAAACGCCGTAATCATTTTCGTCGAGCTCAAGTTTCCCGATATCAAAATCGTCCATATCAAAATCCGTATTTTTCTCAGATACGTCCCCAAAGTATTTTTCCGTTTGTGATTGCTGGATTGAGTCTTGGAATCTTGATTGCCTTCATGAGTTTTGTTTTTACCACTCCCTCTCTTCGATTGGAGACTATTCAAATTGAGGGAGTGAAAACAGCAGGAGAAGAACAGGTGCGAACATCGGTAGAACAATATCTCTCTTCCGCACGATGGCTTTTTTTTCATCCAAGTCATCGTTTCTTTTTTCAAGAAGAGGTTTTACGAAAAAAATTGGAATCACAATTCTCCTTTGAACGTCTGGATATCCGACTCGAGCCTCCGACTGTTCTGATCATTATTTCAGAAAAAATTCCTGTTGCTCTCTGGATGACCGGAACACATAGTTATTTTACGGACGCGAAAGGAATTGTCATTCGTGAAATTTCCGAAGAAGAACAAAAAAATGTTCTTGAACCTCCTATACCGTATGGTCCGGTTAAAGAAGGAGAAACATTTCCTCCTCTTACATCACCTTTTTGGATATTTGAAGAGAAGAGCGGAAAAGATGTTGGTATTGGAACTTCGATCATGTCAAAAGAAGATATGGATGACGTCCGTTTCTTTTTGGAACATGTATCAGCATTGACGATTCATGTGCGCCGATTCGATCTTGATCGCCGCATTGGGACGTGGATGAAAGCAGTCACAGAAAATGGATATGATATTTTATTTGATCCGTCTCAAGATGTTCAAAATCAAGTTACACATTTAGAAACGGTTTTACGCGAACAAATTTCAGATCCATCTGTTTTACAATATATCGATGTTCGTTTTGACGATCATGTATATTATAAATAAGACTTTCTTATTTAAAAAATATGTCTTCTCCTTTTTTGCGTTACGATGCCTCAAATATGTGGAGTAAACGAATTGGTTCTGCGGGAGTCGCTGAATCAGCATTTGAGCGTTTATTGCCACGATTGGAAAAAGCAAAAAACCATCTTGAACAACTTCGTACAAGTGGCAAGCAAGGTTTTTTTGATCTTCCATTTGAGAAAAAAATGACTCAAACTATAGAGCAAATCGCTCGTGAAGTTCAAAAATCTTTTTCATATTTAATTGTGATTGGTATTGGTGGATCTGATCTTGGGGCGCGTACTCTCTATCAATCATTACATACAAATAAACAAAATCAGCATCATCTTTGTGTTGATTTTGTGAATAATCCTGACCCTGATTCACTTGGGAATCTTCTTGATCGTTCTTCAGATGAATGGAAAAAAACAGCAATTCACGTTGTTTCAAAATCAGGATCTACCTTGGAAACCATGGCAAATTTTCTCGTATTACGTGAACGTCTTATTCGTGCGGTAGGAGTCAAAAAACACGCGGCACATATTTTTGTCACCACGGATATCGGTCAGGGTTCACTTTTTGAACTTGCTACAGAACACGGTTATTTTATTCTTCCTCACCCGAAACATGTGGGTGGACGTTTTGCTGTTTTGTCTTCTGTCGGATTGTTTTCTGCAGCCTGTGCAGGTATTCCTATTTGTCGTATTTTAAACGGTGCTAAGTCCATTGAGAAAACATACGCAAAAGAAGGGATTGAACACGATTCTGCATGTTTTGCCGGTTTACACTACCTTGCCTATGCAAAAAAACATCAACACATTCATGTTCTCATGCCATATATCGATCGTCTTTCCATGTTTACATTTTGGTATCGACAACTTTGGGCGGAATCACTTGGAAAAAAATATACGATCGGACCGACCCCTGTCGCTGCCCTTGGAGCCATTGATCAACATTCACAAATCCAGCTTTATCAAGATGGTCCAATGGATAAAGTGATTACATTTATCAGATGTGAAAAAAATACGCGTTGTATTTCCATTCCAAAAACATTTCGAACGCATGCACATATTGGGTATCTTGCCGGAAGAGAATTAGGAGATATTCTGCGGGCAGAACAAGAGGGAACTGCAGAGGCTCTTGCTAATGATGGACGCCCAAACGGAACTCTTTTTATTCCATCGCTTTCTCCGGAATCTCTTGGGGCTCTTTTTCAATTTTACGAACACGCAACTGTTTATCTTGCAGAACTGTTTGGAGTTAATGCGTTTGATCAGCCTGGAGTAGAGGCAGGAAAAAAAGAAATTCGAAAAAGATTGGGTGAAAAGAAATAATATTTTACGACACCTAACCTATATGTTAAGAAGAAAAAACATCCAAAAGGTGGGTGTGTTATAAATCTCAATTTTTTTGATGGTTGGTTGGGGGTTTGAATCAGTTACACATAGTAAGTAAAATCGTGAGTCAAAGAGGCACTGTTGGATTCCTTTTATGAGGTTAAAGAATCAACGACCGTATTTTATCAGTCTTGTCAAGGCTAGTGTCGTATAAGATATATTGTGCGACACAACGTATTTCATTCGTTTCCCTTATTTGAAAGAAAAGCGCCC
>Ga0208373_1003688_pt1 | contig 14720 bp, 6 predicted proteins | sample RifOxyC2_FD_184036 | JGI IMG/M metagenome (GOLD analysis project Ga0208373, IMG submission 184036) | Soil microbial communities from Rifle, Colorado - Rifle Oxygen_injection C2 (SPAdes) | ecosystem: Environmental > Terrestrial > Deep subsurface > Rock core/Sediment | place: Rifle, Colorado...
TCATTGGTTTAGATATTGAAAAAGATATTTTAAACAAAGTCAAAGAATTTGAACTAATTCAATCTATAAATCTTTCCCGAAGTCAAGTAAGAGATAATTTCAATAAATCGTTTATCCAATTATTTAATGATTCAGATTATTTTGATATTGAAGAAAAACAGGAAGCATTCCGAATATTCCTTGAAAAAATTATAAACAAAACACTTGAAATTAGAAAAACCGTCCAACAAAACCATGCAAAATTATATGTTTTTGAAAACAAGCCGGAACATAATCAGAACGGCGAATTTTTAGGAACAATAATTACCGGTTCAAGCAACTTAACCCGTTCAGGATTAAAGGGACAGCGTGAAATAAATGTTATATTTCGTGACAATGGCAATTACGAGGAAGCACTCAACATATTCAATGAACTTTGGAAGGACGAAAACTCGGTAGAAATAGTCGGTAAAACTACAACGGACAGTTTTCTTAGCGAAGTTATAGAAAAAATCTGGATTGATAAACTTTATGATCCATATTTATTATATGTTCGTGTTTTGGAAGAATATTTTTTATTCACTAAGAAAGAAGGCATCATTCTTCCTTCCGAAATTACAAAAAATAAATTCATGAATCTTAAATATCAGAATGACGCTATTTCGCAATCAATAGAAATTCTTAACCGGCACAATGGTGTTATCGTTGCGGATGTTGTTGGACTGGGAAAAAGTATTATTGCGTCTGCAGTAGCACATAATATGGGATTAAGAACAATAATTATTTCACCACCGCATCTAATAGGACAATGGGATGATTATCATACCGATTTTGGATTTAATGCCAAAATTTTCAGCAGCGGTAAAATACAAGAAGCATTAGAATATGATTTAGCATATAATGAGCCAAAATTAATTATTATAGATGAAGCGCATAAGTATCGCAACGAACTAAACATTGACTACGGATATTTGCATCAACTATGCCAGGGAAACAAAGTAATTTTATTAACCGCTACGCCATTTAACAACCAACCGCAGGACATATTTTCAATGATAAGATTATTTCAAATACCTGCTCGGTCCACAATACAAACAGTGGATAATTTATCATACAGATTTAAAGAACTTATCAAGGAATATAAAGAAATAAAAAAATCACAAATACAAAAAAAGTCGGATATGAAGGATGAGATTAAAATATTAGCACAAAAAATCCGTGATATACTTGCTCCGTTGGTTATCCGCCGGTCACGATTGGATTTGGAAAAAATTAATGAATACCGGGATGACCTTAAAAAACAGGGAATAGCATTTTCTAAAGTTAAAGACCCGGAAATTTTAGATTATCCGCTTGGAAAACTTAGTATACTTTACGAAAAAACTCTTGAAAAAATTGCTTCCACGGAAGATGAAACACAAGGATTTCTCGGAGCAAGATATAAACCGACAAATTATCTTAAAGACGAGCATAAAAAACAAGTTGCCGAGGAATTAGGTGTTGAAGAAAACCTGCTTTTACAATCTCAGGCAAACCTCGCAAAATTTATGCGTAGGTTGTTAGTCAAACGATTTGAAAGCTCAGTAAAAGCATTTCACGATTCCTTAAATTCACTAATAAAATCATCAGAATACATGCGTGATTGGTATAATAAATTTGAGAAAGTGCCAATTTACAAAAAAGGTGATCTGCCGGACATAGAAATTCTTGAACAATCAACTGACGAGGATTTGAACGAAGAACTCCAGTCGGCTACATTTGACGAGCAACTAAAGAAATATTATGAAAAAGGACTTAAAATAATAAAAAAAGAATGGCTAAAAGACACTTTTATCAAAGATATTGAAAAAGATATAAAACTACTAAAAGAAATTCGCACTGAATGGTTTAAAGATGGTATTAAACATGACCCAAAATTAGAATGTTTTGAGAAAAAAATCAAACAACAACTTAAAAAAGAAGCCAATAGAAAAATAGTTGTATTTACCGAATTTTCAGATACTGCAAATTATCTAAACGATAAATTAAAAAATAAATTGAAAATATTTAAATATACATCCGCGGACTCAAGCGACACAAACAAAAAAATAATTAAAGAAAATTTCGATGCCGGTAATCCTATACAAAAAGACGACTACGACATTCTTATTGCAACCGATGCTATTTCAGAAGGCTTTAACCTTCACAAAGCAGGTATTATATTTAATTACGATATCCCATACAATCCGACAAGAGTAATACAACGGGTAGGACGTATTAATCGTATAAATAAAAAGGTTTTTGATGAACTTTTTATCTATAATTTCTTTCCAACGGCTACTGGTGAAGCAGAAACACGGATAAAAAAGATATCTACATTAAAAATTTCATTATTTAATGCTTTACTTGGTACTGACATAAAAGTATTAACATCAGACGAAGAATTGGAATCCTATTACAAAGATGAATTTATAAAATCAATGGCAAATCAAGAAGAGCTATCATGGGATGTCCAATAGTTCCCCATCGTGCTCGCATTAGAAGAACAGAAAAGAAAGATACAGCCGGAGTCATTGTATTTGCGCGAAAAGGGAAAGAATACACTTTCAAACTTGGCATTTCAAAGGAAGATTATACAACATTAGGTCCTGAAACTGCACTAAAACTATTTGAATCAAAAGTAACCGAAAAATCGGAAAAAATAAGTAAAAACTTTGAACCGATTTACCAATATGTTAAAAACAATCTATTTAGCAAAAAAACCCAGGTAGTTTTTGATAAAGGGAAAACTGAATCAATAAACAAATTAGAAGTTTTACAAGAAAAGATTCCAGATAAGAAGGACTATTTCAACGATTTAAAATATATAATAAAAGAACTGGATGCATTACCTGAAAGATATGCTAAACAAATACGTCAAATCTCGGAAAAATCCCTTGAAAAAGATGTTGAAGAATTACATAGAGAAGTATCACAAAAATATTTAATAGAAATCATAGAAAAAGCGCGAAGAATAGAAGATGAAGAAGAAAGCTTAATACTCGCAGAAGAACTGATATAATGGAGTATAATTTATGAGTGAAAATCGTATTATTCTGGACAAAACTTATTTGAATTTCTTAAACGAAATTAAATCAAAAATTATTTCAGCGAGAATTCAATCAAGCCGTCAATTAAATAAACAGTTGATTAAATTGTATTGGGACATTGGTAGAGGTATAGTTGAGCGTCAGGAAAAATACAAATGGGGCAATGCGGTTGTTGAAAGACTTGCGGTTGATTTATCTGTAGAGTTTAACGGGGTTGCAGGTTATTCCGTGCAAAATTTGTGGCGTATGCGGCTCTTATATCTTGAATATAAAGATAATCTAAAACTCGCACAACTTGTGCGAGAAATTCCATGGGGACATAATATTGTTATTTTACAAATGATAAAAGATGCTAAAGAACGAGAATATTATATTAAATCATCGCGTGATATGGGTTGGTCCAGGAACGTACTTCTGAATCAAATTAAAGCCGGAGCATATCAATTAAGTTTAAGAAAAAAACAACACAACTTTGAAAAAGCTTTACCTGTACATCTTTCAGAACAAGCGGATGAATCACTGAAAAGTGTTTATAGCCTGGATTTTCTCGGAATAACAAGACCAGTATTAGAAAGAGAACTTGAAAAACGGCTTATTGAAAAAATTAAACATTTTCTACTTGAACTTGGTTCGGGATTTTCGTTCATCGGCAATCAGTATAGGCTTGAATTAGACGGCACCGAATATTTCGTTGATTTATTGTTTTTTAACCGTAAAATTAAATCCCTTGTTGCAGTGGAACTTAAAACAGGCAGATTTCAGCCCGAATATGCCGGAAAAATGGATTTTTATCTACATCTACTAAACGAGCAGACCCGCCTGAAAGATGAAAACCCTCCAATAGGAATTATCCTCTGTGCCGATAAAAGCAATATAACTGTTGAATACGCTTTAAGAAGCGTTAAAAATCCTATGGGCGTATCACAATACAATTTAACAACAAAACTTCCCGCTGAACTTAAAAAAGTGTTACCATCTGAAAAGGAAATGAAGAATCAACTTTTAGAGGAAATTAAGTAATGGACTTTAGTCAACCATATCATCAAGATACATTCCTCAAATTTCTAAAAGACAATTTCCTGCCTAATGATTTCAAAATATCAAAAGAAATAATAAACTTAACTGATTTAACATTTAACCCAGACCGTATTCAGAAAATTGAACTGTTAGGCGAGGTGTTGTCGCTTGATTTAAAAGTATATGAAATTCATCACGAATCCGAAAATGATCCCCGTGTAACTCTATCCAAAGAAACATTTCGCATAATGGCGAAATACAGCACAAAAAAAGCACTAATATTGTTCTATTCAAAGAACTCACCAAATTACCGATTTTCATTAGCTACGATAGATTTGAAACTAGAAGACACCCGTGTAGCAAAAGAATACTCCAACCCACGCAGATATTCATTTTTTCTTGGCCCGGCTGCTAAAACGCACACACCAGAACAGTATCTTGAAAATAAAGGAAGAATTAAAAATTTTGATGATTTAAAGAACAGATTTTCTATAGAAATTGTAAACAAGGAATTTTACAACAAAATTGCAGAGGTATTTACAAATCTTGCTGGTGGCAGTCGCAAAATAGGTAGTAAATCTATTAACGCCGGGAGTGGAGCTTTAAAGTTACCATCTACTAATGATGACATTTTGCGCAAAGAATTTACCGTTCGTCTTATTGGACGACTTGTATTCTGTTGGTTTTTAAAGAAAAAACACTCTGATAGCAACATACCACTCTTACCCGAAGAAGTATTATCGGTAAATGCCATAAATGAAAACAAAAATTATTATCATACTATACTTGAACCGTTATTTTTTGAAGTATTAAACACGCCAATTAATGAAAGAGAAAAAAAATATGAAGCAATTCCATGGAATCAAATTCCATTTTTAAATGGTGGATTATTTAACCCACATATACATGATTTTTATGAACCCGGATTACTTGGAATTTCAAAGCACATAGGCAATCTTGAAATACCTGATAAATTGCTAAAAAATCTTTTTGAAATATTTGAGACATATAATTTTACTATTGATGAAAACACTTCCATAGATGTTGAACTATCTATTGATCCGGAAATGCTGGGTAGGGTTTTTGAAAACCTGCTTGCAGAAATAAACCCAGAAACAGGTGAAACTGCCAGAAAATCAACCGGCAGTTATTATACACCACGTCCAATAGTAGAATATATGGTGGCTGAAAGCCTAAAGCAGTATCTCTTAACTAAAACAGGGTTGGATGAGAAAAAAATTAGTGAACTGCTTATATATCAAGATGAAAATATAAATTTAAACAACAAAGAAAAAGAAAAAATTGTAGATGCTCTGGATAAAATAAAAATAATTGATCCTGCCTGTGGAAGCGGTGCATTCCCAATGGGCATGCTTCAAAAAATACTATTAATTTTACAGAAGGTAGATCCTAATTCTCAAAAATGGTTTGACAAAAAACTTGAATCAATCGGCGATAATACTCTCCAAAAAGATCTTAAAACAAAATTTAAATCTGATAATTTTAATTATATACATAAAATTGGCATAATACGTGACGCTATTTATGGCGTTGATATACAACCTATTGCAGTGGAAATATCAAAACTCCGTTTTTTTCTTGTCTCTAATTGTGGATGAAAAAGTAAACGACATCAAAGAAAACCGTGGTATAGAACCTTTGCCTAACCTTGAATTCAAATTTGTCTGTGCAAATAGTTTAATAGGGCTACCAAACAAAGTAAAAGTTCCGCTTGGAAAAACTGAAAATAAGCAACCGCAGTTATTTAAAAAAGAAGAACAGCTTGACTGGTTTGAGTCCGATAAAGATATAAAAATATTGAAAGAATTAAGAGATGAATATTTGCGCAGTTTTGGTGAAAATAAAAAGAAAGTAGAAAAGAAATTCCAAGAAGTACAAACTCGGATGTTTAAACATAGTTTAAGTTGGGGTGGCAGAAATTCTCAAACATTAAAGTTATCACAGTGGAATCCGTTTTCCGAAGAAAAATGTGACTGGTTTGATCCCGACTGGATGTTTGGCATTAAAGACGGTTTTGGCATAGTTATCGCCAACCCCCCATATATTCGACAGGAAGATATAAAAGAATATAAACCACTATTGCAAAAAGCAGGATATCAAGTTTATAATTCCACTTCAGACCTATATACTTATTTTTATGAACTTTCCTACAATATCTTAGCTCTGAATAGTTTTTCTTGCTTTATTTCCAGCAACAAATGGATACGAGCAAACTATGGTGAAAAATTGCGGAACTTTCTCAAGGCCAAAACAAAAGTAACTAACCTGATTGATTTTGGAGGACATAAAGTATTTGAGACTGCTATGGTAGATACCAATATTCTTTTGTTTCAAAAGACAAAACCGCAAATCGAGTATACCGCTTCTTATATTAACATTGAAAGTGATTTTACAGGTGAAAATTTAGATGAATATTTGCATAAGAAACAGCAGACCATCAAACAGAATGAACTTTCTGACTCTGGCTGGACTTTGGCAGATAATAAAGTGTTGGCACTCAAAAAGAAGATAGAAAAAATAGGAATACCGCTTAAAAACTGGGATGTAAAGATAAACAGAGGCATAGTAATAGGATTCAATGAAGCGTTTATTATAGACACTTCTACGCAAAAACAACTCTGCACCGAAGACCCAAAATCTGTTGAAATCATAAAGCCGATTTTAAGAGGCAGGGATATTGACAGATATTACTACAAATGGGCAGGTTTATGGTTAATAAAAATAGAATCTGGATGGACAAATAAAAACCGAAAAAGTGAAAATGCTGAAAAGTATTTTGAAAAATCATATCCAGGTGTGTACCAACATTTGGTTTCTTTCAAAAAAAGTACGGGTAAAGGTAAGGGGCTTGTGAAAAGAGATGATCAAGGGGATTATTGGTGGGAATTAAGAGATTGCGATTACTATCCAGAATTTGAAAAAGAGAAAATTATATATAAAGATATTGCAGATAAATTATCTTTTGTCAATGAATCTGGAAAATATTTTTTAAACAATACAACTTATTTTATTAATACTGGAAATAGATATTTATTATCAGTTTTAAATTCTTCGTTGTTAAATTTTTATTACGAACAGATTTCATCGCAACTCGGTAATGAAGTAGTCAGGGCATTTACTATCTTCATTGAAAATCTTCCGATTCCTAAAATTTTCGAACAACAACAAAAACCATTTATTGAACTTATAGATAAGATTCTGGCAAATACCAAAGATGATGATTATTCGACTAATTCTGCCAAACAGGCAAAAGTCAAGGAATACGAACGCCAAATTGACCAGATGGTTTATAAATTATACGACTTAACCGATGAAGAAATAAAAATCGTCGAGAAAGAAGTAGAATCATGAATTCACAATCTATTAATAAAGCAAGATTTGGTTTTGCATATCAATATAAATTTGCATTATTGAAAATATTGCAATATTTATCTCATGGTCAATTGCGCAAAGCATTTATTGATTATTCTTTTAGTGATAAAAATTATTCAATAGATATACTTTTACATTTGAATAATGAGAATTTAATATACGAAATAAAAACAGGGAAAAATTTTATAGAGAATAATACTTTAGAAATGGGTAAGGTACTTAAAAGTATTAATAACTATTGTAATAAAAATAAAGTAGATAACATATTTATTGTGATGCCATCACCACAAGACTTATTTGATTTCCCAACAGAATATATTTCTAATTGGTATGATTTACAATACATTAAGAATCCTAAAATAAAAACTGATAAAGAAACACCTGAAGAAAAGGCAATAAAACTTTACAAAAAATTTAAATTTTCAGACATAGATGTAAATCAGGATACTTTTAACAAGTTTGTAAAAAGTATTAATTATGAATTTGGTCCAGAATATAAAAAACGTAACGAAATTGATCAGTTCACAGATTTAGAAGACAAAATAATTGCATGTATTAATGATTTTTGTTCTGAATTAGATATTATAACTTCAGAAATTGAGATACCTTCATGGTCCATTGCATTAGAATTATTGGAATTTATACAAAAATGTATTGAAGAGAATAAGGATATTATTAGTGCAGGATTTCTTAAAATACTTTGTGATTCATTAAGCAGAAGGTCACTAATTGTGTCACATGCAGAATATAAAGGAAAAAGTAAAGAAATATTGTTAAAAGAAGAAAGAGATAAAATCAAAAGTAAAATCATTTATATTTCAAAAATAGAAATGATAGAAAATATTTCAAATGTAAATTACGATACAAAACAAATATCGATTGAATAAGAATATTATACTAATTTATGGGTGAATACGGCCAAAACAATATTAAAGGGATAATCTATCAATCTTGGGCAGCGATGTCCTTATTCCTACAGTATCTTCGTGAACCAAATTTTTCATATATCCATTTAGAAGCACCAAATTATGAAGATTTTAATCTTGTCTTTAATGACGGCAGTAAAATTATTTGTGAATCAAAAGACTGGAAAAAAAGTATTAGTTATTTAGAATTGAAATCTATCCTTGAATCTATTTTGAAAAAGAATAGTAGCTTAGAAAATGATAAAATATTGATAATATGTTCCAATTTAGACAAAAATATGGCAAAAGAAGTTAGCCGTGTTAAATATTATGATTTAAAAAAGGCATTTAACCAATTACCTAAAAATATTATAAAGAAATTTCCCGAAAAAGTAGTAGAAATTCTTCCTAAGGTTGATTTTTGGGAAGTTAAACTAGTAGAGCAAGAAAAAGTAGTTTATTCATTGTTTACAGAATTATTAAACCTAAGTATTTGGTTACCACAAGAAAAAATCGCTAATTTAACAAAAGCAATATTGGTTGATAAAATACAATATAATTCTGTTGCTGGTTCAATATATAAAAGACAAGAGATTGCTGATGAGATTGAAAAAGTAAAGCAAGATGCAATAAAAGATAGTGGTTCATTTGACAAGGAAAAAATAGAAAAACAACAGCAATTAAAAAATATAATAGTAGCAATAAAAAATAGTAAATCACCAATATGGGCTAATAATCAAATATCTGCAATTACTGCTGATAGAGACCTAATGTTTTTTGCTTTAGATAAATTCAAAAAAGAAAAAGAGGATAATTTAGAAATGTGGAATAATTTGTGGCAGGCAACAAAAATACATATTTATTCTTTTGGTTTGTTTGACATATTCGAAAATAATCTTCATACTGAGCAAAATAGAAAATATATATTAAAATATATTAAAGATAATATTGCTTTAGTAAGAAACTATTATTATGAAAACCTTTTTGAAGAACAATCTTTAAAAATAATAAAAAATATAATAGAGCAGGATTCCGATTTATTAAAAGAATCATTGGAAATAATTAAGTTACTACTGATAAATAATGAAGATGACTATTTTTATTTTAAAAGTAAACATAAAAAAAATTTATTATATCATAAAAACGAGATATGCAAGTTGCTAAAAGTTATTTATGATAAAACTATTATGCTTAGAGAAGAAATATATGATTTACTTATTAAAACTTTTAACTTAGTAGAAGATGATGGTGAATATTCATTATTTACGCCACAAACTGTTTTTGAGATATTAAAAGAACACTTAATGTCTGATTTTAATACATTTGAGAACAAATTTTTTAAAATGAAAAATGAATTAGCGAAACAATATGATAAATATTATGATAAATACGGTGTCAAGTTCAGCGGTTGGGAATTGATGGGTGGTATGTCTTCTTATTGGGAAGATAATATGCGAATTGATGATAGACATTTTATAAAGTATTTATTAAGAGAAGCACTCAGAAAATATTATGAAATATATCCAGATAAAGCATGGAAGTTTATTACTGATAAGTGTTTGATAAGTGAAAATTATATTTCTTTTGATAAACCAGATTTTTTAAATAGAACTTGTATCCCATTTGTTATGGAAAAATATTTTTCTGATGACCCACAAATATCCAAAATATCATTTGGCTGGTTAAAAGAATTTTTAATTACTAAAAAAGGAGTTCCACATAAATCAGATTTAATATATCAAGAATTATTTAATAAATATTTAAATACTACTAAAATTGATAAATTATGGGACTTGGTAAAAATTGGTATTGATAGTTATGAACTTCCGATAAGTCCATTTTTAGACAAAATTGTAACTGAATTAGTAAAAAATGGACATAAAGAATCAATTGAAGTAATGATAAAATGGCTTAAAAATCAAAAATATCAAACTTCGACATTCCGTGCTGATAGAAATTTTACAAAGAATATGAGAAACTTGATTGACTTAAATTATGTATTAGCTATAGATATTTTTGTAGAGTTTATAAATACTGAATATTTTATAAATAAATATGATAAATTTGATGTCTATGATATTGCAGGAATATTAAATAAAATATTATTAAAAAACTTTGATGATGGTTTAAAAATATTAAAAAATATAAACGATATACAAAAATATCCAACATTAAGTAAAAATCAGCAAGTGCTTTTGACCGATAGTATTTTAAATTATAAAGAAGGTGATAGGAGTAAACCTGAAATTTTAGAGAAAGTATATGACGAGTATATTAATCAGTTATTAAAAAGTTATGATGATAATATTGATAAAATTGTGCATAGATTTTCTTTTAGTCAAGCAAGAGAAGCAATAGTTAAATTTGCTGAAACTTTATCTATAGAAGAAGAAATTAATGACAATATAGGTAAGGCTTTAAGAATAGTAGAAGTATTCATAAATGATCCAAATCCTTACCTTCCTGGAAAAGATCCAGAGGATCCAAAAGACGAATATAATGAACAAAAAAGGGTGACAGAAAATAAAGGGATGATATTTATAACATCTGTACGTGGTTGGTGTGCGCAAACATTAATGCATTGTGCTACTATAAAAGGCAGAAATTATATAAAAAAGATTATTGAATTAACAGAAAAACTTACAAAAGATGAAAATTACTATATAAAACTTATGTCATGTTTCCCATTATCACAATTAGCAAGAAATAGATTATCACATATGCCTGATAATAATGATGAATTATTTTATTCCAAAAATAGACAGGAAGCTCTAAGAATGGCTAAAGACGTTGAGAAAATTGCTTTTAGTTTATTAGAAAATATTTCTCAATTTGTCCCAGATGTTCAAAATACATTAGTAAAAAGTATTTTGAGTGTTTTTCATCACATAAGGGCATTGAATGAAAAAGATGCTTTGAAACTTGTTCATATTTTTAGAAAAATGTCTAACGAATCTATAGCAGAAGCAATTCCATTATTTATTTATTATGCTGAATTGAGAAATGACCAATTCAAAAATTGGAGTATTGTGGATCCTGGATTTTATGATGATTTACTTCCGGATAAATTTAATATGCAAATATTTAGAGACATTTTGATTGATTTAATAAAAAATGGTTCTTCAGAAGTAAGAATTGCTATTGCTGGTGATTTCATGGCACTACCGAAACAATCAAAAGAAAGAAATGAACAAAGCGAATTTGAGAAAATATTTAAATTATCGATCAAATATTTAACTTTAATCACTGAAGCATACGAACACAGAGTTTTTGAATATATATATCTATTCGTAAAAGAATATATAAATGAGAAACCAGAAGAATGTATATTTTTATGGGAAGAAGCAATTAAAAAAGAAAAAGAGTATATAATTACTAATAAAGAAAAAGCACAAAAAATGTCATGGTGGATAAGTCATTATCATGATAGAGTGATTATGAAAATAAAAGAAGTTAAAGGAAATGATAGATTCTTAGAATGGTTTAACTTTCTTTCTGAATATCCAAGGGAAATTTATTTAGGTGATATCAAAGAATTAGCTAAACTACTATTAGAATTCCCAAAAAATGATTTAGCAAAAAAGATACTAGATAACTTAGTCGAAAGAAATTCAAGTTTTTATGATTTACAGCAAGAATGGTTAAATAAATAAACCAAAGAGAGATAGTTTTATCTCATTTTATTTGAACGCTAATCTTTGTTGTTAGAAAAACAATGGAAATGAATCAAAATAATAAACAAATGCAGTGGATATGGCTTCTTAGACAAAAGATAAATAAATATCCTGCTTATAAGTATACTGTCTATGAAATTGTGTCGGAATGTCGTATACCGGGTCTATTTACACTTAAAAATTTAATATGTGGGATAATTGCAGAAGAAATACACACTGGCGGAATGTTCCATTATCAAATTAAAATACCAAACCCTTCAAACGACATTGATATTAAATCAGAAAAAAATGGATATTATTTTAAGACTGGTATTGTCGGCGAAATAATATCTTTGATGGCATTATTTTTTAGGTGCAGGTTTTTTATTTTAAATCGAACCTCTGGCAAATTAAGTAAAATAAGTATGCCTAATAGAATTAACTATTCGTTATCATATAAGGAACTAAATCCTTCTTTCTACCACATCTATTTTGAAAACAAAAATAAAAATTTAACTTATTTAAAAAGCTTCTTTAATAAATTAAAGAAACTAAATTCAAAATATCATCAACGATTCATGTTATCTTGTCATTTATATGCTCAGGCATTACAGGAAATTGGCAAAGATAATGAACTCGCCTATATAAAATTAGTAAGTGCTATTGAATCACTTTCCTCAGTTTACATACAACTAAATAAAAATGAGGATCCTTTGGATAGAAAAAAATTCCTTGACGCTATGGAAAATCTGCCATTAAGAGATAGTGAAAAGCAGCAGATAAAATCTATTTTTGAAAATAGAAAGATAAAACAAAAATTTATTAAATTTGTCATAAAATATTCAAAAGGTTATTTTAAAGGTGGTAATTATAAAGCTAAAAATCTAAAAATAAGGAAAAAACAATTACCTACAATATTGAAACATATTTATGATGCCAGATCTGGATATCTGCATAGTGGTGAACCCATGTATATAAGTTTACTATATAGAGGACATGAAAAATACGATATTGACCCCAGTCTTGGCATGATAATTGACAGATGCAGTATTTCTGATTCAAAAAAACTACCCACAATTATTTTTTGGGAAGGGCTAGTGAGAAATTGTATTTTAAATTATCTTTATGATAAAAATAAATATAATTCACAGATGAAAAATATACAAAGTGGATAAGACGGCTTGAAAGTTTATCCAAAGAATCCCTGAACTTTTATAGAGAAAAATTTTGAAAAAGAAAACTGTGGTTTGGGCGATACTCCGTCATTCGAGAAGTTTCAGGATAAAAATAGAATGTGATAATGCGGTCATCTGAAAAATTATTGACAAATCAAAGAAAATTTAATAAAATCAAAAAATAAGAAAGTTCTTATTACTAAAAAATAATGATTATGAGTTCTTTTAATAGGTAATTTATATAAAAATGTTTGGTATTAATTTGGTATTACAAGTGTTCATTTTTGTTCTTTTAGGTTCTGCTAAGTTCTTCTAAGTTCCATATGCAAAATATTTGTTTTATTGACGATAATAGTATGCAATAAAGTAGTTAAGACGAAAATGCCGGGATGGTCCCGATTGCATCGGGATAAACTCCATCGGGCAGACCCGCCCGCCGAAGCTTTAGCGTAGGCAGGGCGCAAGGGAACCCTTGCTTACTCTTTATATTGAAAAAACTGTATTAATTTAAGTATGATCTTTACATTGCCGGGATGGCGGAATTGGTAGACGCAAGGGACTTAAAATCCCTCGCTCTGTATGGAGCATGCCGGTTCAAGTCCGGCTCCCGGCAAGACGTTCAGGAAAAAATTTATCGGACACGCTCAGCCGACCACCCTGTCGGCTTCGCTCGTAGCGTAGCTCCTGTAGGGTTTTAGTCGCTACTTTAAGGTCCGAGTAAATTTTTTCCTTCGCGTTATATTAAAATTGGTGATATGAAAAAACGGATTATTTTTGGAATATTAATAAGTATTTTTTTTCTGTTTCTTGTTTTAAGAAATATTAATTTTAAAGATATGATGCAAATAGTCGCAAACGGCGAATATTTGTGGATGCTCCCCTGTCTTGGTACATATACGCTTTCCTTTATTTTTCGCTCAATAAGATGGAAATATCTGCTGTCACCAATAAGAAATTTTAAAGCTAAACAGCTTTTTTCAAGTTTAATAATGGGTTTTGCCGCTAATTGTATTTTTCCTTTTAGGTTCGGAGAATTTGTGCGAGCTTTCATAGTTGGTAAGAAACATAATTTGTCAAAGAGCGCTTCGTTAGCCACCATTGTTTTGGAAAGGATAATGGACGGTGTTGGTATTTTAATTTTGCTCGGAGTTGCTTTGTTGTTTCTGAAAAAAATTCCATCATGGACAAAAAAGACTGTAATTATTGCAATTCTTCTTTTTATAGGTTCGCTTGTTTTTGCCGGTGTCCTTATTGCTAAAAAACATTTTATCGATTGGTTAAAAAAAATCCCGTTACTAAAACATGAATTAAAAGAAAAAATTATAGATAAAATTAAAAAATTCTTAATAGGTTTCGAAGTAATTATGAATGTAAAAGGTTTTATTATGGTAATATTTTTCTCGTTATGTGTTTGGATTTGTGAAACGTTTAATTTGTTTTTTTTAATAAAAATTACGGGGATTCATTTATCATATTTTACGATTATTTTTGTTTTATTTGCAACAGTTTTAGGTGTTACGATACCCGCCG
>Ga0208373_1003690_pt1 | contig 14714 bp, 14 predicted proteins | sample RifOxyC2_FD_184036 | JGI IMG/M metagenome (GOLD analysis project Ga0208373, IMG submission 184036) | Soil microbial communities from Rifle, Colorado - Rifle Oxygen_injection C2 (SPAdes) | ecosystem: Environmental > Terrestrial > Deep subsurface > Rock core/Sediment | place: Rifle, Colorado...
TTTCAGGATTCGGCGGAGGGGGAAATGCCCCAGGCCGTTCTGATCGGAACCGGCTCGGAACTGCAGCTTGCCGCGGAGGCGGGAAATACCCTTGCCGCGGAGGGAATCCGCGTCCGCGTTGTTTCCCTGCCGAGCTGGGAGCTTTTTGACGCCCAGACGCAGGAGTACCGGGATCTGGTTATTCCTCCCGCCGTTAAGGTTCGGGTGGCAGTCGAGGCGGGAGTCCGCCTCGGGTGGGAGCATTACGTGGGCTCAGAAGGAGCTGTTGTCGGGATCGACCATTTCGGCGCGAGCGCCCCGTCCCCGGTGCTTTACGAAAAATTCGGCATCACCGCGGAAAGGGTCGTGGCGGAGGCCCGCCGCCTTTTGAAAAGGGGGCGGCAGGGGTAAGGCGTCAGCATAAGAGGAGGCCGGATGACAACGAAAATGACCTTCCGCCCGGGATTGTTCCGGGACTTGGAAGGGGATATCCGAAAAAAACTTGCGGACGAGAAGATTGTTGAGAGGATTGGCAAGAGGGATTACACCGTCTGGAAACCGGTGCCGACCGAGATAGCAAACCGCCTCGGCTGGATAGACAGCCCCGGAAGAATGCTGGGGAAAATAGCCGAGATAGAAGGTGTGGTGGAAAATATCCGGACCGACGGATACAATTTTGCGCTCCTGCTCGGCATGGGCGGATCCAGCCTCGCCCCGGAAGTATTTCGCAAGGTATTCGGAATCGCCGAGGGCTATCTGAATCTCGAGGTTCTCGACAGCACCGCTCCTGGGACGATTCTTTCCCACGCGGCATGCCTCGATTTTGCAAGAACGCTGTTTGTCGTTTCCACAAAATCGGGCGGAACTGTCGAGACCCTTTCCCTGATGAAGTATTTTTATAACCTGACTGCCGAAAAACTCGGGAAAGACCAAGCGGGAGAGCATTTCCTCGCGATTACCGATCCGGGCAGCAAATTGGAGGAAACCGCCCAGGAAAACGGTTTTCGGCACGTCTTTCTTAACGATCCGGAAATAGGGGGACGCTATTCGGCTCTGTCTTTTTTCGGTCTGGTTCCCGCGGGGCTTTTGGGAATAGACATAAGGCGCCTGCTGGAACAAACAGATGCAACCAGCGGGGAGGGCGCCCTCCTGGGCGGCATGCTTGGGGAACTGGCCGCGCGGAGACAAGACAAGCTGACCTTTGTGTTTTCGCAGCGCCTGGCCGCTCTGGGCGGCTGGATTGAGCAGTTGCTTGCGGAAAGCACCGGCAAGGAAGGAAAGGGAATTCTGCCGGTGATCGGCGAGCCCTGGGGAACGCCGGAATTATACGGCGCCGACCGGGTCTTCTGTTCCGTACGCCTGCAAAATGATGCGAGCGGAGAGGCCCCTTTGCGGGCGCTGACGGCAGCCGGTTATCCCGTGGTCGATATTGCCATCACCGATAACTATGATTTGGGGCGACAGTTCTTCTTTTGGGAGATGGCGACGGCCGCTGCCGGGTGGCGTCTCGCGGTGAATCCCTTTGATCAGCCCAACGTAGAGGCTTCCAAGGTGCTGGCGCGGAAGATGATCGACAAATATCTCCAGGAAAGGTCCCTGCCCCACGAGGCGCCGGTTATCGAGGCGGATAGTTTTTCCGTATTCGGCAATGTTGCGCCCGATGATCCGGATAACGTTCTGAACGAATTTATCTCGCAAGCAACTCCAGGTGCTTACGTGGCTTTTATGGCATACCTGGCCCCGTCGCCATGGGTTGACAATGCCGTGCGGCGGCTGCGGAGGGCGGTTTTAGAGCGATTTTCCATTGCCACGACTTTTGGCTATGGGCCACGGTTTCTGCACTCGACCGGGCAGTTGCACAAGGGGGATGCCGGGCATGGTCTTTTTGTCCAGTTTACCGCTGACGATCTTGAAGACGCACCCGTGCCCGAGGAAATGGGTAATGCGCAATCAGCGCTGACTTTCGGGATCTTGAAAAAGGCGCAGGCCCGGGGGGATTTGCAGGCGCTTGCCGAAGCGGGACGAAAGGTTATCAGGATTCATTTCCATGGCGATCCCGCCCAGGATATTGCCCGCCTGACGAAAGCCCTGGCGAAAAAGCCCTGAGGTCAGCCGCAACAAGGCAGCCATTTCAAAACGGGATGAATATTTATTCATAAGGAGCAAGGTTATGGGATTCAAGGTTGTTAATGTATTCAATGTGCCGGGGGAGGATTTCGGGGATGAACTGGTTTTCCCGTTAGGGGCGACCTTAATCAACGGGGTGTGGATGCAGGAAGAGGAGATCGTCGCTCAATGCCGGGACGCGGATGCGCTGATTGGCGTGGTTTCCGTCCAGCCCTTTAATCGTCGCCTGATGGGCGCCCTGCCGAAGTGCCGGGTCATCGCCGGCATTGGCATTGGTTATGACAAAACTGATCTGGAAGCGGCAACCGAACAGGGGATAGCTGTGACCAACGTTCCCGACTACTGCCTGGACGAAGTTTCCGGGCTCGCAATCGGAATGATCCTGTCCCTTGGGCACAAGTTATTTCAGATTGACCGGGCAGTCAGGGAACGGCGCGTGGCCTTTACGGTGGACAAAAAGGCCCTTGATGAAATTGCGCGACCCATGTTCAGGATGAGGGAGCAAACGGTGGGCATTGTGGGTTTCGGCAAGATCGGGACAGTGACGGCAATGAAGGCCAGAGGATTGGGAATGCGCGTTATTGCCCATGATCCCTATGTGCTCGGTCCGGTCATGGAAAGTAGGGGAGTTACGCCTGTGGATTTCGACACCCTTCTTAAGGAGTCTGATTTTATCAGCATTCATACCCCTCTGAACGCCGCGACTAAAAACATGTTCGGCGACGAACAATTCGGGAAGATGAAGCCCACCGCTTACTTTATCAACACTGCGCGGGGGGGATGCGTGGACCAGCCGGCCTTGATCCGGGCTCTGCAGAAAAAGCTCATTGCCGGCGCCGGCATAGATGTTACGACCGATGAGCCAATCGCTCAGGATAATCCGCTCTTGGGTATGGGGAATGTGATTTTGACCGGACATAGCGCTTGGTATTCCCTGACTTCAGAGGCGGACCTGTATCGAAGACCGATGACGCAGGTGGTCCAGGCCCTCCGGGGTGAATTTCCCGTTTACACGGTCAATACGGAGGTGAAAAGCAAATGGATGGCCCGCTGGGGGGTAAAGGATTGATCTTATAGAAATGTATTGACAAAGGGGGGTGTCTTGGTTAACAACGACAACGCCGGCAAGAAATCGGCATCGGTCGTCTGTCAAGGCGTTTTTTAAACTTTATGAATAGTTGGGGAGGTGTGCTGTGAGTAAGAAACCGGTATCAGTCATCGTAGCAATAGTATTTTTTCTGGTGTGTTTTGCCTTTTCCGCCGAGGCAAAAATTATTGTCAAGTACGGCCATGTGGGCCCGCCTATTCACCCGCAGCACCACGGGGCTCTTGCGTTCGCGAAATACGTCACCGAAAAGACAAACGGCGAGATTGAGGTGCAGGTTTTTCCCCTTGGCCAGCTCGGCGGCGAGAGGTCCATGTGCGAACAGGTACAGGGAGGAACGCTCCAGATGACCGCGTCCACGGCCGGGGTGCTCGCCAATTTTGTCCCGGAAATCGGGATCATCGAACTGCCCTTTGTCTATCCGAACCGGGAAGCGGCTTACGCGGTTCTCGATGATAAAGATGTCCGGGAACGTTTTGCGAAGTATGCCGATGCCAAGGGTTTTGTCTTTATCGGTTATACGGAAAACGAGTTCCGGGACATAACCAACTCGAAGCGACCCATAAAGAATCCGGAGGATTTGAAAGGTTTGAAAATCAGGGTGGTGGAGTCTCCCATGATGATCGACACCTTCAAGGCCCTGGGAACAAACCCGACCCCTCTTCCCTTTCCGGAAATTTACAACGCGCTGCAGCAGAAGGTCATCGATGGCCAGGATAACCCGATCTTCACCTCGATTATGATGAAATTTACCGAGGTGAACAAGTTCGCGACGATCACGAACCACATTCTCACCGAATGCCCTACCGTCGTCAACAAGGCATTCTGGAACTCGCTTACCCCTGATCAGCAGAAGATCTTCCGGGAGGCGGCGGAGGTTCAGCTTAAGGTCAACCGGGAGGGCAACGCCAAAAACAGGGTGGTGGCTTTGGATAAGGCAAAGGCTCAGAATGTCGATGTGCATGTTCTCACGCCCGGGGAGAGAGCGGCCTTCAAGAAAGTCGTCCAACCGGTTCTGGAGAAATATCGTGCCCAGTACGGGGCGGAATGGTTTGATTTCTATCTCAAAAAGATCGATTTCCACGCGACTAAAAAGTAACCTGGAATCAAGATGGAAGGTCTTTTAAGGAAGCTCAACAGGTTCGAGGAGGGGATGGTCGGCTTCGCCCTCCTCAGCCTGGCGGTGCTTACCGCTGTCCAAACCGGTCTCCGGTACACGATCTCCTATACCTTCAGTTGGTTCGGAGAATTGGCGAACTACACAATGATCTTCTGCGCCTACCTCGGCGCCTCGATCGGCGTGAAGTACGGCACCCTTTTTTCGATGGAAGCTCTTACCGAGTATCTTCCCGACCGGGCGAGCCATGCACTTAAGACCGTGGCATACGGCATCGCTGGCGTCATCTGTGTTCTTTTCGTTTACTACGGGGCAATCCATATTTTGAAAACAAGGGCTTTCGGCGTGAAGAGCCCCGCCCTGCAGTTGCCGATGTTCATCCCCTATCTGCCGATTCCGCTTTTCTCGGCGACGATGGGGTTCAGGTTTTTTGTCCTTTCTTTCAAACACTTCCGCTGTTTTGTGAAGAACGAGCCTTTCGAACGGGTCCTGAGGAAGTAGTCCGTGACATTGACTGTCGTCCTGATATGCTTTTTTATTTTTCTGCTCATCGGCATGCCGATCGCGCTCGTTCTGGGGGCGACAACCGCCGTTTATCTCATTTTTATCGCCCACATCCCGGTTACCTCCCTCATTCAGCAGCTCTTTAACGGTCTTGACAATTTTGTCATGCTGGGGGTGCCGTTTTTCATCCTTGCCGGAAATATCATGGCAGAGGGGGCCATCTCGAACCGGCTGGTGGGGGTCATGAGGCTTTTCGTGGGAAGATTTACCGGCGGACTCGCCATGGCATCGGTTTTGGCCTGCATTTTCTTTGCGGCCATTTCCGGTTCGTCGCCGGCCACCGTGATCGCGATCGGCGGCATCATGATGCCGGCCCTGATCAAGGACGGCTACGGGGAGCGGTTTTCGATCGGCCTGCTCACCTCCGCCGGTTCCCTCGGCATTCTGATTCCGCCCAGCATCCCGATGATTCTCTATGCGCTGGTCATGAATGTTTCCGTCGCCGAGCTCTTTATGGCCGGCTTCCTGCCGGGGATTTTTATCGGCGGCGTCCTCATGGTCTATTCCGTCTTCATGGCGAAAAAAAGGGGATGGCGTTCCGAGGTTCGATACACCTTCGCGGAAGGGGCGAAAATAGTCAAAGAAGGGCTATGGGCGCTGTTTCTTCCCGTCCTGGTTCTCGGCGGTATCTACGGAGGTGTTTTTACCCCGACGGAGGCCGCGGCGGTATCCGTCGTTTACGCCCTGTTTGTGGAACTTTTCATCTACCGAGAGCTGAAGCCGGGCAAGCTCTTTTCCGTCTGCCGGGACTCGGCAATCCTGTCCGGATCGTTACTTTTTATCCTCTCCTGTGCGATGAGTTTTATCTGGATGCTGACTGTCGAGCAGATTCCGGTAAAACTTGCCGAGGTCATCGTGACGAACATCGAAAGCAAATGGCTCTTTCTGCTTGCCATCAACGGTGTGCTTTTGATGATCGGCGGACTCATGGATATCGTGACGGCTATCATCGTGATCTCGCCCATTCTGTCGGAGACCCTGAACAGGTACGGCATCGATTACATCCACTACGGCATTATCATGATCGTGAACATCGAGCTGGGGTTCCTGACCCCTCCCTTCGGTCTCAATCTCTTTGTTTCAATGGCCGTGATGAAGCGCTCCCTCGTGGAAATAAGCAAAGCGGTGCTGCCGTTTATTCTCCTCTTTCTGGCCTGCCTCCTTGTCATTACCTACGTCCCGAAGCTCTCCACGCTTTTGCCGGAGCTTTTCCTCCGGTAATCGTGTTGTGCGGGATTATCGGGGAGATGCCTTGTCTGGCGATCCCGGGTTTATTGCTTTTACAGTTCGGTCAATAGCTTGGATAATTCAAGGCCGGCCTTCTCCAGTTCTTTCGCGATTTCCAACGCTTTTTCGTAAAGAGGAGTGCCCTTGGTCACACCCGCCTTCTCTACCCATTTTGAGAACTTCTGACTATGCTGCTCATTGCTTTTCGCCCATGAACTCAAAAGCGATTTCAGTTTTCCCCGCTCGTCGGAAGGGAATTTCCGGAGGATGCCGTCCACCATCGCCCTTATCGTCCGCTCCGGAACCGCGCCGATAATTTCGTCCACCTTCTGCCCGTCCACAAAGTACATCTGAACGGGGATGCTCATGATCTGATACTTCGACGCAGTCTGCTGATTCTGGTCTACATCTATTTTGCAGAACTTGAATCTGCCCTCGTACTCCTCGGCAAGCTTGTCGTAGATGGGTCCGACCATCTTGCAGGGTCCGCACCACGGCGCCCAGAAATCGACCTCAACGGGCAAATCCGCCCGGAACACCTCTTCGTCGAAATTTTGATCGGTAATTTCCACTACCTTGTTCATTTTTCCCTCCTCTTTTCTGATTTAGATGACTTCAAACCTTGTCCAACTGGTTCTGCTTTTTTCCGAAGAGGGCGCTCCGGCGGCAAATATGACCAGGTCGCCCTTATTGACCAGGCCGCGGTCGAGGAGCAACGCCTTTGCCTCCTCGATGGCGAGGTGTTCCTTGTCAAAATGATCACGGAAAACGGAGGCTACCCCCCAGCGGAGACATAAGCGGTTCATTGTTTCAAAACTGTTGGAGATAGCAATGATGCGGGCATGGGGTTTGTATTTGGAGATAATTCTCGCAGTCCGGCCCGCAAACGTAAAGACGACAATCGCCTGGGCATCGATCTGACCGCTCATTTCCACTATCGAACGGCCGATCGAGTCAAACAGGTTTTCCTGGAGATCTGCCGGTGACCGGTACGTGATATTCCGCCGGTCTTCTGAATGCCTCTCCGCATTGATCACAATGTCCTTCATGATCTGCACGGTGCGAACCGGAAATTCGCCGACGGAGGTTTCAGCGCTCAGCATCACGGCATCGCTGCCGTCCCAGACGGCATTGGCAACATCGGATGCCTCCGCGCGGGTAGGAACCGGGGAGTGAATCATCGACTCGAGCATCTGGGTGGCGGTGATGACCAGTTTGCCGTTGGCGTTGCATTTTTGAATGATGGTTTTCTGCAGGACCGGAACATCCTGAGGCGGCAGTTCAACGCCCAGATCTCCCCGTGCGATCATGATCCCGTCGGCGGCAGTGATGATGGCATCGAGGTTGTCAATGGCTTCCCGTTTTTCTATCTTGGCGATAACCGGGATGTCTTCGCCCCGGGCGCGGAGCCAGTCTTTCAGTTGCGTGACATCGGCGGCGTTTCGGACGAACGACAGGGCGATGTAGTCAACCCGTTGTTTCAGCACAAACTCGAGATCCCGGAAGTCCTTTGCGGTGAGGGAAGGGGTCGATAAATTCATTCCCGGCAGGTTCATCCCCTTTTTTGAGGTAACCATTCCCCCGGCATCGATTCTGCAGATGACGGCAGCGACCTTTTTTTCGATTATGGTCAACTGTATAAGACCGTCATTGATTAATATTCTGTCCCCAATTTCGGCATCCTGCACGAGCGAACCATAGGACGTGGAAATAATCTTTTCCGTTCCGACTATATTGTTGGTCGTAATTTCAATCAGATTTCCCGTTTTCAGGAATATGCCCGGCTCCGCAATTTCGCCGACTCTGATCTTCGGTCCCTGCAGGTCAACAAGAATCGCCAGCGGGGTGCTTTCCGCGGTACAGGCCGTATGGAGGGCGTCAAAAACGTTTTCAAAAAAATCGTCGTTGCCGTGCGACATGTTCAGGCGCACCGCGTCGATCCCTGCCTTGATCAATTGGCGGAGCGTAGCCACGTCCCCGGTGGCGGGTCCTAACGTCGCGAGAATTTTTGTCTTGGAAAAATTTGGTGCAATGTCTGACACTGGTCCCTCCTGTTTTTTCGCTGTACCCGGCTGTCTTTCGTGGCGATGACGATAATTGAGGTTTCGGCAAGATCGAACGTGTTTATCATGGATGGTTTCCGTAGGCATAATGCTAACATTTGGTGTATAAGGTGTCAAGGCGATAAGAAATTGCTGTTACCGCTTTTCATTAAGATATCTTAAACAAGGAGAACTGAAAAATGACGACAAGCATTCACTTTTATTGTTGGGCGAGATGAACCGCCTGTCGCAAGGCGAAGGAGTTTCTTTCGCAAAAAAATCTGGAAAGCAACGAACGCGATTTTTTCAAGAGCCCTTTCAGCCGGGCAGAAATCGTGGAACTGCTGGGGGAAAAGCCGGCAACGGAGATGTTCAACTTCAGAAGTCCCGCCTTCAAGAAGCTGGTCTTGAATCGGGACCGCCTCAGCAATGAGGACCTGATCGGTTTGATGCTGAAAGAGCCGCGGCTTGTCCGCCGACCGGTGGTGCGGATAGGGGAAAAGGTATATTTCGGCGCCGACCGGTCCGTTCTGGAGAGTGTGATTCCGGGAGCTTGACTGATAAAGGACGAACCATGCTGACGGTCATCACCGACGAGGCAGCGATCAGGCGCTGCCAGAGACAGTTCGTGAGGAGCTTCAAGCCGTTTACCTCTGAGACAATCCCCGTGCGGCTTGGCCATCCGGGAGCAAGCGAACAGGCGAAAGTGGTCTGGTCGGAGAGCCTCGGCATCTGGTTATTCTCCCGCAAGATCGAGGAAAGCCGCTACTGGAACGGCTTCGGGATCGGCCACCCGGAGACGGGGAGCGCCATTGCAATCACCTGCGAGATCAATTTCCCTCTCTGCGGCTTCGACCGCAGGATGGGCGGCGCCTTTGCCCAGGATCACGCCGGCCGTCTCTTCGTTGTCCACCGGGGAAAGCTGGGGGGCGGCAGAAAGGGGATCGGGAAATCGCTTTTCGAAAACAGCTACCGCGGAACCTGGGAGGTGATGGACGACGGAGGCGAGGAGACGCCGGTCGCCATTATCGGGATTCTCCAGTCGCCGCGCTTTGCCAGACAGATCGCCGAATTCGTCCAAAAGATCGCCCGCATCAAGGAGACGGCCACCGCCCGTTCTGCACAGACGGAGCTGATCTTCGGCGAATTTCGCCTCCATGAAGAGCTGATCGGCGCCCGCTACCGCGATCAGGAGAGGGAGACCGGGGCCGAATGCGACCACGGTCTGATCGTCCGGGATCTGGCCGAAATCATGAAGCAAACCGGCCTGAGGGTGGGGAATGACGGAAACCGCGATCTGGTGGTGATGACCCGGGCCGGCCGGATGCGGGCGGTCTTTCAGATCCGGACAGAAACGACCCTTGTGGATATTCACGCCGGGGCGACCCAGCTTCTGCTGAGCGGCCTGAGCCTGCCCGACAATCCGCTGCTGATCCTGACCCTCCCCCGGCCGCCGGAGGCCGCGCTGCTGGACAAGTTGAAGCGTCTGAATATCGACATCCTGATCTACGCTTGGCGAAAAGAGCGGGCGTTTTTCCCCGGCCTCGCCGCTCTCCTGCCCGCGATAATTGGTTAAGGACCTCGTTACCCCCTGACACGCGACAGTGTCCAGCAGGAAAAGGGCAGCCGTTCTTCGCACCAACGGGCTGCTGACAGCAGCAGATTATCATTTCCTTCGGCCCCGACAATCTGTAAACCCAGGGGCAGCCCCAGTGGGCCTAATCCCGTCGGGATGGTGACGGCGGGAACGCCGCAGAGACTCCAGATGGAGCAGAAGGCGGGGTTCCCCGTCTGTTCAAGGGTTGCCGGCGCCTCTCCCGTTGCGGGAGGGGTGATGATGGCATCGTATCGGGAAAGGAAAAGCCTTAGTTCGTTCCGGAGGCGAAGGCGCTGGGCAAGGGCCTGCTGATAGGCAACCGCTCCGATTTTTGACCCGCTGGCGATGGTGTCCCGCAGGATTGCGCTCAAGAGGTGGGTACGCTGGAGCGAAAGTTCACCCAGGTTAAATGCGGCCTCGGCGGCCATGATCGTTCTGATTGCCCCGTTAGCAAGGCCGAAGCTCTCCGGCAGTTCGCACTCTTCGACGCGGGCGCCGCCTGCCCGCAATATTTCGATCGTTTTTTGGAAATTGTGCCGGGCGTGTTCATCGGCCTGTTCCCAAACGGGGGTTTTGACGGCCGCCAGGAACGGAGAGGCGCCGAGTTTGGTGGTGACGGGGGAAAGTCTCGGGTTTTCTGTGGACAGGGATGACGCAAACCAGGCGGCATCTTCGACCCCACGGGTAAAGACGCCCGGTTGGTCCAGCGTGTGGCTGAACGTCAGTGCCCCTTCGATCGGTATGAACCCCTGGGTCGGTTTGAAACCCACTACCCCGCAAAAAGCGGCGGGGCGGATGACGGAGCCGTTTGTCTGTGTTCCCAGGGCGGCGGGAACAAAACCTGCCGCAACCGCCGCCGCCGAGCCGCTGGAAGAACCGCCCGGCGTATGGAGAGGATTCCAAGGGTTGCTGGTCTTGCCGGGCGACAGGAATGCGCATTCCGCAGTAACGGTCTTCCCCATCACAAAGGCCCCCTGCTCCTGAAGTCGCTCGACCACCCGGGCCGAGTTTTTCGGGATATGACCGGCAAACGCGGGGGAGCCCATTTCCGTGGGCACGCCGACGGTGGCGTAGATATCCTTTACCCCGACAGGTATTCCCTGAAGAGGGCCGGGCGCTTCTCCTTCCTTAAGGCGGCGATCGGCAAGACGGGCGTCCTCCAGCGCCGCCTCGGGATCAAACCATGCCCAAACCCGGATTTCTTCGTCATACAGGCGTATCCGCTCAAGAAGGGCCCGCGTGTACTCTTCGGCGGTGAAAAGTCGGGTCTCGATCCCCTTGACCACCTCAATCAAGCCTAAGGAGTGCAGTGGCTTATCCATGCTTCACCCCGGGATTCAGCAGGTCAGGGGGATTGCCGTTTGTCAGGGCAGCAACAAGATTTTCCGCGGCCTTCATCGCCATTTTGAGGCGGGTTTTTTCGGAGGAACTGGCGATATGGGGCGACAGCACCACATTCTTCAGCTCCCGAAATCCCGGATGCAGCGCCGGTTCCCCTTCGAAGACATCAAGACCGGCGCCGGCGATGATGCCAAAGCGCAGTGCCTCGATGAGGGCGTTGTCATCAACCACCCCGCCCCGGGCGGCATTGATCAGGATCGACGATTTTTTCATCAGCGAGAGTTCCCGCGCGCCGATCAGGTGGTGGGTCTGCTGGTTGTACGGCACATGCAGGGTAACGATGTCCGCACTGCGCAGGAGTTCCTCTTTTCCCACATATCGCGCCCGGCATGCCGATTCGATCTCCGGAGAAACACGGTTCTGATTATGGTACAGCACCTCCATGTCAAATCCGAGCGCCCGGCACGCCACGGCCTGACCGATTCTCCCCATGCCGATGATCCCCAGCGTTGCCTGATGGATGTCGAGCCCCAGCAACTGCTTCAGTTTCCACTTTTCCCATTTTCCGTCCCGCAGGTACCGCTCCGCTTCGGTCAGCCGGCGGGCAGCGGCGAGGATCAGCGTCCAGGTGAAATCGGCGGTCGTATCGTCCAAAACCCCGGGGGTGTTGGTGGCCATGACGCCATGGGCGCTGCAGGCGGCAAGATCGATATTGTTGTAACCGACGGCGATATTGCAGACAGCTTGCAAGCGCGGGCAGCGGCTCAGGAGCTCTCCATCGATCCGTTCAGTCAGGGCTATCATTGCTCCGTCCTTGTCGGCAAGCCTGTTTGCCAGCTCTTCGGCACTCAGCACCGCGTCTGCCTGATTGGCATCAATCTCGAAATGAACCGCCAGTAAAGCCAGCACCTCATCGAAAACCTCCCGAGTGATCAATATCCTCTTTTTCATGTTTCTTTCCCCGTTTCCTACTGCCGCCGAGGTGACCATAAGGGGATGTTTTTCAAAATCACAGGGCTCGCTCTGCACCCGCAACGGTAACAGACGTTTTGATTGCCCCGGTTTGCTCCTGCGTGTAAACAATCATGAAGGGAATTTCACCGTTCGGCAAAACCCGCTCGCCGGAGACGTCGCTTCCCTGGGGGATAGACAGTTCCCGCTGAATTTCCGCCTCCGTCATTGCCCCCAGCTCCTCGTCCGTAAGAATATTGCCGCAATAGACTATCTTTTGCCCGAGAACAACATCGTAGGGGTCGGTAATGACCAGTCGCACTTTTATTCCTGAAACCGGATAGGCGGCCTGATTAACGGCAATCCCTTCCATAACATGGAGACTGCCCATAATTATGTTCGTTACGGTACGCTGGCGCAAATCCTTTATGAGTAAGGCTTCAAAAGGCGCCTTCACGTCCGTTTTCTCAACGGGGACAAGGCTTTCCAAAACAGGAATACCCTTCAGATAGGGAGCAGCCTTCTTCAGCACGTCGCTTCTGATCTCAGGAGACACGAACAAAACCACGGCGCCTGCGACAATCGCGATAAATAAAAAGAGCGCAATCAGCGCAAGGATAATTCTTCCCCAGCGGCGTCGCTTTGGGGGTCGCTGCGGCGGCTTCCCAACTTTCTCCCGGAGCTCCTCCTCTGCTTCATTTATCCGGCCAAAGGCTGACAAATCCTCAGGTACCACATCATGCTCGGGGACGGCCGATAAGGAATCGTCCTCAAAATCGATAACCGGCTCACTTCCCTCCAAAGGAAGCTCCGAAAGCGGAGGGGCTTGCGGGATTTTCGCATCCGCCTTTTCCAGGTTTCCGTTGCCCGGAGGGAAACGATCATCGGGAGCTCTTTTGGAGTCGCTGATCCTTACCGAAGCGATCTCATCCGACTCTCCCCATCTGTGATCGGCCAGGCGCGGCTGGAAAAATACATGCTGGCAACGGCTGCAGCGTACCCAGGCGCCGTCCTCCTCAATCAAAGAATCATCAAACCTGTACTGGGTCTCGCACTTCGGACACTGTATAATCATAGCCCCTCCTTGGATTCAGGCATTTTATGAACATTAAGCTTCGCTTTGTGAACATTAAACTTCGTTTTGTGAACATTAAGCTTCGCTTTCCCTCAATATACGTACCTCGGGGAAATACCGATATTTTTCATCACAATCAAGCCCATACCCGACAACGAACTCGTCGGGGATGGAAAATCCCACATAATCGGCCGTAAAGGGTACGAGTCTCCGGGAAGGCTTGTCGAGCAGGACACAGACCTTCAGCGAAGCCGGGTTCCTCTGCTTCATCATATCAACAAGGCCGGAAAGGGTAAGACCCGTATCCAATATATCCTCAACGATAAGCAGATCGCGTCCCGTTACCGGCGTATCGACATCCTTGTCAATCACGATCCTGCCCGCACTTACCTTCTTTCTCCCGTAACTCGCAATTCGGACAAAATCAACGGTGCTGGGAATTTGGATAACGCGGATCAGATCAGCCATAAAAATGAAGGAGCCTTTGAGAACGCCCACGACAAGCAGATCCTTTCCGGTATAATCTTTGGTTATGCTGGCGGCCAGTTCTGTTACCCTGCGCATAATTTCCTCTTTCGGCAAGAGAACCTCCGTCCCCAATCCTTTCACTACAACCCTCCCTGCAAGCTGTCGCATAAAAGCAGTTTTCGAACACTAAACGACGTCGTAAATGCTGTCAATAAAAAACATAAAAAAATAAACCTGATTGCAGTCCTACCCTAAAAATGGTACTGATCGCCGCCAAAATAACGAGCCACCTTTATGCAGATTTTCTGCGAGAAAAGGATGTAAATGCCTTATTTTCCAACAATTGATCTTGACGAGATACTCCTCTCCGTTGAAAAACCGAGCCGCTACACAGGCGGAGAATTGAACACCGTCAGAAAGGATCCGGCAGGTCGCACCAGTTTTGCCCTTGCCTTCCCCGACGTTTACGAGATCGGGATGTCGCATCTCGGGCTCCAGATACTGTACCGGATTCTCAACGGAATGCCGGATGTCCTCTGCGAACGCTGCTACGCCCCCTGGCCGGACATGGAGGAAAAACTCCGCCAGCACGGCTTCCCCCTCTGTTCACTGGAATCGCACCGTCCGCTCTGGACCTTCGACATCGTCGGATTTTCGCTCCAGTACGAACTCTCCTATACAAATCTCCTCATGATGCTTGATCTTGGGGGCATTCCTCTGAAGCGACGGGAACGGGGAGAGCAACACCCGCTGATCGTCGCCGGCGGACCCTCGGCATTCAACCCTGCTCCGCTTGCGGATTTTATAGACCTCTTTGTAATCGGCGAAGGAGAAGAGGTCATCTCGGAAATAGCCCTTGCGGTAAGGAAGGCGCGAAGTCGGGGCGGAAAAAGGGAGGAACAACTTGCGGCCCTGGCCGCCATCCGGGGAATCTACATTCCTTCCGTCCATAAGGGAAACGAGCGGATAAAAAAACGGATCATCACCGCTCCGGACAGATGGCGAGAACCTCTTTCCCCAATCGTTCCGCTGATGAATACCATTCACGACCGGATAAGTCTGGAGATCGCCCGGGGCTGCACACGCGGCTGCCGCTTCTGTCAGGCGGGAATGGTATGGCG
>Ga0208373_1003692_pt1 | contig 14705 bp, 14 predicted proteins | sample RifOxyC2_FD_184036 | JGI IMG/M metagenome (GOLD analysis project Ga0208373, IMG submission 184036) | Soil microbial communities from Rifle, Colorado - Rifle Oxygen_injection C2 (SPAdes) | ecosystem: Environmental > Terrestrial > Deep subsurface > Rock core/Sediment | place: Rifle, Colorado...
TGTTTAGATATCCTAAAGTTTATTGGACGGATCGTTGGGTGTGGATACCTGCGGTATTTTTGCTGTTATTTCAGCTATTTATGTGGGTTTATGCGGCACTATATGTACGTCCGACTGCCGACATGATTTTCTTACATTATAACGTAGTTTTTGGGGTTGACCTAATTGGGGCTTGGTGGAAAATTCTATCTGTCCCGTTTGGCGGTTTGTGCGTATTTTTTTTAAATTTCGCAATATCCTGGTCTTGTTACAAGGATGATAAAATTTTAGCTCGATTTCTCACAGTTGTCGCTGCCACTCTAAATTTATTTTTGGCGGTGGCTTTTTATCTGGTTGTTGGGTTAAATATCTAGTTATGGTACGTACTGAAAATACAATTGACCAAAAATTCTTGCTTTACATTACCGTTTTGATGGTTGTTGGACTAGCAGCCTTGATGTCTGCTAGCGGGCCGTTGGGTTTTGGTAAATTTCACGATTCCTATTTTTTTGTTAAACGCCAAATTTTTTTTGGTTTAATACCTGGCTTAGTGCTGGGATATTTTATATTAAAGTTAAATTTGGAAAAGTTACGCAATCTGAGTTGGGTCCCATATTTGGGAGCGGTGCTTTTACTGGCTCTAGTTTTTGTGCCTGGTGTAGGTCTGGTGATAAATGGCGCGAAGAGTTGGATTAATATTTTTGGATACAATTTTCAACCTTCAGAAGTAGCGAAGCTGGGTTTGATTATTTTTGCCGCTTATTTGCTGTCTGATCGCAAGCGGAATTTGCAAGATTGGCAAATGGGTCTGATGCCAATTTTGACCTTATTAGCGCCGGTGATTCTATTAGTAGCTGTTCAGCCAGATATTGGGACGCTGTCTATTATGATTGTAATATTATTTTTTATGTTGCTTGAAGCAAAAGTACCTAAAAAATATTTAATCGCTTTGGGGATGGCGGCACTGGTAGTTTTCACCTTTATGGTATTTTTGAAACCATATCGTATGCAACGCATTACCATTTTTATGCATCCGGAATTAGATCCGCAAGGAATTGGTTATCAAATTAATCAAGCATTCTTGGCAGTTGGGTCTGGCGGTTTCTGGGGATTGGGGATTGGGCAGTCACGTCAGAAATTTCAATATTTACCGGAAGTAAACTCAGATTCAATCTTCGCGATCTTCGCCGAAGAGACGGGCTTTCTTTTTTCTGCTGGTTTGATAGTATTGATATTGCTGATTGGCCTACGTGGTCTGAAAATTGCCAAAAATACCAAAAGTGAGTTTGGGAGGCTGTTGGTGGTTGGCATTGTAGTTTGGTTGGTTTGGCAGTCTTTTTTAAACATTGGAGCGATGGTAGGGGCATTGCCGTTAACGGGTGTGCCTTTGCCATTTGTTTCACACGGCGGTTCGGCCTTGATGGCGGAATTAGCGGCAGTGGCTTTAATATTAAATATTAGTAGACAAGAAATCTAATTATTAAGATCCGGAATTATGAAATTATTAGTTTGTGGAGGAGCGGGATTTATTGGTTCAAATTTTATTCATTACTATTTAACTAAATATCCAGAGCGGGAAGTGGTGAATTTTGATAAATTAACTTACGCTGGTAATTTGGATAATTTAAAAGATATTGAAAATTATCCTCGCTATCAATTTGTGCAAGGGGATATCATTGATTTGGAAAAAATTAATGAAACTATAAAAAAATTTGGGATTACACATTTAATAAATTTTGCAGCTGAGACACATGTGGATCGATCAATTCATGGTGGTTTAAAAGATTTTGTTTTGACGAATACTTTGGGAGTGCAAATGTTGCTCGATGCAGTTCGAATAAACAACTTAGAAAAAATGGTAAATGTTTCGACCGACGAAGTATATGGAGCTTTGCATTTGGATAGTCCGGACAAATTTTCTGAAAGTACTCCGATCAACCCAAATATGCCGTATGCGGCCGCTAAAGCCGGAGGTGATCTGATGTGTCACGCTTATTATGTTACCCACAAAGTGCCGGTAGTAGTGACTCATTGCTCCAATAATTATGGACCATATCAATATCCAGAAAAATTGATTCCATTTTTTGTGATGAAGTTGATGAAAAATGAAAAAGTACCGATGTATGGTGATGGCTTGTATGTGCGCGATTGGATTCATGTAATGGATCATGCTTCTGCTTTGGATTTGTTATTAGAAAAAGGGGAAGCCGGTGGAGTCTATAATATCGGGGTGGATAATGAGCGCAGCAACATGGAAATTACTCACATGATTTTGAAAATGATGGGTAAAGATGAAAGCTCGATTGAATATGTGCAAGATAGGCCAGGACACGATCGTCGTTATGCTATTGATTCTACCAAAATTTTATCTTTGGGTTGGAAGCCGGATTATTCTCGAGATAAATTTGAGCAAGGTTTGAAAGAAACAGTTGATTGGTATTTGAATCATTTGGATTGGGTGGAAAAAATTTGGGCAAAGAAAGATGATATAAATAATCATATTAAATAATTTTTTTTATTTACCTTTTGAAATGATAGTGTGAGCACTATTTTCACATTATTTTTTCAGAGGGCAAGTCGCTCTTTGGGTGGGATGCAATGGGTTTGCATCAAGGATGGAAAAATGACCAAGCTTATATGTCCATGTTCGAACGAAGTGACCATCGATGACGGTCATGATCGTCATTTTCCTGGTGAGTGTTCAACCTGTGTGGGCAATGGGGGTGTCTTCACACTGAGCCTCCACTGGAAAGAACCGGAGCTGGCCCAGATGAGCATGGAGGAAAGATATTCCAACGTGATCGAGCTGTATGGGAAGCCCAAGCCTAGTAAGCTCAAACCCAGCAAGCCCAAGCGGCCTGCTGACGACGAGCTGAAGGACCCTCAACTGGATCGCAAAGCAGCCAGGCGCGCTTCCGCCGCTCAGGCAGGTCAATCCTCCCCCGAATTTCGTGGTAGAAGGAGTTGATCTGAGGTGGTTAGACAGTTCGGGCGTCTGTTCAAAACGCCCACCCCCCCCCTCAATAAAAATAATTTTAAAAATGTGCAACTAAATTTTAAACAATTTAAATTCAAAACTTTTACCAATACTGGTGTGGCATTAACCCCGGTGGAATTAAAAGATTATATTAATTGGGAGGTAAAACGTTTTTATTTTATTACTGATTTTACCAAACCAACTGGGCAACATTGTCATAAAGTTGAACAAGAATTATTTGTTTGTCAACGAGGAACCGTGACAGCAGTCATTGATCGCGGCAATGGTCTAGAAGATTTATCAATGAGCGGCCCGCAAGATGCTATTTCTGTTGATAGTTATGTGTGGCATGGATTTAAAGACGCGTCATCCGACTGTGTATTATTAGCTTTGTCTTCCACTAATTATAGTTCTGATAGAAGTGATTATATTACTGATTACGAAGAATATAAAAAAATAATTTCTCAATAATTTTACGATAATAAAATAATTTTTTCGCTCTCTTCGGTCGCGAGGCCACAGGGATCTCGCTGTAGCTCGATAACCGGCTCAAAAATAATTGTATTATCATGTAAATATGAAAATCATAATACTTGGCGCCAAAGGAATGCTCGGACAAGAATTAGTTCGAGAATTTTCTAAAAAAAATTACGAAGTAGTTGGTTGGGATAAGGATGAGTTGGATATTACTGATTATATTGTGACGGCAACTAAAATCTCGGATTTACACCCCGATATTGTGATTAATGCGGTTGCGCTCAATGCGGTAGATAAAATTGAAGAAGATGAAAAAGTGTTTGAATTGGCTAAGAAAATTAACGGTGAAGCGGTTGGAAATTTGGCAGGTATTTGTAAAGAAATAAATTCTATTTTGGTTCATTTTTCTTCGGATTATGTCTTTAAGGGTGATAAACAAGAAGGATATAAAGAAGATGATGAGACAGATCCAGTAAATAAATATGGTGAATCAAAGGCCATGGCCGAAGAAGAAATTTTAGAAATTGGAGGAAAGTTTTACATAATAAGATTATCAAAATTATTTGGAAAACCAGCGGCGAGTGAAGGTGCAAAAAAGAGTTTTGTGGATATGATGATTTGGTTGGCAACCGAAGGAGGTAAAACGCATTTCGATTTAGTTGATGAGGAGATTAGTTGTGTTACTTACGCTCCTGATCTAGCCAAATTGACGCGCACAATTATTGAAGAAGGAAGACCGTTTGGTATTTATCATGGTAGTAACAGCGGGGTGAGTAGTTGGTATGAATGGGCGAAGGAAATTTTTAAAATAAAAAAAATTGATATTGAAATTACGCCAGTGAGTGGAGATAAATTTCAGCGACCGGCGAAGCGACCGATGTATTCCGAATTATTGAATACGAAGTTGACGGTTCAAAGAAATTGGAAAGAGGCGTTGAATGAGTATTTGCAATAAGTTTTACGGCTGTTGGTTTACCTTTTCGCTTTTTTGGCCTGCGAAGGCCAAAGGATGAGCCTTGGGCTCATAACCCGCTCAAAGGTAATCCAACAACCTTTTATAATTAAATTCAATATTATGCAAGATATTTTAAATAACATTGAAGAGATTAGGAAATTGGATTCCAAGAGTATGCTTGGGAGTTTGGAGCTTTTGTCTGCTCAGGTGGAGGAAGTTTTGGGGTGTGCCAAGAATTTAAAAATTCCGGCGAGCTATAAAAAGGTAAAAAATATTGTGGTGCTGGGTATGGGTGGGTCTGCTTTGGGAGCTCATATTTTAAAATCTGTTTTTTTTAATAAATTAAAAGCGCCACTGGAAATTGTGAATAGATATCATGTTCCAGAGTATGTTGATAAAAATAGTTTTGTAGTGGTGTCTAGTTATTCTGGTACCACTGAAGAACCAGTATACGCAATGAAGGAAGCTTATAAGCGAAAGGCAAAATTAGCGATTATTACTTCTGGTGGTGATTTGGCTAAATTTTCTTCTGCTGCAAAAATTCCAGCTTTGGTTTTTTCTACCAACAACAATCCTTGCGGTTCACCTCGTATGGGGTTGGGTTATTCAATTGTTGGTCAGATGGTTTTATTTGCTAAAGCGGGATTGATTTCTTTGTCTCCAAAAAATGTTAAAGATATTGTATCTGTTTTAAAAAAATATGATACCGAATTTGGCGCTTCAAATGTTGGAAAAAATTTAGCTAAAGAAATGGCCAAAAATTTGTTTGGCAGAAGTGTCTGGTATGCGGGAGCGGAGCATTTGGCTGGTAATGTTCACGCCGCCGCCAATCAGACCAATGAAAATGCCAAGCGTTTCGCAGGATATTTTTTAATACCTGAATTAAATCATCATCTATTGGAAGGTATGATTTATCCGGAAAATAACAAACAAAATTTAGGCTTTGTGTTGGTGGAGTCATCTCTTTATGATGAGCGCATTCAAAAACGTTATGATGTTACTAAGAAAGTTTTGGATAAAAATGAAATAAAATATTGGTCATATAAAACTACAGAAAAAGATAAACTTTTGCAAGCATGCGAAGTTTTGGTTTATGGAAGTTATGTAAGTTATTATGGTGCTTTATTGCAAGGTATAGACCCAACCGCGATTCCTTTTGTTGATTTTTTTAAAGAGCAGTTAAAAAACTAGATATGGATTTGTCTGTTATCACCGTCACCTGGAATTCTGCCAAACTTGTTTGTGAACAAATAGAATCCGTCAAAACCGGTTGTCGTGATATTTTGTTTGAAGAATTTGTTGTCGACAATGCATCAACCGACGGTACGGCAGATTTGATAACGACAAAATATCCAGAAGTGAAATTAATTCGAAATGATAAAAATCAGGGTTTTGGTGCTCCTAATAATATTGCGGCCAAAAAAAGTACAGGAGAATTTTTATTATTTTTAAATCCAGATATGCGGGTGGAAGCGGGGAGTCTAGATAAAATGGTTGAGTGGATGCGTGCCCATGTCGACGTTGGTTTGGCTAGTTGTCGTTTGGTAGATGAGAACGGTATTTTGAATGCGGACGCTCAGCCCCGTCGTTTTCCAGGTGTGTTTGATCAACTCGCAATTATTTTAAAATTACCACATCTTTTTCCCTCAATTTTGAATCACTATATGTTCAAAGGTTTTGATGCGGATAAAGAACAAGAAGTGGATTCGGTGCGTGGATCATTTATGATTATGCGCCGTGATGTTTTTGAAAAATTAGGATTTGCTTTTGATCCGCGTTATTTTATCTGGTTTGAAGATGTTGATACTTGTCGTGAGGTAAAGCGTTTAGGATTTAAAGTAATGCATACTCCAGTAATTTCCTGCGTAGATTATATTGGCCAAAGTTTTAATCAACGCACTACATTGTGGAAACAAAAAAACTTTACAAAAAGCATGTTGCAATATTTTCAAAAATGGGAGCCATCGTATAAATGGATGTGGATCGCGGTATTCCGTCCAGTTGGAATTGGTATGGCGTGGCTGAATGATAAATTGAATAAATAATTATGCCTAAATTATCTGTACATCTTGTCGCCTGGAACGGGGCAAAATATATTCCTTATTTATTTGAATCCTTGCGCAACCAAATTTGTCAGGATTGGTTTTTGTATATAGTAGATAATGACTCTAAAGATAATACGGTAGAGTTGATAAAAAAAGAATTAGAAAATTTTTCAATCCCATATAAATTGGTAATTAACCCAACTAACAATGGTTTTGCTGGCGGTCATAATCAGGCTTATCGCGATACCGATGGTGAATATTTTTTATTGCTTAATCAGGATATGTATTTGCAACCAACTTGTTTGCAAGATATGGTTGAATTTTTAGATAAAAATATTGAAGTGGCCTCAGTATCGCCAAGATTAATGAAATGGGATTTTTCAAAAATTATTTCTGATGGTTTAGAAAAAAGTTTTAGCAATCAAATTGACGCGCTCGGTTTAAAAATTTTTCGCAATCGACGAGTAATTGAACAATATACTCAATGTGATTGGGATGAAATTAAATTAGATCCTCGTTTTCACGGGGATGACAACACAGTGCAGGCGTTAGAAGTGTTTGGAGCGTCAGGTGCTTTTCCAATGATGCGCCGTAGTATAATCAATAAAGTTGTTTTTGCTGATGGGCAGTTTTTGGATGAAAATTATCATGCTTATAAAGAAGATGTGGATTTGTCTTATCGTTTGCAAGAAGCGGGATTCAAATCTTTTATTTTGTTAAATACCGTAGCATATCACGATCGTACCGGGGCAGGCCCAAAAGAGATGAATGATCTGGTGGCCGCTGAAAATAAGAAAAAACAATCGCCGTGGGTACAGTATCACAGCTATAAAAATCACCTCCGCACCTTGTATAAAAATGAATATTGGCAAAACTTTATTCTTGATTTACCTTGGATTTTGTGGTATGAATTAAAGAAGTTTATTTATTTGTCTTTGTTTGATCGTAAAGTCTTATCTGGTCTAAAGGAGGTATGGAAGGGGAGGGGTGATCTAAAAAATAAACGCCAGCAGATTAATAAAATTAAAACAGCTGATTATAAAAGCTTAAGAAAATGGTGGAAATAATATTATGAGAGATGTTAATCTAGTATTTTTAAATTTTTTATCCAAAAACGACATTTTACGTGCCGTTGATTCGGTAATCAAAGATATTGCGAATGGTCCATATGACATCAAAATTATTGTAGCTGATAACTCGCTTAATAAAGATGGTGTTCAAGACGCACTTGCAGAAAAATTTCCAAATATCCAATATTTTAGTTGTGGGGATAATGTAGGTTTTGGCCGTGGTTTGAATATGTCATTTGCTTTGGAAGAGGCGCGTTATTATATGACGCTTAATCCGGATACTGTTATCCCAGAAAATTCTCACACCATCGAGCGTATGGTGAAGTATATGGACGAGCATACAAAAATTGGTATGATTGGTCCAAAAATTTTGAACATGGATAATTCTTTGCAATATTCTTGTTATCGTTTCGATTTTCCTTCGATTGCTATCAAACCACTTAAACAAATTAATTTTGATAAAAAATACGCTTGGGTTAAAAAATATTCCGACAGATTATTGATGAAGGATTTTGACCACAATGAAACTCGTCCAGTTGATTGGGTGATGGGCTCAGTAATGATGGCACGAAAAGAGGCGACAGACGAAGTGGGATTTTTTGATGATCGGTATTTTATGTATATGGAAGATTCGGATTGGTGTCGCCGAATGTGGGAAAAAGGTTGGCCGGTCTATTATTTGGCGGATGTTCAAATTTTTCACGCTCACGCTCGCGATAGTGCAAAAGTTCCAGGAATTATTAAAGCATTTTTCAAAAATAAATTAGCCCGCATTCATTTTGTTAGTTGGCTTAAATATATGTGGAAGTGGAAAGGAAATAATAAATATTATTCTGTATAATATGACACAACCAAAAGTAGCGATAGTTTACCTCTCTTTTCACTGCGAACCATACATCGATGATGTGGTCTCAGCTTTGAAGAAAATGACTTATCCAAAAGATAGAGTTGAACTTGTGGTAGTAGACAATCCACATCCTCAACTCGGTTCCTCGGTTCGCTATCTTGAAGAAAATATAATGTCGATGTCAGGAAATGAATTGCCACACATTACACTTTTACCACAAAAAGAAAATTTGGGTTTTTCCGGTGGAAATAATGTAGGAATACAGTGGGCATTAGACAATGGTTTCGAATATGTTTATTTCCACAATAACGATGGTTTTGTAGCCGCTAATTTTCTTGAGCCATTAATCGAAGCGATGGAAAAAGATAAAACTGTTGGTGCAGTTCAGTCGCTTTTAATGCTTTACCCTGAAACTGATTTATTAAATAGTTCCGGCAATTCTTTTCACTATTTAGGTTTAGGTTTTTGTAATAATTTGCGTGTTAAAAAAGATGATTTAAAATTGGAAAAAGTTTACGAAACATCTTACGCTAGTGGAGCGGCCGTATTAATGCGAGCAGATTTGTTGCGTCAGTATGGTCTTTGGGATAATGATTTTTTCTTATACCACGAAGATATTGAATATTGTTTCCGCCTCAAAATTGCCGGCTACAAAATAATGGTTGCTTCAGATTCTTTGTTTTATCACAAATATTCTTTTAGCCGTAATCAGGAAAAGTTTTATTATATTGAACGTAATCGTTTGGGAGTAATGTTGATGTTTTTTAAGTGGCCAACATTATTATTATTTTTCCCAATGGGCTTGGTTTTAGAAGTTGGGTTGCTTCTTTTTGCTGTTAAACAGGGTTGGATTAAGGAAAAATTAAAATCATATGCTTATTGGCTTAAATTATCTAGTTGGAAATTGTGGTTAAAAAAACGTGCTTATATACAAAACATCCGCAAAGTTAGTGACAAAGAAATGATAAGGACTTTTGTGGGTAAAGTAATATTTAATGAAAGCACAATTAAGAATCCAATTTTAGATAATATTGCCAACCCACTGATGGATTTTTATTGGAAGATTGTGAAGGCTATTATTGTCTGGTAAATTTATGCAAAAAATTAAAAAAGCAATTTTAACTGGCGGTGGTCGGGCAACTAGATTGCGTCCTGTCACTTCGACTATGAATAAGCACTTGATTCCTCTGGCTAACAAACCGATGATTTTTCATGCCATTCAAAAAGCGGTTGAAGCTGGTATTGAAGAGATTTTTATCAACACCAATCCTGGTGAAACCGAATTACAAAAACATATTGGTGATGGTGGCCATTGGGGTATTAAAATAAAATTTTTTGAACAAACTGGTGGGCCGCAAGGTATAGCCCATGTGGTAAACGAAGCCAAAAAATTTATTGGTGACGATCCATTCATGTTTTATCTATCTGATAATATAATTTTAGGGAGTATCAAATCGATGTTGGATAATTTTGCGGAAAATAAGTTTGATTGTATGCTGGCTTTGTCCAAGGTGCCGGATCCAAATCGTTTTGGTGTGCCAATTTTTGATGCCAACAACAATCTTATCGATGTTCATGAAAAACCACAAAACCCACCAAATGATTTCGCGGTCACGGGGATATATCTTTATGGCCCCAAAGTATTTTTTGATGCTTTTACCAAGATTGATAGAAGCGCCCGTGGTGAATATGAGATTTCAGACATTCATTCTTATTTCTTAAAAAATAATTTTAAAGTAGGTCACAATGAAATTACTGGTTGGTGGAAAGATACCGGCGCTCCCGTCGATTTGATTTTAGCCAACAAATTATTATTAGAAGAAATTGCAGAAGATGAGTTTAAAAATTTAGGAAAGATTGCCGATGGTGCGCAAATAAATGGCAAAGTAAAAATTGGTGTTGGTTCTACAATTGGTAACAATGTTAAAATTAATGGTCCGGTAATTATTGGAGAAAATTGCACATTGCAAAATTGTACAATTTTTCCACACGTTACTATTGGAAGTGGTAGTGTGATCGAAGGTGTGGAGATTGCGAATTCTATTATCTTGGGTAATTGTCGTCTTGTTTGCGATTTGAAAATTAAAGATAGTATTATTGGTGGCAATGTACAAATACAGAAAAAAAATACCGATGGTTTTCATCGGTTGATAGTTGGGGAACAAACTTTGATTGAGCTATAAAAAATTAACGTCCCATCATAGTTAAAACAACGCTGAAAGTTTTTAAAACAATCGCGATATCCAACCATGGACCGCGATTTTTTATATAATATAAATCATACTCTAGTTTACCCAAATTTTCATCTAGAGTGCCATAATAACCGCGCTGTAATTGAGCCCAACCAGTGAGCCCTGGTTTTACTAAATGTCGCAGGGTGTAGAATGGCATTAATTTTGTTAGCTGATCCACAAACTCGGGACGTTCTGGGCGTGGACCGATTAATCCCATTTCATTCTTAAATATATTTATAAATTGCGGAATTTCATCTAGGCGGGTGGCGCGCAAAAGTTTTCCCACCAAAGTAATGCGATTATCTTTTTCGGAAGCAAATTGCGGTCCGTTTGTTTCGGCACTTCCATCAATATTTAGCACTTTCATGGTGCGATATTTATAAATATAGAATTTTTGTCCACCACGACCAATACGAATTTGTTTGAATAAAATTGGTCCTCTAGAGTTTATTTTTATTAAAATAGCAATGAATGGAAAAGTGATAACAAAAAATATTCCTATCAATGAAGCGGCTACAAAATCTGTCAATAAACGAAAACGATCGTATATTTTTTTGGATTGTTCTTGAAATTTAGTTAAAAACCAACTTTCCGAAAATGTAAACGGCGGTAGACGGCGAAAAATAGTTTCGTAAAAATCCGCTAAATCAATAATACTAATTTGTTGAAATATTTTTTGATATAAATCTTTGGCGATTGTTTCGTTTTTTTGATAATTAAAATCCAGTACGACTAAATCAGGGTTTATTTTGAGGTCTGATAAATTTTTGACACAAGGAATATTTGCTAAGCAATTTTGAGAATCGATTACACCAACCACCTCGTAGCCAATTTGAGGGGATCGAATAATAGATTCGGCAATTTTTTGTGCTTCACTGGAAAAACCGACAAAAACAACTTTAGTTTTAAGTATATTCACAGCCACAAATCTGTTGTATACAAAACGCCATATTGATAGTAGCCCAAAACCACACAGTGCGGTTAAAACAAGAATCGTTTTTGGGTTGATAGTACTTTTTGGTGTAACATAAAAATATAGCACCCCTAGAACAACCCATATTACAGTAGCAAAAAATATTTTTTTAAATAGAGTTGAATTATTTTTTACCTTTCCTAAATCATAAAGACCGCTGATAAATGCAATGGTAGCCGCCGCTAAAAATAACCAACTGAAGGGTCCTATTAAACTGTTGATATCAGATTGGTTTGGTAGTTCCAAATATCGTAAAAAAATGGCAAAATATAAGCCCACGTAGAGGGTTAACAGGTCACCAATGAGAACTATTAATTGTTTTAAGCGATACATGGAATGAAGTTATTATTTAGTGTATACTAGATTTAAAGTATTTTATGTTTAGATTATATTATAATATTGCTCAAAAATCAACCCTAATTATAATTTTGGGGGTTTTTGGATTTTCATCAATTGTTCAGGCCAAAGTACCCAATGACTCAGATTATCTAAAACAGCAAAAAATGTGGCAACAAATTGGAGCGGAAACCGCTTGGGATTATAGCGCCGGTTCCAAGCAGGTAACGGTGGCCATTATTGATACAGGTGCCGATATCTGGCACGATGATTTAAAAGCCAATATATGGACTAATCCCTATGAAATTCCGGACAATGGATACGATGATGATGGAAATGGCTTGATAGACGATATCCATGGTTGGAATTTTATTGAAGCTAGCAACGACGTTCGCACTAGTGTTTTGGATATACGCGACGATAAAGAAGCAATTCGTCATGGTACAATTATTGCTGGTTTGATTGGAGCGCTAGGTGATAATGGCAAAAATGGTACCGGTTTGAATTGGAAAGTAAAAATAATGCCATTACGCGCTATTGCAAGTGACGGAAGTGGTTCCTATGAACAAGTGGCTTTGGCAGTTCAATATGCCATTGAAAATAAAGTAGATGTGATTAGCCTTAGTTTTGTTGGAAAAAGTGATGATGTTTACTTGAAACAAATTTTAAGGGAGGCATATGACAAAGGAATTGTGGTGGTGGCGGCCGCTGGCAATGATCAGCGTTCTGGTAATGGCAATTTGAGTACTACCCGCCATTATCCAGTTTGTATGGATAGTGATTCGGTGGATAATTGGATTATTGGAGTGTCGGCGGTAGATGAAAATGATCGGCTGAGTAAATTTGCTAATTACGGAAGTTGTGTAGATTTGGTCGCCCCAGGTCAAAATATTTATAGCACCGAAAGATATGCTCCGGCTTATGGTTATGATAAAGAATTTGGCGGTCCGTGGCAGGGAACATCGTTTGCCGTGCCATTGGTAGCTGGATCTGCCGCTCTGATAAAATCCGTTCGACCAGATTGGTCAGCCAAAGAAATAATAAATAGTTTGCTTAAAAATAGTGATGATATTCAATCAACTAATCCTGATTTTATCAATGAAATAGGGTTTGGTCGGTTAAATATAGGCAAATCAGTCATCGCCGCTATGGATAATTCGTTATTATCATATAGTTTACCAAAAGAAAAATATTATTTTAAAAATGATGTAATGTTTACTAAGCAAGGAGAAGAAAAATATTTTTTTGCTAGTTCAGGTGATGTTCCTGTACTAACCTTAGCTTCTACTAGGTCATTTAATAATAAATCGGACGAAGTTTTTGCTTTAGTTAAAAGAGGTAAATATTATTATTTACAATTTTTTACAGAACTTGGACACAAATGGCAGGAGAAAGCAATTCCAATTACCGATTATTCAACCAAAAAAATTCCGACCAGTGTGAAAGCAGTAGTTGTTAATGAACAAAGGAAAATTCAAATCGAATTTACTGAAAAAATTGTTAAAAAAAGGAAAAAAACAACAATTAAAATTACCACAAAACAGTACGATTGGCTGTCTCAAGATTAGCTCGTCTCGGTTGCCATTTTTTTGTGTAAATGCTATAATATAAGCGCTAAAAATTAATATTTTTCCTTATGGAAAATCCTGTATTTGAGAAAAAAAACATTCTGGTTACTGGTGGAGCTGGTTTTATTGGTTCGCACTTGTGTGAACGTTTGTTGAAAGAAGCCAACGTTATTTGTGTTGATGATTTTTCAAATTCATCACCAAAAAATATCGAACATTTATTGCAATATCCAGATTTTGAATTTATCAATTATGACGTAGACAATCCTATCGACCTCAGCAGATTTGATGAGTTGGATAAATTTAAAGTGAAATTTCAGGGAATTCAGGAAATTTATCATTTGGCTTGTCCAACTAGTCCCAAAGATTTTGAAAAATTAAAGATGAAATCTCTCCTTTCCAATTCTTCAGCGATGATTAGCACATTAGATTTAGCAGTAAAGTATCGTGCTAAATATGTTTTTGCATCTAGCTCGGTAGTTTATGGTGATCCTAAAGATAGTAATAAATTTGCCGAGTCATACCAAGGTGTAGTAAATCACTTAACGCCACGTGCTTGTTATGACGAAGGCAAGCGTTTTGCCGAAACTTGTGTGGATACCTATCGTCAAATTTATGGTATTGATGCCAAAATTGCGCGTGTATTTACTACCTACGGGCCAAGAATGAAATTATTTGAAGGTCAATTGATTCCGGATTTTATTATTAATGCGTTGGATGGAAAAGATTTGGTAATTTACGGTGATGAAACAATGTCGACGTCATTGTTGTACGTCAATGATATGGTTGATGGCTTTGTGCGTTTGATGGGTGCGGCACCTGAAGTAAAAATAATAAATTTGGGAGGTGATCGTGTAATCAAATATACAGAAGTTGCAAATAAAATTATCGAATTGACCAATTCCACTTCCAAAATTATTTTTGAGAAACCTTTGGTTTTTTTGACGAAAAAAAGTTTGCCGGATTTGACCTATGCTAAGGATGCTTTGGGTTGGATGCCGTTGATTCGGTTGGAAGATGGTTTGCAAAAGGCGATTGATTATACTGTCGCCAACAAAGAAGCATTATTGTTTCAGAGTAAATAAAATAAATTTGATAAATACCCCCCCTTGTATAGTTTATGATTTTTATAGTCATACCCGCTTACAATGAAGAACAGAGAATCGGTCGCGTAATTCGCGACCTTTTTGAGCATGGTTTTTCCAATGTGGTAGTTGTGGATGATGGTTCCAGTGACAATACTG
>Ga0208373_1003693_pt1 | contig 14703 bp, 16 predicted proteins | sample RifOxyC2_FD_184036 | JGI IMG/M metagenome (GOLD analysis project Ga0208373, IMG submission 184036) | Soil microbial communities from Rifle, Colorado - Rifle Oxygen_injection C2 (SPAdes) | ecosystem: Environmental > Terrestrial > Deep subsurface > Rock core/Sediment | place: Rifle, Colorado...
ATACGGAGGAAATAATATTTATTTCCTCCGTATTCTTGTCAAGATCGCTTTTCAGGGCCAGCTTATTAAATTGTTCAGGGGTTAGTGTCATAAAAAAATTAAAATTTGACAAGCTTAGTCAGGCCGTCTATCGCGTTTAAAATTTCATGTTTATCATCCTTGGTCATCATTTCCTCTCTGATTTTGCCGATTTCTTCCCTGAACTCATCCCGGGTAACAAGTTTATTAAATTGTTCTGGTGTTAAAGTCATATTAATATCATATTATTTATTACCGAATCTGTCAAATATGCAAAAAATACAGTCAATCGCCAAAAACACATCCTATTTTACCCTCGCTCTGATAATCCAAAAAGTGATCAGTTTCACGTACTTCGCGATCCTGGCCCGAAATTTGGCTCCGGCTGACCTGGGGCAGTACTATCTGGCAATCTCGTTCACTACGATCTTCGCTATTTTTATAGATTTAGGACTGGCAAACGTCCTTGTCCGGGAAACAGCCAAAGACCGGGACTCGGCCGGTAAGCTTATCGGCGCCAACCTCGCCATAAAGATACCCCTGGCCGTTTTGACTGTGGGAGTTATCACTCTTACTGTCCGCTTATTGGGTTATTCCGCTTTAACCGCGGATTTAATATATTTGTCCGCCGTCTGCATGACGTTGGACTCTTTCACGCTGACCTTTTTTTCCGCCATCCGCGGTTTTCATAATTTAAAATATGAAAGCCTTTCTTCCATTGTTTTCCAGGCCATAGTTTTAGTATGCGGACTTTTCGCCCTAAAAGCCGGTCTGGGATTAAAATGGATAATGGGATCGCTTATCCTGGCCAGCCTTTTTAATTTTTTCTACTCTTTATTTTTGATAAAATTCAGATTTAGGCTGGCGGTCCGGCCGAATTTTGATTTTAAAATTTTAAAACCGCTTTTATCTCTGACTGCGCCCTTCGCGCTTTTCGTGATTTTCCAGCGCCTGTATATGTACCTGGATACGGTCATGCTCTCTAAATTCGCCGGCGATCACGACACGGGCCTTTACCAGATCGCCTTTAAGATAGTTTTCGCTTTGCAGTTCCTGCCCATGGCTTTTATCGCGAGCGTTTATCCGGCCTTCTCCGATTACTGGAAAAATAACCGCGAACAGCTCGTCATAACCTTTGAGCGGGCCATGAATTACTTGATCATTATCAGCCTACCCATATCGGCCGGCGTGATCGCGTTAGCCGACAAGATCCTCCTCGTTTTCAAGCCGGAATACGCCGACGCCCTTGTGCCCCTCCGGATCGCGGTGGCCGCGCTTTTCTTTATCTTTCTTAATTTTCCCGTCGGCGCCCTGCTTAACGCCTGCGACCGCCAGAAGGCGAATACCCGGAACATGGGCCTGGCCCTGATCGCGAGCATAATCTTAAATCTTATTTTAATTCCGCGGTACCAGGCCACTGGCGCGGCTATGACCGTCTTATTCACGAATTTTTTTATGTTCATCCTGGGTCTCTCCCTGGTGCCGAAGATCATCAGCGTCAGATCAAGAAAAATAATCGCTGTATTCTTTAAAGCCTTAGCGGCCGTAGCGGCCATGAGCGTCTTGGTTTTTTTCGTAAAAGACGCGCTTAATATTTTTGTCGTAGTGATTCTCGCCGGAATACTTTATTTTATAATGTTATTTTTAATGCGGGCGATAAGAACAGAAGATATTAAGAGCGTGGTAAAATCGTTTCGTAAATAATTTGAATATTTCCCCCTCCCCGGCCTGTCGGCCACCCCTCCCCAAACTTGGGGAGGGGACGGGGGAGGGGGGAATAAAAAAACATGAAAACACTGCTTTTCACACTAGAATACCCGCCCTTCAAAGGCGGTATCGCGAATTATTACGGTAATTTAGTAAAGCATTGGCCCAAGCCGGATGAAATTTTCGTTTTGGACAATAACGGCAATAAACTGCTCAGCCGCTGGCTCCGGCCGCGCTGGCTTCCGGCCCTTTTCCGGCTTTACCAGGAAATAAAGAAAAAAAATATTGACCATGTCATAGTCGGACAGATACTGCCCCTGGGTACCGCCATCTACTTTATCGCTAAATTCACCAAAACGCCCTACACCGTTTTTGTCCACGGCATGGACATAGTTTACGCGCAAAGAACCAGCCGAAAAAGGCGCCTGAGTTTAAAAATTTTGCGTCAGGCGAAAAACATAATCTGCGCGAGCCGCTATACCTCCGGTCTAGTCAGGGATTTTTTAGGCGAAGATCGGTCCGCAAAAATACAGGTAGTTAATCCGGGGGTTGATGCCGATTATCCGAAAAACGAAGACCTGATCGCGGCCATCAAAAAGAAACACCGTTTTTTTAATAAAATCGTCTTATATAGCGTCGGACGCTTGGTAAAACGCAAAGGATTTGATAAGATAATAGAGGCCATGCCGGAAATTCTTAAAGCCGTGCCGAATCTTTATTACTTTATCGCCGGCGACGGTCCGGATAAAAGATATATTTACGAAAAAGCCCGCGGCGTGAACCACGTGGTATTCCTGGGAAAACCAACCGACGAGGAAAAATGGGCCTGGCTTCTGTCCTGCGATATTTTCGCGACCGTGGCCAGGAATATTGACGGGGATTTTGAAGGTTTCGGCATCGTTTATCTGGAAGCGGGCCTAGCGGGCAAACCGGTGATCGCCGGCGACTCCGGCGGCACGCGCGACGCGGTCAAAAACTCCTATTCCGGAATATTGGTTAACCCGGAAGACACTGAGCGCCTGGCCGGCGCGATCATCCGCCTGGCTGAGGACAAGAATCTAAGAAAACAACTCGGAGAGCAGGGGAGAGAGCGCGCTATAAATGAGTTTAGCTGGGGGAAGCAGGTAAGCAGAATATACCATATTATAAATAATCAATGATCAATTTTCAATAACCAATCAATAACCAACAACCAATGATCAATAAAAAATACAAACCTCGAAGAAAGAAGCGCAAAATTCATTGAAAATTAAATCATTGAATATTCATTGATTATTGGTTATTGAACATTGATCATTAAATCAAATCATATATATTTTACTTTATGATAAGCATCATCATCCCAATCTACAACCAAGCCGATAAACTATCTGCCTGTCTTGAGTCCATAAAAAATCAGACCTACGATAATTACGAGATTGTCGTCGTTGACGACCGCTCCACTGACCATATCGCGCCGGTATTTCGGAAATACAAAAAAGAATTCGGCCTGAAGTTTGACTATTGGTACAGTCAGACCCGCCATTGGGCTCCTTACACCCGCAATAAAGGCTTTAAAAAGACCCAGGGAGAGTTTATTATGTTCTGCGACGCTGATGTCGTTTTGGCGCCCGAGGCGCTCTCCATAATGCTTAAAACCCTGAGAGAGCACCCGGAAGCGAGCTATATTTATCCTTCCCATAAATATGGCCATAAATTATTCAAACTCTGGCCCTTTAACGCGGATAAGCTGAGGCAAATGCCCTATATCCACACGACAACCCTTATGAGGCGGGAGCATTTTCCTAAAGCCGGATGGGATGAAAACATAAGGAAGTTTAATGATTGGGATTTTTACCTGTCTATCTTAGATGAGGGGCATATTGGTTATTGGTTGGACCGGGTACTCTTTACTATCAAGCCGGGCGGGGTTTATAGCAATTGGCTGCCATCAATATTTTATAAGCTGTTTCCTTTCCTGCCCAAAGTCAGAAGATATAAACGGGCCATGGCGGTTATCAAAGAAAAACATCATCTTAAATGAATTGCACTCCCTGCCCGCCCCGGGCGGATCACTCCCTCCCCAAGTTTGGGGAGGGCCGGGGTGGGGGAAATGATACGTATGAGCTACGAATTATCCAACAAAACTTTTAAAAGCGCCTTGATCTTCATTGTGTTCGCGGAATTATTGTCGCTCTGCGGTTTTCTTCTTCCGTCTTTCATGACCGTGAGTTTTGTCGTGATCATGATTTTATTCCTGGTTTTAACGCTTTATAAATTGGAATACGGGCTTTATATCGCCCTGGCGGAACTTTTTATCGGTTCCAAAGGATATTTGTTTTTTTTAAGTATTGGCGATTTTACCCTGTCCATCCGGATCGCTTTTTGGCTCGTCATCATGTCGGTCTGGGCCGGACGGATGATCAGCCGGATAATTTCCCGCCAGACCCTTAACTCGTCCTGCTCCTGTTTCAGTTTAAAACACGGCCATGTTTTACCGTATTTTTTATTTTTGTTTTTCTTTATTTTTTGGGGCGCGATAAACGGCTTTCTTCATGACAACGCCTTCAGCGATATTTTTCTGGATTTTAACGGCTGGCTTTATTTTTCTCTGATTTTCCCTCTTTGTGATATTTTTGTCTTTGCGCCGGTTAATAAAAAGACAAAAACCGCCCAAACATCTTTTCCGGCAAAAGACCTTATGAATATTTTTATGGCCGCGGCCGTTTGGCTGAGCACGAAAGCACTTTTTTTACTTTTTGTTTTTTCCCATAACATGGTCGGTTTGACGACCGAAATTTATCGCTGGGTGCGCTTAACGGGAGTAGGGGAGCTGACGCAGATGCAGGGCGGATTTTATCGGATATTTTTCCAGTCGCAGATATTTGTTCTGGCCGGTTTTTTTATAGTTTTATCCCTTATAGCCGGACACGCGCGTAAAGACGGCTGGCGGAATAAAAAAATTTATGCCTTGGCGGCCATCGCCTGTCTTCTCTTGTCTTCCATCCTGGTAAGCCTTTCCCGGAGTTTTTGGGCGGGATTTCTGGCTGGTCTGGTTTTTTTCGCGGTTTATCTTTTCTGGCGCTATAACCGTAAAACAGCCCTGCAAACCGGAATTTTTTTAGCCGGTCTGGCGGCCGCGAGTCTTTTACTCATATTCATAACCGTAAAATTTCCCTACCCCAACCCCCTGGGCGGGTTCAGTACCGCCGACCTTTTAACAAACCGGGCTGTTCAGATTAAGGGCGAGGCCGCCGTATCTTCACGCTGGAATTTACTGCCTGAATTATGGAAGAAGATTCAAAGGGAAGCCGTTTTCGGGCAAGGCTTCGGAACAAAGGTCACTTATGAATCAAATGACCCGAGGATCAGGGAAACAAGCACGACCGGCGCTTATACTACCTACGCCTTTGAATGGGGCTGGCTTGATATTTGGCTAAAATTAGGTATAATTGGCCTATTGACTTATCTGCTTATTTTGTTTAACATAACATTCATTACCGCGAAAATTTTGAAAAACCAAGACGATGATCTGTTGGCCGGGCTCGCCTTCGGTCTTATCGTGATCACGGCCGTTAATGTTTTCAGTCCTTATTTAAACCACCCCCTGGGCATCGGTTACCTGATTTTAGTGGCGACTATTTTAGAAGCCCGACTCGGTCATTTCCGGTGTGGACAATTATCGCTTGATAAAAATTAATAATTACTGTATATTAGCTTATAGTTTTGGGTTATATATTTTATTACGACCCGCTAAAGCTAAAAGCTAACAACTATAAGCTATTAAATTATGCCAGACCAAATTATATCCCAGGAGGGATACGACAAGCTTAAAAAAGAACTAGACGTTTTAGTGGGGGAAAAAAGAAGGGAAATAGCGGAGCGTATCCAGCGAGCGAAAGACATGGGCGATTTAAGCGAAAACGCCGAATACAGCGAAGCCAAGGACGCGCAGGCCTTTAATGAGGGTCGTATCGCCGAACTTTCTCAGACCATTAAGAATTTAACCATAGTAAAAAACGGACACAGCAAAGAAGTTGTCGGTATGGGGTCTGTGGTAAGCGTCAGATACGGAAATAAAGAAACAAAATATACGATAGTCAGTTTTAACGAAGCTGACCCCCTGGAGGGAAAAATTTCCAATGAATCGCCTCTGGGCCGGGAATTGGTCGGGCGAAAAAAAGGCAACAAAGTCAGGGTGGTGACACCCAAGGGAGACATGGATTATGAAATTTTAAAAATTGAATAATAAAAATAATATTTTTTAAAAGAAGTTTTTGAGGAGGTGGCACCTTGGATAATCAGAACGTATTATCAATGACGGTTGACGACATCGCTAAAACTTTGCTTGAAGACATGCTCAGGCAACATATCACGACGCTTCTTAAAATGCCGGAAAAACAAATAAGTGATTTGTGCGATGAAATACGTCCGTGCCTGGAGCAAGAGTTCAATATTTGGGAAAACCAGAATTTTCTGGACTCGTGCTCCAAGATGAACGAAGGGACGACCGATCCGGTCATGATTGTTTTAAAAAGAATGATGTGGCATTTAAAAAATGGTGTCCATCTGAAGGTTTGAAAAAATCAGCAATATAAAAATAACCCGTTAAAAATAACGGGTTTATTTTTTTGACTTTTTTCGCGAATTCTATTAAAATAATATTATACTTAACTTATAACTAACTTGCCGTAAAAGCAGGTAGATTTTTAATATGGATAATGATAATACTAAAATAAGCGAACGCGACGAGCGCCTTAATAAACTTGAGGAGTTAAAAAAATTAAAATTAAACCCTTATCCGGCTAAAACTTGCCGAACGCATGAAATCAGGGGTCTTATTGATAATTTTTCAGAACTGGAAAAAACGGGCCAGGGTATTATAATAGCCGGTCGTCTGATGATAAAACGTCTGCATGGCAACCTTGCCTTTGCCCGCCTGAACGATGGTAGCGGACAAATCCAGATCGCTGTATCCAAAAAAGAAGTTGGCGATGAATATTATAAGATTTTTCAAAAATTAGTGGATATGGGCGATATCATAGAAGTGGCCGGAAAATGTTTCACTACCCACAAAGGCGAAAAGAGCCTGATGACTGCCAGTTTTAAGTTTTTAACCAAAGCGCTTGAGCCTTTGCCGGAAAAATGGCACGGCTTAAAGGACGATGAGGATCGGTATAGAAAGCGGTATCTTGATATTCTTTTGAACGAAGACTTAAGGGATTTGTTCATAAAAAAATCAAAATTTTGGGAAGTGACCAGGGAATTCATGAAAAAGCACGGTTTTTTTGAGGTGGAAACCCCGACCCTGGAAATAACTACCGGCGGGGCCGAAGCCAATCCTTTTTGTACTCACCACGCTGATTATGATCTGGATATGTTTTTGCGCATTTCCGTGGGGGAATTATGGCATAAAAAGCTGATGGCGGCCGGTCTTGGTAAAACCTTTGAAATCGGCCGGGTTTATCGCAATGAAGGCTCCAGCCCGGACCACCTGCAGGAATTTACCAACATGGAGTTTTACTGGTCTTTTGCCGATTATAACGACGGCATGAAACTCACCCGGGAACTTTATCTTGAGATCGCGCAGAAGGTTTTCGGCAAAACGAAATTCACGACCAAGGGCTATGAGTATGATCTCGCTGATGAATGGCGAAAAATAGATTATCGCGACGAGATACTGAAGCAGACCGGCATTGATGTTCTGTCCGCCACCGAGAACGACATGAAAAAAAAGCTTAAAGAACTTAAGGTTGAGTATAAGGGCGAGACCAGAGAGCGTCTGATGGATACGCTTTGGAAATATTGCCGGAAATCAATCGCCGGACCGGCTTTCCTGGTCGGCCACCCGAAGTTAGTATCGCCCCTGGCCAAAGAGATGCTAGACAGGCCCGGATTTGTGGAAAGGTTCCAGATAATAATAGCCGGCTCGGAGATCGGTAACGGTTATTCCGAACTTAATGATCCGGAGGAACAGCGGCGGCGTTTTGAGGTCCAGCAAAAGTTAATAGAAGCCGGCGATGAGGAGGCGATGATGCCCGATTGGGAATTTGTGGAGATGCTTGAGCACGGCATGCCTCCAACCTGCGGCTTTGGTTTTGGCGAGCGTTTATTCGCGTTTTTTATTGATAAACCCGTACGCGAAGCGACCTTGTTTCCTTTAATGCGGCCCAGGGGGAGGAAATAATATGCGAATAGTCGTTTGCGGCAGTATGTCGCTGTCCAAAAAGATGGTAGAAGTTGAGGCTGAATTAAAAAAATCCGGACACGCGGTTATTCTGCCGGACGGGGCGCGCGAATATGCCGTCTCCGGAACGACCGAATCCGAACCGGTCAAAAAAAAGATAGAACATGATTTGATCCGGGATTATTACGAAAAAATAAAAGCCGCGGACGCGGTTTTGATCGTGAACGAGACCAAGAACGGGATAAAAGATTATATCGGCGGCAACGCGTTTCTGGAATTAGGCTACGGCCACGCTCTTCGCAAAAAAGTTTATATTTTAAACGGCATTCCTGACATGATTTACACCGATGAAATTTTGGCAATACAGCCGCTAATACTTAAGGGGGATTTAAATAAAATAAAATAAATTTTAAACTATGCTGGACATCAAATATATCCGCGAACGCGCGGACGAGATAAAACAGGCGGCCAAGAATAAGAATATCAAAATTGATATTGACGCCCTGCTTTCGCTTGATGATAAACGCCGCGAACTCCTGACAAAAGTAGATGATCTGAGGGCCGAAAGAAACGAACTGGCTAAAACCGCCAAACAGGGCAAGCCTTCGTCCGAACAGATAGCGAAAGGCAAAGACCTGAAAGAGGGGATAGTCCGGGCCGAAGCTGAACTTAAAACCGTTGAAGAAGAGTATGAGGAAATTATGGTAAAAGTGCCGACTATTCCGGCTTCGGACGTGCCGCTAGGAAAAGACGATTCGGAAAATGTGGAAATTTACCGCGAAGGCGAAGCGACGAAGTTTGACTTTGAACCCAAAAGTCACGTGGAGTTAGCGCGCGACCTTGATCTTTTTGATCTGGAGCGTGGAGCTAAAGTGGCTGGATATCGCGGCTACTATGTCAAGAACGAAGCCGTGAGCTTGCAGATGGCTCTAATGCTTTTTGCCTTAGAGAAGCTGATCGGGAAAGGTTTTACGCCGATGATCCCGCCTACCCTGGTCAAAGAATTCGCCCTATTCGGTTCTGGTTATTTTTCCGGCCGTAAATTCAACCCGGAGGTGGACGAAATATATAAAATAGCCAACGAAGAAGTGGAGGCCGACGGCAAAAAGAACAAAGAAGATAAATTTCTGGTCGGTACGGCCGAGCCTTCGCTTTTGGCCTATTTCGCAGGAGAAACTCTGGAAGAAAAAGATCTGCCGATAAAAGTATGCGGTTTTTCACAGTGTTATCGCAGTGAAATCGGCTCATACGGCAAAGACACCAAGGGTCTTTATCGCGTCCATGAATTCATGAAAGTGGAGCAGGTTTGCGTTTCTAAGGCTGATTTTGTAGAGTCAAATAAACTGCATCTGGAAATGGTGGAAATTTCCAAAGAACTGCACAGGGAACTCGGTCTGCCTTTCCGGGTACTCCAAATCTGCACCGGCGATATGAGCGCCGGTAAATATAAGATGTTTGATCTGGAAGCCTGGATGCCCAGCCGCAACGGATGGGGCGAGACCGGCTCAGCCTCCAATTTCGGTGATTGGCAGGCGAGGCGTCTGAACGTTAAATACAAAACCGCGGATGGGCAAAAAAAGGTCGTTCATATGCTTAACAATACTGCCCTGCCGAGCATCCGCCCGATGATCGCGATCTTAGAAAATTACCAGCAAGCGGACGGTTCTGTTATCATCCCGAAAGTTTTGCGGAAATATATGCCGGGAAACATTGAGCGTATTATCCGCCAATAAACGAAGTTATGATGAAAAATAATAAAACCAAGATAAATTTAGCCGTAATTTTCGGCGGCCGGTCGGATGAACACGAAGTTTCCCTTGCCTCCGCTCAAAGCGTGCTTAGAGCCCTGGACACGAAAAAGTATAATATCGTACCGATTTCTATTACTAAAAAGGGCAACTGGCTCGTGGGTTCAAAGGGCGCGGCCTACCTTGATCTGCACGCGTCCGAGATCAGTAAAGAGGCGGCTATCAGCCTGGAGGCCTCGCAAAGTCTGGTAGCCATAGAGGATAAAAAAAATTTATCTGACTTCGCCGAGGGTGACCTAAAAGGCAAAATTGACCTGGTCCTGCCGATACTGCACGGTTCTTACGGTGAAGACGGACGGATTCAGGGCATGTTGGATATGCTCGGTATTCCTTACGTATTTTCCGGGGTTCTCGCTCATGCTTTGGCGATGGATAAACCCCGGGCCAAGATCGTTGTTAAAAATGCCGGCGTGCCGGTAGTCGCAGAATATTTATTAGCTGAACGGAATAATCACGATCTGGACGAAGTTATCAAAAAATTATCCCTGCCTTTGGTCGTAAAACCGGCGGATCTTGGGTCGTCCGTCGGCATAACGATCGCTAAAGACAAAAAATCTTTGGAAAAGGGGATAGAACGCGCCCGAAAATACGGCCGCGCGGTCATGCTTGAGCGATATATCGCCGGCCGGGAATTTACCGTCACGATCATGGGCGATGACGCCCCGGAAACTCTGCCGATCATTGAGATCATCCCGAAAATATCGGAATTTTACGATTACGAAGCTAAATATGAAGAGGGCGGAAGTGAACATATTTGTCCCGCCCTTATTCCCGATAGTGTCGGGCATAAAATGCAGGATTACGCTATTAAGGCCTTTAAAGCTATCGGCTGTAAAGACCTGGCGCGGGTTGACCTTATCTGGAGCCGCGACGACAATGAGGTTTATTTTATAGAATTGAACACGATTCCCGGCATGACCGCGACCAGCCTGGCCCCGGAAGCGGCCCGGGCCACCGGTCTGGAATTCAGCGACTTCCTGGACAAACTGATCTCGGGGGCGATACAAAGAATTAATCCAAACTAATATGTTACCGGGGGGTTTAAATAGCGGCAGAAAATTGAGACACAAGGGCGGCTTGCGCTATAGCGGCAAGGAATACGCTAATCCTTTTTTTGCCGCCAAAAAAAATCAGTACCTGAAAATCAGCGCTTACAGGTTGCCCGCGAAAGTAAAGATCATTTTAGCGCTATGCCTGTTCGCGGCGCTTGGCGGAGCCTGGCTTCTGTTCTATTCTCCTTATTTCAAGATCAATAACCTGGAAATAAACGGTCAGGGGATGATACCGGTCGCGGCGGTGGAAAAAATAGCCTGGCAACAGGTCAACGATAATCTTCTCGTGATCTTTCCCCAAAAAAATATATTTTTTTTCAGCAAAGATAAATTGGAAAGATCTCTTAAAAATAAATATTCTTTTGAAAAATTGATCATAGAAAAAAAATTGGCGCATACTTTAACGGTGGCTTACGAGGAAAAAAAGTACGCCCTGATCTGGAGCGAGGATCAAAAGTATTATTACGCGGATGAAGCCGGGGAAATAATAGCGGAAACCGACCCCCTGGAAATCGGGGAGAAAAATTATCCGCTGATAGAAAACCAAAGCGGCCAGAGGATCAGCGAACAGAAGATAAGCGTGGCTCAGGCGGACATAGCTTATGCTTTAAACATATTCAGGAAATTTCACGACTACAAGACAACAACAGACGAAATCGGAAAAGCGGGGGCAGTATCAGTTGATCTGAACGAGATGTTTAAAATTGAAAAATTCATTATTGACGATGAATTAAACACGGTTAAATTAAAACTGACCGACGGTCCGACGATTTATTTTAACACCGAGGAAAACATTGACCGTCAGATCAATAAGTTAATAATAGTAAAAACCGAAAAGATCAAAGAAGATTTTAATAAAAAGATCTATATAGATCTAAGAATAGGCGATAGCATATATTACCGGTAAACCTCTTGTGGCTCGCCACCGCCCTTAGCGGGATAACTCGTAACTTTTTCACGGTAATTTAAGAAATCTATTGTAATATAGTTAAAATTAGATAAAATATTTATATTTTTACTAACATTAAATAAAATTTAATAATAATTTATTATCTTATAATAAGCTTCATAACTTAAAACAAGTAACAAAATTGCCATAGTTGAGTTACGGGTTACGAGTTATGAGTTGCGAGATAACGCATATGGAAGCAGCCTTTAAAATCGTTTTCGCTTTTGCGATCCTTATTTTTTGCCTTTTCATAGTCGGGATGTTTTTGTTGATAATTAAACTTTTACTGCTTATGTATCCGGAACTGCATATCATGGGTATTACGATGATCAGGCAGTACTAGTTGACTTTTTTCACGTTTAAATATACAATATAACTGAGTGTAAGGGATATTATACTCAGTTATATATTATTCAATATTTACAGTATGCCCAAAACGACCAAGGCTCAATTACCTCTTCTGGACGACTATTTGCTCAATTTAAAGGTCAACAACTATTCTGAAGAAACTACGTATAACTACGAAAGAGATTTAGCTGTGTTTAATGATTTTTTGAATGACGCAAAAATTAAATTTTCTAAATTGAACAAAAGAGACATTTTAAACTATAAGGCTTTTTTGATGTCTATAGACAGAAAAACCCCCACTCAACACAAAGGTGTTTCTAGATTGGGCGCATATTCAATTAACAGGATGTTATCGGCCCTTAGGTCATATATAAAATATTTAATAGACATGGATCACCCCACTTCTCTGCCACCGGATGCTATTAAAATGACGAAAACGGTAAAAAAGAAATCTCAAGTCGCTGAGTTATCGGAATTAACCAGTCTCTTGGAGGCCCCGGAAAAACTGGAGAAAAATAAAAAAATAGCCGCCAGGAACAGAGCCATTTTAGAGCTACTGTTTGCGACCGGCATGAGAATATCAGAGCTGGTGAATTTACGCTTAGATCGCATAGACAAAGCTGGGAAGATCTTTATTTTAGGAAAAGGGAAAAAAGAAAGGTTTGTTTATTTAACCCCCAGAGCATTTAAATGTTTAAACGAATATTTAAAATTGCGCAATTCACAATCCCCTTTTGTGTTTGTTCCGATCAGGGGATTAAACGCTTCAGAAAAAGACAAAAAAATATCTACCAACTATATACAAGAGCGAATTAAAAGATACAGAGAGTATTTAGGAATTAATGTTCCGACTTCCGCCCACTCATTACGCCATGGTTTTGCGACTTATTTAGCCGAATCCGGGGCTAATCCGGCGGCTATCCAAATATTACTGGGCCACGAATCATTGGACACCACCACAAGATATGTCCATGCATCTGATAAATACGCCCAAAGTGAACAACAAAAATTTCACCCTTTAAAAAATTAAGTATTTTATGTTAGATTGGAATTCTGTAGAAAAACAAATATCGGCTGAAATTAATTTTTTGCATAACCTTGTCCATCTTTCCCCCTATACGCAAAATGACCCGATCAAATGTAGCGATTGTTTGTATAGGCAGATAGCGTTAATGATCATATCAGGAAAAGTACGGATTACAAAAATTGAATTTAAAAACAAAAATATATTAGGTATCAATAACTTCAACTTCAACGCGATTCGGTCCTTAGAAAAAAAACACGGGGCCGATTGGCACGATTCCAGTATTCAAAAATTACATCAATATTTTCAGAATAATAACGTGCAAACAACCTCGGAGCCAAATTTGCATTACGGTCGCGCCGATCTCGGAGTACCCGAATTAAAAATATTCATAGAGGTCGGCACGGTCAATCTCTATAAATTATATTATAATCTTTCATATCTTTCTGGTTGCAAAATCCTGTTAATACCAGTAGATTTTTATGCCATTGAATTTAATATCTTATGACCCCAGTACAGGAAAATCAAAAAGTCGTCGAAGAATTCCATAAGTACATGTCTGAAGGTTCGTTCAGCCGCTCAACTGCGCAAAGTTATTATTTTAATATTCTTGATTTTTTTAAGCACCTGGACGGGGGCAATATCCCCTACTACAATATTAATGAACAGATCGTTCGTGAATATATAGATTCTCTTGAAGCCGGGAATAAACCACAAACCGTTAATTCCAAAATATACACCATAAAAAAATTTACAGAATTTCTTAAAAAAATAAAAAATATTAACCTGGAGGTGAAAATCAAGCCGGTTAAATTACAAAAAAGAAAAAAAGATGTAAACCAAATTTTAGACTTTCCAAAGCTACTGGATTATATAGATCAAGTAAACTGGAAAAAACCAAAGATCCGCGAGCGAGATAAGCTGATTATAAAATTTTTGTACTATACGGGCGCCAAAACTAAAAGCATATTACAGGTAAAGGCCAAAGATATACAAGACAATAAAATCAATTTTAAAGACAAGATGATTTCTGTAGACAATAAATTTGCCGATGAGATACGAAAATATTTAAATTTATTTAAAATTAGTTCGAGCGAATACTTATTTCCTAATTTTAAGCCCTCTGCAACAATATTTAAATCAAAATACCCGATGTCGGAAACTTCTGTGCAGAGTCTTTTTCGTAAATACATAGAAATTATAGATAAAAATTTATCAATTATTGACTTAAGAAATTCGTTTATCCTAAATCAAAAGAATAATTATTTAAACAGTGAGATTAAAAAAATATATTCTTCACGAACAGTTATGGCCGATGGCGATTACTTATCTTATCTAAAAACATCAGATTAAAATATTCACGGCGGGCAGAGGCTTAAGGAATAAATCCTGATAATTTTTTAATAAACAAAACTACAGCCAAAGAGGCTGTGGTTTTTAAGTTGTTAAAATTACCCTGTTCCCCTCTTCCGGTACGACGCTTAGTTTTTTTAGTTTTTTTGGAGTGTTAGGAAAACTTTAAAACCGGAGTATTAAAATTTAAAACCGGACAATCGGCAATTTTTCCAGTTTCTCCAATATTTCACCCAAAAAGCGTTTTTCTTGCCAGAATCTGATTTTAACCAACCCTT
>Ga0208373_1003695_pt1 | contig 14696 bp, 11 predicted proteins | sample RifOxyC2_FD_184036 | JGI IMG/M metagenome (GOLD analysis project Ga0208373, IMG submission 184036) | Soil microbial communities from Rifle, Colorado - Rifle Oxygen_injection C2 (SPAdes) | ecosystem: Environmental > Terrestrial > Deep subsurface > Rock core/Sediment | place: Rifle, Colorado...
GCTTTGTATTCGATATTTTTTTGACGTTTTGTCACCTCGAGCTTGTCGAGAGGTAAATGTTGTCAAATCATCAGTTTTTGGCTAAAATAACTCTTACCTATATTAAATGGCACTAAACAATCAAAAACATGCCTAATTTTAAAGATCAAGAACAAGAAATATTAGATTTTTGGGATAAAGATCAGACTTTTCAAAAATCAGTAGAAAAACAGGCGCCACTTGGTGACTATCTTTTTTATGATGGTCCGCCCTTTGCCACTGGTACACCGCACTATGGTCATTTAGTCGCCAATGTTATGAAAGACGTGGTACCACGTTTTTGGACCATGCATGGCTATCGGGTAGAAAGAATTTGGGGCTGGGATTGTCATGGTTTGCCAGTCGAAAACATTGTCGAAAAAGAATTAGGCTCACAAAGTAAAAAAGTAATTGAAGCCATGGGTGTAGCCAAGTTCAACGAGCTTTGTCGCTCCAAAGTTTTGAGCTATGTCGCTGACTGGGAGCGAGTCGTTAGACGTTTGGGTCGCTGGGTGGACATGAAAAATTCTTACCGCACCATGGACATCGGCTTTATGGAGTCTGTCTGGTGGGTGTTTAAATCTTTATGGGATAAAGATTTGATTTACCAAGACTATCGCTCGATGCACATCTGTCCTAGATGTGAAACTACTTTATCACAATCAGAAGTAGCGGAAGGCTACAAAGATATCAAAGACTTATCAGTCACCGCTGAGTTTGAATTAGTCGATGAACCGGGCACTTTTGTTTTGGCTTGGACTACCACGCCTTGGACTTTGTTGGCCAATGTCGCTTTGGCTGTCGGTGCAGATATTAGCTATGTAAAAATTGAAAAAAAAGATGAAGGTACAGGGGACTTAATAAGATTTATTTTAGCCAAAGAAAAAGCTGAACAAATATTTGCTGGCCAAGAATTTAAAGTTATTGAAGAGTTTAAGGGCCAAGCTTTAGTCGGCAAAAAATATAAAGCTTTGTTTGACTATTATGCTAAAGATGAGAATTTAGCAAATCATGCCAATGGTTGGCAAATAGTGACAGCTGATTTTGTCACCACTGAAGATGGTACTGGTGTCGTCCATATCGCTCCGGCTTTTGGTGAGGATGATATGAATCTTGGTCGGGAGAAAGACCTGCCTTTTGTGCAACACATTGGCATGGATGGTGTTATCAAAGAGCAAGTAGTAGATTTCGCTGGTTTGCATGTCAAACCAAAAGATGATGTGCAAGCCACTGATGTCGCCATTATTAAATATTTGGCTAATAAAAATTTATTATTTGCTAAAGAAAAATATGAACACAGCTATCCACATTGCTGGCGTTGTGACACACCCTTGATTAACTACGCTACCTCATCGTGGTTTGTTAGTGTGACTAAAATAAAAACTGATGCCTTGGCACAAGCCGAGAAAATCAACTGGACGCCGGAGCATATCAAAGCTGGTCGTTTTGGTCAGTGGCTGACTGGCGCTCGTGACTGGTCTATTTCTCGTCAAAGGTTTTGGGCTTCAGTCATGCCGATCTGGGTCTGTAGTGAGTGTGATGATAAAATAGTTTTTGGTTGCACGGCTGACTTAGAAAAAGCCAGCGGTCAAAAGGTGACGGATTTACACAAACATATTGTCGATGAAGTGACTTTCAAATGTGCGAAATGTTCAGGCACGATGAAGCGCGTGCCAGATGTTTTGGATACTTGGTTTGATTCGGGCTCGATGCCTTATGCGCAGATGCACTATCCTTATGAAAATAAAGAGAAGTTTGACCATTCTTTTCCGGCGAAATTTATCGCCGAAGGTGTCGATCAGACTAGAACTTGGTTTTATTATCTGCATATTTTGGGCACAGCTTTAAAAAATTCTCCCGCTTTTGAAAATGTCATCGTCAACGGTATAGTTTTGGCTGAAGATGGTAAAAAGATGTCAAAAAAGCTTCAGAATTATCCTGATCCAGAGCTAGTGATAGAGAAGTATGGTGCTGATGCTTTGCGTTTATATTTATTATCTTCTCCTGTCATGCTAGCGGAAAATTTATCTTTTGCAGAAAAAGATTTGAGTATAGTGTACCGTAGATTTACAGCTTTGCTACAAAACGTCTTGTCTTTTTATCAGATGTTCAAAGCAGAGGAGAAGCAAGTAGCTTTTAATCCCCTATCTTTACATAATATTTTAGACAAGTGGATAGTAGCCAAACTGGCAAATTTAAATACTGAAGTGGAGCTGGCGATGAAAGAGTATAATCTAGTCAAAGCTACGCGTCCCCTATTTGATTTTGTGGATGAACTTTCTACTTGGTACTTGAGACGTAGTCGAGAAAGATTCAAAGGCGATGACGAAGCAGACAAACAAGAAGCTTTGGGAACGCTTGCTTTTGTCTTACAAAATTTTGCTAAAATCATCGCCCCGTTTACGCCGATGACTGCCGAAATCCTTTGGCAAGAATTCCGCCCACAGGGCGGTCACCCTGTGGGTGAGCACACGTCTGTCCATCTAGAAGCTTGGCCAGAAAAACTAAACATTGCAGCGGCAGAAAATATCTTGCAAGCCATGACAGCCACGCGTGATATCGTCGAAACTGTCCATGCTTTGCGTGCGGCTGCTAACCTAAAAGTCAGACAACCATTAGCTACTTTAGAAATCACAGCCAAGCTAAGCCAAGAGTATTTAGACTTATTGGCTGACGAGCTCAATGTCGAGCAAATAGTGATAGCCAATGAAGTGACGGTAGATAATGGCTGGCTCCAGCAAGAAGTAAATAATCTCAAAATTTCTTTGGATACTAATTTAACTGATGATTTAAAGAAGAGTGGTTTCAAAAGAGAGTTTATTCGTACTATGAATAGTCTGCGTAAAGAAAAAAATTTAAGACATTCGGATAAACCAGTAGAAATATTTTTTACTAAATCAGATTATTATAAAAAATTAATAGAAGAAAATTCTAGTGAGATTATAGCCGCTACTTCAGCGAGTGGTTTAGAATTTGTTGATAATCCAGATCCAAATAAATCAAAATCATTTCCGATTGATGGTGAGCAAATTATCTTAGGTTTAAAATAATGACTTTTAAAAGCGAAGCCTTTGTTTTAAAAACTAAAGCCTTCAAAGACGCTGACCGGTTTTACTATTTATTTACTCCGCACGAAGGCATGGTGACGGCAGTCTTGAAGTCCGCGGCTAAATCAGGCTCGAAGCTGGCTGGACATTTGCCAGTCTTTGCCAAAGTGCGAGTGATGATCGGTCGGGGTAAAATAGATCACTTAGCTGGCGTAGAGCTAGTCGAAGATTTTCCTAATTTAAGAAATGACTTGAAAAATCTAGCGCTTGCCTCTTCGATTGCCGAGATTTTTTTAAACGACTTTAGCTTTGGACAAAAACAAGCCGAGTTCAAGCTATTAAATGAGGTTTTATTTTTATTAAATAACGGGACTTTAGAGTCAAGCGCTAAATTACTTTTAGTGCGCGCTTTTTTGTGGAAATTCTTAGCTTTATCGGGCTTTAGTTTACCCACTTTTTCAATTAGCAAAACTTTGCTACAATTGATAAGAGAGATCTTAAAACAGCCCTTGGTGGAAGTTTTAAATTTTTCTTTATCAAAAGAATTAAATAAAGAATGGCTACAAGCTTCGCAGGTGTATTACCAAGAAGTTTATGACAGGCCTTCACAAGCATTAAAATTATTTGTTTATGGTTAAAACACAAAAAAAAGATTTAGACTCTGCTCAAGTAGCACCACGCCGAAAAAGCTCTTATCAAGCCCCAGAACTAAAATCTGGACGTAAAAAAGAAGTACCGCATGAATATCGTAGTTTTAAAAAAGCTCCGAAAACTCATGGTTTTTTGATTTTCTTTTTGTTTTTATTGTTTGCCTCGGCGCTGGCAGGATTTTTTTATTGGAATAGTCGTTTTAGTCAAACAGAGACAAAGAGCTTGACTATGCAGGTGGCAGCTCCGGAAAAAATAGTTTCTGGTGATGAAGTCACTTATAAAATAGAGTATAAAAATTCAGATAAAGTGGCTTTGACACAAATGAAGCTAAGCGTTTATTGGCCAGCTGGTTTTTATTTTGACTCCAGTTCTGTGCCACCAACTAATGACAATGCTAAAGAATGGCTATTGAGTGATTTGGGTTCTGGTCAAAGTGGTAGCTTAGAAATCAAAGGCCAACTAGTGGGCTCCAAAGATGAAAATCTAGAAGCTATTTTTACCCTTGATTATCAGCCAGCTAATTTTAGTTCAGACTTTTCTATCACCACTAAAACTAATACTCTGATCACCGAAAATAAATTAGAATTAAAAATTGAAGCTGTCGATAAGACTTTGATCAATACTGAACAAGAAATCAAAGTTATTTACAAAAATCTTTCCCCAGAAAAATTAGAAGATTTATCTTTGGATATTTTATTTCCTGATGACTGGAAAAATACTGAAATAGATCCGACTTGGGAGGGTGAATTTTTAGCGACCTCTTTAGAGCCAGCTGAAGAAAAAACTATCACCATCACGGGAAATTTTGGTGCGGACACCAAGCCAGAGCAAATGCTAGTAGTAGAAATCGGTAAAAAACAAGACGATAAATTACGTCGTTTGGCCCGCGCTGAAAAGAAAATCGCTATTGTCAGCCCACAGTTTGAAACTAGTCTAAAAATCAATGGCAACAGTGGTGACGTGCAAGCTAATTGGGGCGATGAATTAAAATATCAATTAGAAGTCAAAAATACTAGCCCGAGCGAAATCAATGATGCGCAAGTTACGATGGACTTGAGTGGCGCGGTTTTAGACTGGGATTCGATGGAAACTAGCGCTCAAGTGAATGAGCAAACTTTGACTTGGAATAAAGAGCAAGATGAAAGTATCGCTACTTGGCCAAGTCAAGAAACTAAGACTTTCACTTGGAAGGTCAAAGTAAGTAAAGATCAAGTGACCGAAAGAACCATTGATCATGCTTTGACTATCAATATCGTGGGCTTGGACGCTTGGGAGCAAACAGCGACTTTATCTAAACTTTCCGTCGGCGATAATCTAACTTTTAATAATGGTGTCTATTGGGATCTAGGTGGTCGTCGTGTCGGCACTGGACTTTTACCACCACAAGTCGGTGAAGAAACTAGCTATTTAGCGGTTTGGTCTATCCCTAAAGCAGCTATTGGTTTTAATAAAGTAAAAATCAGCACGACTTTGTCAGAGCAAGTTTTCTTTGGTGGTGAAACTGATGTTTCCGTCGGTGATTTGAGCTTTGATGAAGAAACACAAGTTTTGACTTGGACTATTAGTAGCTTTGATAGTGGTGATATCCCAGCGACCGCTTCTTTTGTCCTGACATTAAAGCCAGAAGCAGCTGACAAGGGCGAGACGATGACAGTCTTAGATACAGTAGTAGCGACTGCTAAAGGCAAAGAAGAAGCTGTTGTTAATACCAAAGTGATCACGACCGCTGATGTCGTCACTAATACAACTGGCGATATCGGTACAGTGAAGTAAAAAGTACCCCCTCTGTCGCTTTCCCGGCATCCGCCGGGAAACGCGCCTTCTCCCCCTAATTTAGGGGGAGACCGAGAGGGGGTACTGAAATAAATAATATTTTTGTGTTCAAATTATTAAAACAATCTAAAAAATCTCTGGCTAGATTAGCCATACTAGACACCGCTCATGGCAAGGTGTCTAGTCCTTTTTTTATGCCGATAGCGACTAAAGCAGCTATCAAGAGTCTGACTGTGGAAGACGTGAAAAGCATGGGAGCAGAGATCATCTTATCAAATACTTATCATAACTATCTCAAACCAGGTCTAAAAATCTTACAAAAGTTTGGTGGTTTGCATGATTTTATGCAAAGTGATTTACCGATTTTGACAGATAGTGGTGGCTACCAAGTTTTTAGTTTAGCAAACTTGAGAAAAATAAAAGGTGACAATATCGAATTCCAATCTCACCTAGATGGCTCCAAACATATCTTAAATCCTAAAAAAGTCATCGATATCCAAGTGGCTTTAAATTCAGATATCATGATGGTCTTAGATGAATGCATCGGTTTGCCCGCCAAGCGTGAGGATGCAGTCAAGGCTTTAGAAAGAACTACCCGTTGGGCAGAACAAGCATTTAGCTATAAAGAAAAATTAAATAAAAAATCCGCCAAGATAAAAAAACAATTATTATTCGGCATTGTCCAAGGGGCGGATTTTGAAGACTTAAGATTAAGATCAGCCGATGAGCTAACTAAACTTGCTTTCGATGGTTTTGCTATCGGTGGTCTAGCTGTCGGTGAAACCAATGAAGTGATGTATAAAGTCTTAAAATACACGGCGCCAGTTTTGCCCGCCAATAAGCCTAGATATCTGATGGGAGTTGGCTATCCGGAAAATATCATAGAAGCTGTAAAGCTTGGTGTCGATATGTTTGACTGTGTGATCCCGACGCGAGAAGCTCGTCACGGCAAGCTATATTTACCACTTGGTAAAACTATTTTAAACAAAGGCAAACTCAAATATAAAACTATTCAAATCACTAATAGTCAGTTTTTTTCAGACATTAAGCCAATCAATCAAACAAATCTAAAAAATTATTCTCTTAGCTATTTACATCATTTATTCAAAACCCAAGAGCCGCTAGCCTTGAAGCTTGCCACTCTAAATAATCTGAAGTTTTATTTAGACTTGATGAAAGAAATACGACAGGCAATTAAAAAAGGAGAAATATAGGTAAAACCGTGAAAATATAGGTTTTTAAGTGATTTTTCACGATTATGTTGACAAAACAGTGAAAAAGGTATATAATAGCTTATATGGCTAAAATACTTAGTGCTTTTAATAAGATAAACTCTCTGCGAGAGAGGTATTATCAGGCTTCCAATGGTCAGGACGCTCTTATTTTGTTGTTGGCTGAAGCGGAAGTTGCTGAACAGGTATATAACTCAAATGCTATTGAAAACAGCACCTTGACTCTTGAAGAAACGGAAAAAATACTTTTGCAAATTGACTTAGATAGATTTATTACTGAACGAGAAATTTTTGAAGCCAAGAATTTGGCGCGAGTCGTGTCTTATATAAATAAAAAAGCCAAAGAGAAAGAATTAAATTTAGATGTCATTTTATCGCTTCATAAGATGTTACTGGCTAATATTCGTGACGATGTAGCTGGCAGATTTAGACGAATCAATGAATATGTTCGAGTCGGTAGTCATATTGCTCCTCAATCAGCTGAAGTAGTAGAGCGTTTGGAAAAAATGTTAGCTGATTACAATGCAGCTAGTCATGAAAATATTATCAAACGTATAGCGAAACTACACCTTGTTTTTGAATACACGCATCCCTTTATTGATGGCAATGGTCGCATTGGACGAGTGATTAATAATTATTTGTTAATCAGAGAGGGTTTTGTGCCAATCAATATTAAGTTTATTGATAGACAAAAATATTATGCAGCCTTTAGAGAATTCGATATCAAAGGCTCAACGCTAGTGATGGAGGAAATAGTTGCCAAAGCCTTGACTAATAGTTATCACAAAAGATTGGCTTATCTTGAGGGTAAAAAAATAATTACTTTACTTGATTATGCCAAAATTAATAAAATATCTCACTCGAATTTAATTAATAAAGCACACAGACAAACCATTGAAGCTTTTTTAGAAAAAAATATTTGGAAAATTGGTGTTGCTAATAAATAAGAGAAGAAAAGTATGAAAATAGACGTAACAAAAAAACAATATTGGGATCTCATGCGTGGTATGTATATGGCAGATTGGGTGGCGAATGCAATTTGCGAGGCTGATATGAAGCGGGATGAGGATATAAAGGAAACTCGTAATTACATCTTTTCTTTTGCGAAAGAGATGGGACTTGAGAGGTATGTAGAATATGATAAGGAACTGGGAGAATATTTCGCAACTTTTGATATGGATGACGAGTCAGTGACGCGTTCACTCATAGAGCGATTTGAAGAACATTCTGCTTGGGATGAGTTGAGTAGTTGGCTTGGTGATCGTGATTTTTTTACGAAATATACACAGGAAGAAATTAAAAAAATGACTAAGGAAGAGTACTTTATGAAACGAATGGAATGTGAGGATGTTTGGGAAGAGGAGTTTACAGAATACGGGATTGATAGGTTAAAAATAGATGAAAATAAAAAATAATGATATCAAATTATTATTTTTTGTCAATCCTACTTCCGTGGAGTTTTATAGAATATAAAAGTAATTGATTTGCGGATAACCATTTTCACCGTTTGGGGAAAATGGTAAAATTTAACTGGATTTGATTTTTAAGCAAATTTTCTAATGTCTAGCATACTAACACAAGATGTTTGACTTTTTGACATCAAAGTTGTAATATTATAACATAAAGATAAATATATGGGTAATCAATATTTTAAACTTATCAAAGATCTAAGAATTAAAAAAGGTTTTAAGCAAGGAGATCTAGCAGAAAAATTAGGCATTGCTCGCACCTCTTATCTTTCTTTTGAGCAGGGTAAAACCGAGTTAAATTTTTCACAAATTGTAAAATTAGCAGATTTGCTAGGAATTTCTTTAGAAGAAGTAGAAAGTGGCTCACAAGCAGATTATGAGAAGTACAAAGAAATGATTTTGGCTTATATCCGTAAAGGTTCTGACACTGACGGTAGTATTCTCAAAACTAAATTAGCCAAAATGTTATACTTAGCTGACTTTGCTTGGTTTTATGAAAATCTCCAAAGCATGAGTGGTATGCAGTACCGTCGTATCAAGTATGGTCCTGTGCCAGACATGTATTTTCGAGCCATAGATGATTTAGAATCTAGCGGCAAGATTAATATCAGCCATAAAGGCGAGATGCTTTTGATTTCTGAGAATCGTGGCTCACAAAAACAAAAGTTAGAAAAATTGTCTAAAGCAGAAATTACCTTGATAGATAAAATCGCTAAAAAATGGAAAGACAAAAAAACTGCCGAGATAGTTGATTTTACTCACAACCAGTTACCTTATAAAATTTGTGTACCAGATGAAATAATTCCTTATGAACTGATCACACAAGAAGATCCGGAGTATGTCTACTAAATATACAGTTTTAGTGGAAGCTTTTGCACAGCGCCATTTTATCAAAAAATTTGAAAAGAAATATAAGCAAGCTTGGAATATTACCTGGAGGGCCATGTTGGAGCAATGGAAAAGAATGGATTTGCTACTTACTACTTCGGTGGCAGAAACAATTATTGATGTTGAAAATTTAAAAATTATCAAAACTGAATTTCGTGTCGCTGGTACCAAACAATCACGTAAAGGCTCTGGTAATCGCTGTATTGTGGCTGTAGATAAAAAAACTTGTGTAGTAAATGTACTTTTGGTTTATCACAAAGATGATTTGGGTCACGGCCATGAAACGGCTCAATGGCAAAAAATCATTAGAGATAATTATTCCCAATATCAGAATTTATTTTAAAAAAGAAAAATCCCATTAACTCGGGGTTTTTCTTTTTAGTCAAAAAATGTTAAAATATAGCTAATGACAGAAAATATTTTTGTTAAAACTTTTAAAACACTAGCTTGGGATTTGCTGATGGAAGTTTTGTATTTCCCTATCTGGTGGTATTCGAGTGGTTTGAAAAAAACTACGCTCGCTGTCTTTGCTAATATCAAAGCTACTAGTCGCAATTTAGCTTTGGGTTTGTTATTTAGGCATTTATTCAAACCCATGTATGGCCAGTCAGATAAAGTCGGTAGAGCGATCAGTTTTTTTATGCGTTTGATTTTATTAGGCGCTAAATTATTTGTCTTTGTTTTGTTTTTCTTATTTTATTGGTTGATTTTGATCTTTTGGCTTGTCATGCCGATTTTAGTGGTTTGGCAATTATGGCGTAATCTTGTACATTAAACCATGGAAAAAATAGTTTTCAAAACTTGTGAGGCCTGTGGGGGTAGCGGTGAGGCTGGCTCGCCTTGCGGCGGAGCGGGCGGACGTAAATGTCCAGCTTGCTTTGGGGCTAAGTGTTTTTTTGTAGAGAATAACAATTTTTATTATTGGCAAAAATTAATCAATCGTTCTAGCATTATCGTGCGAGAGACGAGAGAGATTATCGATCTGGTGATCAATGGTTTGTTGATCATGGGTGCTTTGTCTTCAGTTTATTTGGTTTATAAAATATTGAATCAAGTGGAGTTTGATCCACGCAATCTGATTACTTTTTTGAGCACTCCCGGTAAAAATAATCTCTGGCTGATGGTTTTGGTAGTGGTAAATATGTATCTCTATTATCGTCTGGCTATTCCGGCGCAAAAACAAAAAGCGATTAAACAAAAGTTAGCAGACGAACAAGTATTTTTTAAATATAATATTGCTGAAAGTTTAAACCAAGAAACCGAGTGGATGCTAGACCGAGCCTGGCTTTATGCTTTGCGTAAAGGTGTCTGGCCAGTGACCGTCTGGCATTTACTTTTTGTGTTATTAGAAGATAAAGATGTCAAAGTAGTGCTAGCACGCTTGGGAGTCGGAGCACAGAATTTACAGCAAATCATTGATCAACGCTTAGCAGATTTGGTCGCCAAAAATACGCCAGGCGAGTTGAGTAGAGCCGAAAAACTAGATTTGACAACTGAAGTCAAAAACGTGATTTTGTTTGCTTATCATCATGCGATCAAAATAAGACATAGTGAAAAAATAGAGGAAATAGATTTGTTGGCTGGCTTGACGCAAGTCAGTGAGGCTATTAAAGACTTTTTTTATGATTTTGATATCGATGAAAACAAAGTGGACAATGTCATTGCCTGGATGGATATCAATGTCAAGCTAGTAGAAAATTATCGTCGCTATCGCGGGCGGGCTTTATTTAAGCCTAAGTCAGGTATCAATCGCTCTTATACTGCCATTGCTACGCCGGTCTTAAATAGTTTTTCTGAAGATTTGACTTTGGCTGCTAAGTCTGGACTTTTGTCTTTGGTAGTTGCTCGCGATAAAGAAATCAAAGAAATCATTGACGCCATGGAAAGCAATTTGGACTCGGTGATTTTAGTCGGCCCGGGCGGTACTGGTAAGACAAACATAGTACAGGCGATTGCCAATCTGATGATGGCCGAAGAAATGCCAGACATTTTCCAAGACAAACGTTTAGTTAGTTTATCGGTGCCAGCCCTAGTCTCTGGCGCAGGTCAACAAGGTAATTTAGAAGAAAGATTGATGGCGATGCTCAATGAAATAGCGGTGTCAGGTAATATTATTTTATTTATTGATAATATTCATAATTTAGTAGGTGTCAGTTCGCAGGGCTCGGAAGGTTTAGATTTAGCCGAAGTCTTAGCCACTGCGGTCGCTGAAAAAAGTGTGATCTTGATCGCCACGACGACCAATGAAGACTACATCAAGTATCTAGAAGGTAAACAGTTAGCGCAAGTTTTACGAAAAGTAAATATTTTAGAAACTGATAAAAATCAGACGATACAGATATTAGAATCACATGTTGGCTATCTAGAAAATAAACACAAAATTTATTTTACTTATAATTCTTTAGAAAAGATTTTTGATTTAGCAGATCGCTATTTACCTGATCAGCATTTACCCCAAAAAGCTTTGCAGATTTTAGAAGCCGTGGCCTTGCAAGTAGCTAAAAATAATCGTCAAGACAAATTGGTTCGCTCTGAAGATGTAGCGGTCTATGTTTCAGGTATTACCAATATTCCTTTAACTACTATTTCCGCTGATGAGTCTAGTAAGCTATTAAATTTAGAGGCAGATATTCACCAGCGCGTGATTGGCCAAGATGAGGCGGTTAAACAGGTCTCGACAGCCTTACAGCGTGCTCGTGCAGAACTGCGAGATAAAAAACGTCCGATTGTGAATCTTTTGTTTTTGGGACCAACTGGTGTGGGTAAAACCGAGCTAGCTAAAGCTGTGGCCGAGAAATATTTTGGCAATGAAGAAAATATGATCCGCTTAGACATGTCGGAATACCAAAACCAAGATAGTTTAGATAGACTTTTAGGTTCAGCGACCGCTAATATTCCGGGCTTACTCACTGAAGCCGTCAGACATCAGCCTTTTGCCTTATTGCTTTTGGATGAAGTCGAAAAAGCTCATCCGGATATTTTGAATGTTTTTTTACAAGTGATGGAAGACGGACGCTTAACTGATGCTTTGGGTCGCACGGTAGATTTTACCAATTTGATCATCGTTGTGACTTCCAATGCTGGTACTAGCTATATCCAAGAGCAAATTTCACAAGGCCGAAAAACCGAAGATTTCAAAGATGATTTAATTAAAAATAAATTGCAAGGTATTTTTCGGCCAGAGTTTTTAAATCGTTTTGATGGCGTGATTTTATTTAAGCCTTTGACTGAAGAAGAAATTTTTACTATAGCGGGCTTGATGCTCAATAAAGTCAAACAACGTTTAGAGCTAAAAGGTATTTTCTTTGAAGTCACCAAAGAAGCGCAGACAGAATTAGCTCAAGCTGGTTTTGATCCTGTTTTTGGCGCTCGACCATTAAGGCGAGTGATTCAAGAGCAAGTAGATAATGCTTTAGCGAAGTTTTTACTCCAAGGTAGTTTGAATCGGCGAGATATTGTGGTTTATGATGTTGGTGGAGAGATTCGTGTCAAAAAAGCTTTGAGCTATAAAAATTAAAGTCTTGACACTTAGCCTAAAAAGGCATAATATTACTTAGTATTTTTTGATCTTTGACTTTGACAATGAAAAGATAGATAGATTTTCACCCTCAACTTTTAAAGCACACTTTGGAGGAAGTGTGATGTGTTCGAAACAACTACCGGTCAACATGGAGGATCTTCCTATGAAAGTCTTCCGACCATGGCTTCTCATCTCGGTGGCTTTGCTGTCGCTGACGATGAGTTGCCAGTCCATCGCCTTGGCCAGTCCCATCTCTGGAAACAACGGACAGGCCAGCGATGACGCCACCCTGACGGCGGACATGCTCACCAGCACGCAGAATGTGCTGGCGGAAGAGCAGGACAACGGCCAACCGCAGACATTGCCCACCATGGAGGTGTCGCAAGTCTCCAAGGAACTGATGCTGACTGCGAATGGTTTTGCGGATTTCCTGGACTTCAGCGGCGACCTGACGATCCTGCCGATCAGCGCCAACCAGCCCTTTGATTTGCTGGGCATGACGGAGTGGATCGACAACTCGGTGACCCGGCCGGCCAGCTCCAACGATGAGATGATCACGGAGCAGGCGGCCACGATTCTCCCGGGCAACATCTTCACCTCAACGACGGCTGCCATCGGCGACAACGCGGTCTTTCGACCATCCAGCGGCAATCTGGCCTGTAGCATGACGCAGCTGGCCTCCAACGGCGCCAGGACCGACCACAACAGCTGATCTGGGGCCAACATCCTTGATACGGCTCTCAAGGTTGTATGGCTCCTAAAAAAACTATCCGTTCTTCATTGCTCATTCCGCTAACTCCGCGCGCGACCCATCTGGTGTCGCGCGTTTTTCTTTGTCTAATTAATTTTTATTAACTTGTCCCGGGTTTATCCCGGGACTTCTTTACTTTTTTACAATTTAATATATACTAAAGCTAGATGCCATTGACAAAAATTCAACAATGTGATATGTTCACATGAATTTTGTCTTGTGCAAAGCCCTTTGAAATCACAGAGTTCGTTCGAAAGAACAATCAACAAGGAGAGACTTCCATGAAGAAGCGCATCACTTGGATTTTGGCCACGTTCGTGGCCATGCTCATCTGCCTGCGGCCGGCATCGGCCACTGTCATCAACGTCAACGCCGGCGGCAACATCCAATCTGCCATCGACCAGACGGTCGAGGGAGACACGGTCGCAGTGCATGCAGGTACTTGGTCTGATATCAACATCTATCCGCCTCAACACGCCATTGTTCTGTTGGCGGATCCCAATGTCTACATCAACAGCGGCACTGCTGTGTATCTGGCCGGTTCAGACACCACCAGTATCATGGATGGCTTCCATTTCACTGGCTTTTACGGCACGGCTGTGACTTTTCACAACGGTTCCGGCGCCACACTGCGCAATCTGGACATCAGTAGCAAGCCCATCAGCGGCATTTTCATCGGCCATGACAGCTACGTCAAGCTGGAGAATATCCGCATTCATGATTGCCCGGGCGTCGCTATCTGGCCTTATTCTTCAGCTAGTTCGAGCTGGGGTTATGCCAAGGCCACAGCTTCGTATTTCGAGAACAATGGTGTAGCTGCACCGGCTCTGCTGCCAAGCATCGAAAATGGGCAACTCGTCTACTTGCCATACGAAGCTGATCGTAGCGCCAATTTCGGCGCGGTGTGCTATATGAGTCTCGGCTCTGGCCAGATGGACTGGATCGACTGCTACATCATCACCAACAGCACCAACTATTTGGCAGGAGCGCTCTACGCTGGCAATACCGCCAACACCGATACCTGTTTCGCCAACATGAAGCAGTGCACGGTGATCGGCAACGCAACCGGCAATGAAGGCTCGGTCTTCTGGGGAGTCGGCAAGCATCGTCTGATGGTGGAAAACTGTTTGTTCATGAACAACAATGAGCAACAGCAGACCTTTGTCGGCAATACCCACTTCACAGGAACCAATTTGGCCTGGCCAGGAAATCACGGCATCATCGGTGCCCTGGTGGCTGATCCGCTTTTCTGCGATTTGGGTGCTGGTTACTATGTCGTCTCCAACTCACCTTGCTGGCCAGCCAATAACCCGTCCGGCAACCAGATCGGTGCTGTCGAGGGCGTGT
>Ga0208373_1003696_pt1 | contig 14693 bp, 14 predicted proteins | sample RifOxyC2_FD_184036 | JGI IMG/M metagenome (GOLD analysis project Ga0208373, IMG submission 184036) | Soil microbial communities from Rifle, Colorado - Rifle Oxygen_injection C2 (SPAdes) | ecosystem: Environmental > Terrestrial > Deep subsurface > Rock core/Sediment | place: Rifle, Colorado...
TGCTCAATGAAATGTGTCAACACAGTGTTGCGCATGCATATATATTTTCTGGGCCACGTGGCATTGGTAAAACAACCACTGCACGTATTTTGGCACGTGCGGTAAATTGTGTGCAACCTATAAATGGCGAACCATGTAATTCTTGTACACATTGTATGAGTATTGCAAAAGGAAAAGCTCTGGATGTCATCGAAATTGATGCAGCTTCACATACAGGGGTAGATCATGTACGTGAACACATTATTGAAAATGCACGAGTGGCTCCTTCTCATTTTTCAAAAAAAGTATTTATTATTGATGAAGTGCACATGCTTTCCATTTCTGCATTTAATGCACTGCTGAAAACTCTTGAAGAGCCGCCAAAAAATACTTTATTTATTTTAGCTACAACAGAAATTCATAAGGTACCTGCAACCATTGTATCTCGCTGCGAGCGTTTTACATTTCGTCGCATTTCGTTTATTGATATGAAACAGCGGTTACAGGATTTGGCAAAACAGGAAAACATGCTGGTTGATGAAGAAGTTATTCATGCAATTGTACAACGTTCAGAAGGGGCATTACGTGATGCAGAAAGTTTTCTTGGGCAAGTCATGGCACTAGATAAAACGCATATTACAAAAGAAATTGCAGAAATTATTTTACCGCATAGTAACGTAAGTGAAATGGTATCATTATGGGAAGAAATGGTGCGCGCAGATACAGCGAATGCTTTGACACGTATTCATCAATTAGGAGAGGAAGGAGTATTATTCATAGAATTCTTTAAAGGATATGTGGAGTTTTTGCGTCGATTATTGTTGAGTATGGTGCAAAAAAATAATGCGCCATTAGAATATTTTCCCATGAGCGAGGATGAACAACAGCGAGTGCAGCACACCATACAACAAAGTAAAATGCAAGATGTTGCTCAAGTGCTTGAATTATTTATGCAGGCCATTGAGCAATCAAAAAATTCAGCTATTCCTCAATTACCATTTGAACTAGCGATTGTGCAGAGTTCTTTACTTCGAAATGTTTCAAAGGAGGATGCGTCAACACATTCATTACAATCACACAAAAAAATACAGAACGCACGATCTATATCTTCGGAAAAATTAGCACAAAGAGTGCCAAAAAAAGATCAACCAAAAAAACAAGAAAATGATAATGCAAAAATACAAAGCTCAGCATCTATTGATCTTCAATTAGCAGATGTACAAAAACACTGGGCAACTCTTTTGGAAGAAATGAATCATCAAAATCATGCATTGCATTTAACATTTCAAGTAGGGAAAATTGTTGCTGTTGCAGGTAATACTATTACTCTGGGGTTTCAATATCAATTTTATCAAGATCGTCTGCAGGATGCGCGTAATCGTCCGGTAATTGAAGCAGTATTTCAAAAAGTGTTCGGACAGCCTGTACAATTGGAAGTATTGGTTGGGAAGGAGTTTGCAGCAAAACCCACTGCCGCTGCGGAAAATATTGAACAGCCTTCAGAAGATGAAGTAGAAAATATTTGGGATTTGGCATCAAAAGCATTTAGTGTCTCAAAACCCAAGCAAGAAGAATCATAAAAAATGCGTATTATGCATACTCAACAATAACTCTTGTATTTTTTAATTATTTTGTTTATTGTATAAAAGTGAATATTGGGGAGTAGCCAAGCGGTAAGGCAGCAGGTTCTGGTCCTGCCATTCGTGGGTTCGAAACCTACCTCCCCAGCCAAACTGGAGCGCGATTCCTAATAAAGACGACTGATTTTTAAAAATTATTGCCGAAGCAAATCGATTGAAGATCCTTTGTATATTAAGAGAAGGTGAACGATGCGTGTGTGATATTTGGCACTATTTACAACTTCCGCAAAATTTAACCTCACATCATTTGAAGGTATTAAAGAATTTCCATCTCATTTCTTCCAGAAAAGAGGGGCTGAAAGTATTTTATTCATTAAACAAAAAAACCATGAATAGGTATGCTCATTTAGTAAATCAATTTTTACAAACATATGAACAATAATATACACATTCAAGTGCTCGGTTCAGGTTGTGCAAAGTGTAAAAGTTTGTACGAATCAACTAAAGAAGCGGTTTCGGAATTACAGATCAATGCGGAAGTAGAATACATAACAGATGTTACTAAAATAATTGAAATGGGCATACTAACGAGCCCTGCGATGGTTGTGAATGGTAAAGTAGTGTTAACTGGTGGTCATGATATTAAAGAAATAAAAGAAGCTTTAAATGGACATTTTTAAACCCATTCAGCTTTTGGCCGATGTGGTTACCTATCAATGGCTTCATATTACTCATCAATATTGGGGTGATGCCATCAATTTTTTTATTTATGATGTTATTAAAATTGGTTTATTACTAGTAGTGATTAATTTCATCATGGCCATTACCCGTTATTATTTTCCCATTGAAAAAGTGCGGGATATTTTAACAAAGCGTCATTGGTATGGTTTGGATTATGTCTTAGCAGCATTATTAGGCGTAGTGACTCCTTTTTGTTCCTGTTCATCGATTCCCTTATTTATTGGGTTTGTGAGTGCCGGCATACCATTGGGCGTGACTTTTGCATTTTTAATTGCATCACCTCTAATAAATGAAGCTTCTTTGTTTATTTTTCCATCCATTTTCGGTATTCAAATGACAATAGCTTATAATATTTTAGGAATATTCATTAGTGTTTTGGCTGGACTGGTCATTCAAAAATTACATCTAGATAAACAGGTAAATCCAGCTTTTTTAAAATTTAAAACTAAGCAAGATGTGCTTAAAGAAAATAAAGGTCAAACCATACCTCTTAAAAAAAGACTAGTTATTTGGTGGAAAGATGCGATTCATATATCCAAAAGCATTTTTCCGTATGTGGTTTTGGGCGTTGGTTTAGGTGCTATTATTCATGGGTTTGTGCCTAAAGATATGGTAGAAACCTATTTAGCTATAGAGCACTGGTGGACAGTGCCGCTCGCCACCGTAATGGGGTTGCCTCTGTATGCAAACTCTGTAAGTGTGATGCCAGTCATAGAAGCACTCACCAATAAAGGCGTGCCATTGGGTACGGCTTTAGCGTTCATGACCGGCACGGTTACGTTATCTATTCCCGGACTGTTAATTCTCAAAAAAGCTATGAATTGGAAATTATTAACGGCTTTTGTGGTGGTGAGCACCATTGGAATTATGGTGATTGGTTATTTTTTTAATGCAATACACTTTTAAATTACTTTGGTGTATAGTAACCTATTAGATAGTTTCGTGCTGTTTTCATACCCCCTGCGTTAGAGTGTTATTCTGGTAAAATTTTATATAAAATCAATAGGTATAATGAATATAATATATTAAATAATATGGATGAACGTGATGCATGTATAAAGATTTTTACAAAAAATAGTGGCTATTAATTCTATGCTCATTAAACGTACTGTTAATTTTAAAAAGAGGAAAGCAATTCATATTGTTTTGTTTGTTGGGTCTGTTTTTGTTCTATTTTTATTTATGACTGGTATCGGTTTTGTTTTTGCCAAGTATGCTCATCATTTGTCACGAACTCAGGAAATAGTAATAGCTTTCATTATGGTGGCTATTTTTATTGGTTTTAATCTATTCTTTTTTCAGCGCTCTTTAAAAGATTTTCGGTTGACACTCATTGCTGAAGAAGCGAAACAATTTGCCTTACTTTATGGAAAAGAATACCAAATGCAAAATAAAAAAAAGTTTTTCTATTATATGTTATTTACTGTTATGATCATCGCAATAATGGTATGTATTTCATATTTTTTACACGGTAATGTTATTTTTTTTGTATTATTTTTTATTGCGATTGTGGGTACGAGCTACAGTATTAATGCGTTTGTTAAATCTTCTTATACGGATATTATTTCATTTGTGAATAATAAAATACCGCATACTCAACTACACCTCGATAATTCCGTAGTTACGATTCAGTCAAAATTTGGAGAAAATTCCGGCAAAACTCATATAACAGGCAAATACAAAAAAAGGTCAATTACGTTTACGCATCAGTGGAATACAAATACACAACGAATTTTCATGGAATTACACTTGAATACTGAAAATAAACTTTATGCTACCGGTACTATTTTGGAACGTGATTTTTTGTGGAGCGCTATTGAGGACAAAACAGTAGATGAGTGTTTTTTAAAACGCTTCATATTATCCGGGTTTAAAAATCAAGAATTATCCCAAGAATGTAAAACCCATTTATTGAATTATCACCGTACAGTAAGTATGCGTCTTTCTTCCAACAGCATTGTTTACGATTTAAAATTACCCAAAAGTACTTCGGCTTTATTGCCTTTTTATTCCTATGAAGGAATTATTTTAATGTTTAATTTTTTTAGTCAATTGGCTGATCAGCTCCCCCGAGTATCATGCGGTCGTAGTTGTTTATTTTTTCTATTCGAAAATAATGGCAGGGTTCTTCCGTATCCCAAAACATAGCTTCGGGAAAAGTATTTTTGGGAAGGTGCGCTTCAATAACATAAGTTTGTGTAGGAATGATACGGTTATGTATTTCGAATGGTAAATTATTTGGATTATGCGTTGCAATAATGATATCCTGCGCATGAATATCCGCCCCTTTCGTGTGTATTGTTGTGTGATTTTTTCCGATGTAATTTGTAACTTCAGTATTTTCAAAAATGAATACCCCCTGCTTATGAATTTTTTTTGCGAGTGCCGTTATAAATTTAAGCGGCTGAAATTTTGCTTGATTTTCGATACGTAAATAGCCAGCATTTTGAAAGGGTAGCACTGTATCTTGATAAAAATGAGCATTCATTTTGAATTCTTGAGCAAGATGCGCTTCTTCCTGTAGTTTTATAGCTCCTTGTTTATTGAGCGCATATATAAATGCTGGGGAACGTACAAAATCGCAATCAATGTGTTCTGTTGTGATAATTTTTTCAATAGTATCAATAGCTTTTTGGCCAGATTGCCAAACAACCGTAGCAGTTGTTTTGTTATACCAGGAGACACGTTCTTGCAAAGAAGTGTCGAATGCCGCTGTTATGAAGGCAGTTGTATGAGCTGTTTCTCCACTGCCAATAATATCTTTTTCTACTAAAACAATTTTTTTTCCTGTTTGTGCAAGTAAATATCCTGTAACAAGTCCACTTATTCCTCCTCCCACGATAGCAATATCAGTGTTGATATTTTCAGACAAACGCGGATAATGTTGTTTGAGTGGTTGTTCTTGGCTCCATGTAGTATTCATCATTAATAAATGATAATTAAAAACACTATTAAACTGTATAAAAAAATGTCCAAAATGAATTATTTTTTTAGGATAATTTTGTTGTATGCCCTAGTCAAAATAGCTTTTTTTGATTATGCTGAAAGAGTATGAACTTCATAAGACTCAATAAATATTTAGTAGAATCTGGTGTGTGTTCTCGGCGTGAGGCAGACCGTCTTATTTCCAATGGTAGAGTGCTAGTAAACGATACGCAGGCAGTACTTGGCCAAAAGGTTGATGGTAGTGAACGAATTATTGTTTCTGGAAAATCTATTACAAAACGTGCAAAAAAATTTGTGTATCTTGCATACCATAAACCGATTGGTGTTATTTGTACATCAGACCCAGCGGCACCAAATAATATTATTGATGCAGTACATTTTCCGACTCGTGTTTTTCATATTGGCAGGCTTGATGTCGCTTCGTCTGGTCTCATTTTATTAACAGACAATGGTGATGTAGTAAATAAAATTCTTCGTGCAAAAGGGGGGAATGAGAAAGAATATGTAGTTACTATTGATCAGGACATTACACCGCACCTGATACGAGCTCTGTCTCGTGGTATTGAAATCTTTGGTCGAAAAACATTACCCGCAAAAATTTCTCAAGTAAATCAAAGAACGTTTCACATCACGCTTACAGAAGGTCGTAACCGTCAAATTCGTCGTATGTGCGAAGCACTGCATGTTGAAGTTGTTTCATTGAAACGTATTCGTGTGATGAATGTTGAACTGGGTGATCTTCCATTAGGAAAGTGGCGACATCTGACCCCTATAGAAGAAAAAACAGTATTACAAATGCTCCATTAATAAATAATATTTTTTTAGAATAAAAGATATCCACACTCTTCAGTTGATTTGTGTATTGAGGAGGAGTATTATTAGAGTGTTATAGGAGTGTATAAAATCTTATACTATAGTATATCTATGCAAGAGTATCATTTAAATTATCTGGAACAATTAGAAGCAGAGAGCATCTATATTTTTCGTGAGGCTGTTGCTGAATTGAAAAATCCTGTCATGTTATATTCCATTGGAAAAGATTCTTCTGTATTGTTGCATCTAGCACAAAAAGCGTTTTATCCGGCGAAAATTCCATTTCCGTTATTGCATATAGATACCGGATATAAATTTCGAGAGATGATTGAATTTCGAGATTATTATATCGCAAAAATTGGTGCTCAATTGATTGTACACAAAAATAGTGAACCGGAAGCAGTGGCAATGACTCCAGAAGAAGCACATACAGACAGATACATTTTTTATAAAAAAACTCGACCGCTATTAGAGGCTATTAAGAAATACAAATTTGATGGTGCGTTTGGCGGTGCGCGGCGTGAGGAAGAAAAATCTCGAGCAAAGGAACGTATATTTTCTGTTCGTAATACAGAAAATGTATGGGATCCAAAAAATCAGAGGCCAGAATTATGGCACACATACAATACACGCCTTAATGAAGGTGAAACCGTCCGTATTTTTCCTCTTTCAAATTGGACAGAACTTGATATTTGGCACTATATAAAACAGGAAAAAATTGAAGTGGTTCCATTATATTATGCACAAAAACGAAAAGTAATACAGCGGAACGGCGTATATTTACGATTAGATGAATTTGTACAGCCAAAAGAAGGGGAAGAAGTTACAGAAATCATTTGTCGGTATCGCACGCTTGGGTGCTCGCCATCTACCGGTACTGTGCCTTCTACGGCGACGACGCTTGATGAAATTATTGATGAAGTATTTGAAGCCAAACGATCAGAGCGACAAACGAGAGCCATTGATCACGGTTCGGAAAGTGCCATGGAACAAAAAAAGAAAGAAGGATATTTTTAATATGGAATTAGAACTTGTACGATTAACAACAGCAGGTAGCGTCGATGATGGTAAGTCTACTTTAATTGGTCGATTACTTTTTGATTGCAATGCCATTTTTCAAGATCAACTCGAGGCAGTAAAAAAAGCCAGTAAACAATCGGGTCAGGAAATTGATTTATCACTTATTACTGATGGGTTGGCTGCAGAACGTGAACAGAAAATTACCATTGATGTTGCCTATAGATATTTTTCTACTAAAAAGAGACGGTTTATTATTTCCGATGTACCAGGTCATGAGCAGTATACGCGCAATATGGTAACCGGCGCTTCTACTGCGGATATTGCACTTATTTTAATTGATGCGCGTCATGGAGTAATTACACAAACAAAACGTCATTTGTTTGTGGCGAGCTTATTGTCTATTCCTCATATTTTAGTAGTTGTGAATAAAATTGATGATGTAGGGTATAGTCAGGAAGTGTTTGAAAAAATCAAAAAAGATGTGTTGCAATGTGCATCTCGTTTGCATATGGAAGATTTTCATATTATGCCTATTTCTGCATTGAAAGGGGATATGGTCGTTCACAGAGGAACGAATTTAAATTGGTATCAAGGTTCTACATTGTATGATTATTTGGAAAATGTTCAAATTGCCGGAGATCGCAACCTGATTGATTTTCGTTTTCCGGTGCAATATGTTTTGCGACCACATCAAAATTTTCGAGGATATGCAGGAACAATAGAAAGCGGCATTATACGAAAGGGAGAAAAGGTAACTATTGTACCCTCGGGCAAAACATCTACCGTTCAATCAATTATTTATAACAATACAGAGCAAGAGGAAGCATTTGCACCACAGTCAGTTGTTCTGACATTAAAAGATGAACGCGACATCAGCCGTGGAGAAATGATTGTGCGTGAAAAAAATGTGCCAGATGTGACTAATTTTTTTGAGGCGACTGTGTGTTGGTTTTCTGAAAAACCAATGCAAAAAGCAAAAAGCTATATTATGAAACATACTACACGCAGCACGCGATGTACGGTTGATACTCTTCGCTATCGATTGAATATTGATAACTTTCATCGCGAAAAAGCAAGTAATTTGAAATTGAATGAAATTGGAAGAGTGTATATAAAAACAAATGACCCACTGTTGTTTGATCCGTATTATAAAAATAAAAATACTGGTGGGTTTATTATTATTGATGAAATAACCAACCAAACAGTTGGTGCAGGTGTGATTATTGATTCAGTGAAAAATATACACACAGTGAACACGGAACAAGCTACAATACAACCAGGTGCTCTATTGTCATTTACCTATACGGATGGAGAGGATGCACAGAACAGTACCATTGCACATGCATTGAATAAAAAATTACGTACACTGGGAGTACAAAATTATATTGAAATAGTGATAGATACAAAAAAAACAATGCGCAAAAAAACATGCACTGCCAAAGTAACAAAACGTCGATCATCCAAAAAATCACACATTCAATTAAATACTGCCAAAATGTCACAGGATGAATGTGTACAAACAATTGTAAAATATTTATACAAAAAAAAGTATTTATTGTGATTGCATCTAGTGCATAATTTCTGATGTATGCTTCACACTATTGCTGTCACAGGAGCAAAAGGAAGAGTTGGAACCCTTCTTATTTCTTTACTCCAAAAAAAATATATTTTTACACCACTGGATCTGCCGGACGTTGATGTAACTGATTATATAGTGTTACAGAAGAAAACACGCGATCATGACGCACTTATTCATCTTGCTTTTTCTCCATGGGGTGAAACTTCTACGGATACTATCGACGTATCCAATTTTTTTATGGCTCATAACATTTATAGAGTTGCGGTAGAGAATAAGCTGAAACGAGTCATTATTGCAAGCTCTATTCATGCTGATCAATACCTTCCTGTGAATGAAAACATAAAACGAGTAAATACTCTGCCATGGCCTTCTAGTGAATACGGTGCATTTAAAGTGTATGTGGAAACACTAGGTCGATACTATGCTCGACAATGCGGTATAGAGGTTGTGTGTATTCGATTAGGGGGAGTGAATCTAGAGGATCGGAATGATATGCCTGAACCAGAATATGAGCGCATTTATTTAAGCCATACAGATTTAGCAAACAGTATAGATTCTTGTTTGCGTGCAGAAAAAATTCCGCATCATTTTGAACTATTCTATGCTGTATCAAACAATGTAGGAAAAATTCATGATACGAGTAATCATGTGGGATGGGTGCCAAAGTAACAATAGTTTATTTTTTATGATGTATTGCGCGAGTAATTCCTTGAAGAGAGAGTAATGCACATTTTAAACGAGTGGGTCCAAGTTCGACCCCTAAAAGATTGGTAATATCTTTTGTAGTGAGTTTTTTTATTTCTTCAATAGACATTCCAATAATTTCATCAGTGAGCATAGAGGCTGTTGCTTGACTAATGGCACATCCTTCCCCGGAAAATTTCACATCTGAAATAATGTTGTGAGAAAATTTCACATAAAATGTTAATTTGTCACCGCAGAGTGGATTGTGTTCTTCTTGAATAACGTCAGCATCAGGTAAAGTGCCAGCGTGATGTGGGTGGCGATAATGTTCTAAAATTTCTTCGTGGTATAAATTCATACAAGAATATTTTGGGCTTTTTGAATGCTCTCTATCATACGATCAATATCTTTTGTGGTATTATAAAAAGAGAAGCTTGCTCTCACCGTTGCTGGCACACCCCAGTACTTCATAGTAGGTTGAGCGCAGTGATGACCCGCACGAACAGCAATGTGATCTTCACTTAATAACGAAGCAATATCGTGTGGATGTGCACCATTTACGGTAAATGAAATAATGCCGTGTTGCAAAGAATGGTTTTTTGGTCCGAGTAGCTTGATTGTAGGATGAGACGAAAGTTGTTTCAGAGCATATTGGGTTAATTTTTCTATAGTGTGTTGAATAGTATTCATTCCTATGGTTTGTACATACTGCAGAGCCATGCCAAACCCGATCACTCCCGCAATATTCGGCGTGCCTGGTTCAAGACGATGAGGAAGATCTGTCCACGTAGAGGAGGTGAGTTGCACTTCGGAAATCATGCCTCCACCACCACATACCGGTTCAACCTGTTCTAACAATTCTTTTCTGCCATATAATACACCAACTCCTGTTGGACCGCATAGTTTGTGAGCAGAAAAAGCTATCATATCTGCACCGAGTTTTGTCACATCAATTGGTATATGTGGTACGCTTTGTGCTGCATCGATAATGGTAAACAATCCACATTCACGTGCGCTATCGATAAGTTTTTGTATGGGAAGCATATATCCGGAGGCATTCGATATATGTGTGCAGGCAAGTACTTTTGTTTTTTTTGTCATTAGCGTTGAAAGGTCTTCCGGATGAATCTGTCCATCTTCATGAAATTGTAAAAATTGTAACTGTACACCCCGTTCTTTTGCAATGAGTTGCCATGGTATGAGATTGGCATGATGTTCTGCTTCGGTAAGAATAATTTTATCGCCCACGTTCAAACGTTGTGCTATTAAACGAGCCGCAAGATTGAGTGATTGTGTTGTACCGCTGGTAAAGATAATTTCGGAAGAAGAACGTGCTCCAATAAATTTTCGTACTTGCTCACGAACCTGTTCAAAATGTTCTGTTGCTTGTTCACTGAGCGTATAAATACCGCGATGAACGTTTGCACAATATGTTGTATAATATTCGCGCTCTGCATCAAGAACGCACAATGGTTTTTGCGTCGTTGCGGCGTTATCAAGATATGTCCAACCATTTTTAAGAAAAGGAAATTCTTGTTGTAATTGTGAAAAAGAGAGAGTGTTCATGAAATAAGGTGTTGCTTTTTTTCGAGAATCATTTGTACATCATGACGAATAGAATGACTCTGAATAGAGTGTATCATTTCTTCTATAAATCCGCGAACAATGAGTTGCTTTGCTTTTTGTTCGGTTACACCGCGTGTTTGCATGTAAAAGAGCTGATCAGGACGAAGGGCATGTACAGCAGAATTATGCCGTGCTTTTACTGCATTGGTATGAATATTAAAACCAGGAAGAGCATCAATGCGTGCTTGTTTCCCAAGAAGCAAACCTTCATGTGAGAGTAGTGAATCAGTACGTTTTGCTGATGGTTCAATTTGTATGGATCCGGTATATTGAACATGTGTTTGATCTAAAGCAATACCATGTACAATGGTGCGAGACATTGTATCAATCGCCGTATGTTGAGCGCATGTTTGTACATCTAAGTGTTGTTTTGCATGAGCAAAATAGAGAATAAAATGTTCGAATACGGCATGGTGTCCGAGCAAGAGACTGTTACAAGAATAATGAACAGAATTAAACAGTCCGGTAAATATTCGCACCACAGCACGATCATGTAATTCAATATGTTGTGTGAAAGAATTCTCAAAATCAGGAACGGTATGGTGTACAGCGATAAGATTGAGTTGTGCACCTTCTTCAACAATAATTTGATGAGACTGTATCGTATCTTGAAAAATGGTTGCGGTGTTTCCAGATTGTATAATAGTTGGTATGAGCTTCATAGTTATCCGACTGATCCTTCCATTTCTAATTCGATGAGACGGTTCATTTCAACAGCATATTCTAGAGGAAGCTGTTTTACAATTGGTTCAATGAAACCATTGACTGCCATTGAGGTTGCTTCATCGTAAGATAGGCCACGAGTTTGCAAGTAAAAAATATCCTCCTCCGAAATACTACCAGCAGAAGCTTCATGTGTGATTGACGCGGTATTATTTTGAATATTCATTTGTGGAATAGTATCTGAATGTGAATGATCATCCAAAATTAAGGCATCACATGTACTATTTGCGACAATATTTTTTGCGTGCGGCGCTACTTGAATAAGTCCGCGGTATATTGATTTGCCACCATCTTTTGAAATACTCTTCATCATGACATTAGATGTGGTATCACTTGCACTATGAAATACTTTTGCACCCGTATCTTGAATTTGGCCTGAACCTGCAAATGCAATACCAAGATGTTCAGCGTGTGCGCGTTTTCCGAGGAGCACTGAACACGGATAGAGCATTGTCACCCCGCTTCCCATGTTGCCGCCAACCCATTCCATATGAGCATTTTCCATAACAATCGCTCGTTTGGTATTGAGGTTATAGGTATCAGAACTCCAATTTTCAACTGAAGAATATCGCATGCGAGCGTTTTTGTGCACAAAAATTTCCACGCAACCGGCATGCAATGAATCGGCTCCGTATTTTGGTGCAGAGCATCCTTCAATATAATGCGCATCAGCGCCTTCTTCAAGAATGAGAAGCGTATGTTCAAACTGCCCCATATTTTTTGCGTTCATGCGAAAATAGGCTTGCAATGGTTGACGTATATGCACTTCTTTTGGAACATACAAAAATGTTCCACCAGACCATACTGCTGCATGGAGCGCTGCGAATTTGTGATCGTTGATAGGTACACACATTGTCATAAAATATTTTTTTACCAGATCAGGATATTTTTGCAACGCGACATCCATATCTTCAAAAATGACTCCCTGTTTTTCCCATTCTGTTTTCAAGCGGTGATATACGGTTTCTGATTCATATTGTGCGCCAACACCAGCAAGCATTTTTTTTTCAGCTTCCGGAATACCTAGTCGTTCAAACGTTTTTTTTATATCTGCCGGCACTTCGTCCCACGAACGATTTTCTTCTACCAGTTCATCTGGAGTTGCGTAATAAATAATATCATGAAGGCGCAAAGAGGAGAGGTTTGGTCCCCATGTTGGGAGTGGTTTTTTTTGAAATTCTCGCAATCCTTGTAACCGAATATTCAACATCCATTGTGGTTCTTTTTTTTGAGAAGAAATATGACAAACTAGTTCTTCGCTTAGACCGCGCTTTGCTTTTTTCGTATAGGTTGTACTATTTTTGTGTTCAAACGTTTCTCGGTTCAATCCAGAGAAAATGGGTGAGGTATTCATAGGCGTGCGGTCACCTGTTCGTATCCGCGTGTTTCAATTTGATGTGCAAGTGTATAAGTTCCAGATGTAACAATACGCCCATCCATGAGCACATGCACATAATCTGGCTTAATATAAGAAAGAATACGCGGATAATGAGTGATAATGAGTATTCCCATTTGTTGTTTTTTTCGCAGGCGGTTTATATGTTCACATACAATACGCAAAGCATCTACGTCCAGGCCAGAATCAATTTCATCGAGCACGACAATGGTTGGTTGAAGTAGCGCCATTTGTAGAATTTCTGATTTTTTTCTTTCCCCTCCAGAAAAACCACTATTCAAATATCGATCAGCAAATTCAGGCGGCATCTGTAATTCGTTCATTGTGTTTTGTAAAATATCTCGGTATTCGCGAATTTTCAAAGATGGCTGTGCAGGTTGCTGTGCACGCCGTTTGGCATTAATAGCTTGTTTTAAAAAGGTAGAAATCGTAACACCAGGTATTGCTTGCGGAGATTGAAACGTCAGAAATAATCCTAGATGAGCGCGTTTATGAGGTGCGAGCGTTGTAATATCTTGCTCGCTTATAAAAATTGAACCTTGGGTAATGTGATATCGAGGATGTCCAAAAAGTGCTAAAGAAAGCGTTGATTTTCCTGAGCCGTTTGGTCCCATAAGTGCATGAACCTCACCTTGTTGTATGCTTAAATCAATACCATGAAGTATTTCTTTCTCATCTACTTTTACATGCAAATTATTGATACGCAATTGTGTTAACATATATTGAACATATGAAAATATCGTAATTTCACCGTAATATGTTGCTCTGTAAATGTCAACTAAAAATGCATGAGCAATCGTGAAGAATTGGAACATTTTTTCACTATTCCGCATTATTTTTTGTGCATTTTTTCATTTTCATCATAAAAAAGAAAACGTATTATAAAGTAAAATTTTTATTATTATATTTATACGTTTATGGCAATGACATTACAACAACAACACATGACCGTACGCACATTGAGTGGCATTGATGCTGTATTGGGTGTTTGGCTTATTCTCAGCCCATTTCTTTTAACATACTATAGCATTACGAATGCAGCATGGAATGATATTATTTTTGGTGTGGCAGTTGCAATATTTGCAAGTATGCGAACAAGAAAAGAAGGATATCGTATAACGTGGCCAAGTTGGGTGAATGTGGTCATTGGATTGTGGCTTATTATATCACCCTTTGTGCTGGGGTATTCTCTCTTATCAAATGTAGCTCTGTGGAATAACATTATCGTTGGTATATTGGTAGTGATTCTTGCAACTTCAAGTGCTATTTCCACTCCTGAACAATAAAAAAAGGAAGGGTGCGCTACTGCTGATGGTAGCGCAGCAACCTTCCTGTGGGGGAGGCGTCATTCGTTCTGCACCGGGCAGAACTGATTGAGCCTCGAAAATTCCGCCGGAGGAATTTTTCGCCACTCCCCGCCGGCAGTGCGCGAGAAGTGGATCGCGTCTTCTTTTTTACCCGCGACGGTGCGGGTCTCTCGGCTGACGCTGAAGCCGAGAAACCCGTGGGGGCGTACATTGCTGTTGCCCCCATAGCGGTCGCCGACGTTGTGGCTTTGGTACGTGTTTTGGTTCACACGTACCTCCACCGTGGTCGGCGTGCTTTG
>Ga0208373_1003698_pt1 | contig 14683 bp, 19 predicted proteins | sample RifOxyC2_FD_184036 | JGI IMG/M metagenome (GOLD analysis project Ga0208373, IMG submission 184036) | Soil microbial communities from Rifle, Colorado - Rifle Oxygen_injection C2 (SPAdes) | ecosystem: Environmental > Terrestrial > Deep subsurface > Rock core/Sediment | place: Rifle, Colorado...
CGTTTGTATGCTGGTCCCGCAAACCATGTTCAAGCTCAACATCCATCCCCCGCCGAAATTGATTGACATCAAATTTAGACCAGTCAATTCCCAATTGTTCGCCAATTTGTTTGGCCTCTTCAACTGAAAAATTCTTTTTTGTTTCCATAAAATTCTGTCACGCATTGCGAGGCGCGAAGCAACGAAGCAATCTCGTTGCAATCCAACAAAATCGCCACGCTCTCTTCGATCGCTCGCGATGACATTTATATTTTTTTATTTAAATATTCCTCAATTAGTTCTATATCTTTTTTATCTTTTTCCCGGACCATCATTTTCTTCCATTTTAAGACTTCTCCTAACTTCACGAATGCCAAGCCATTGATAATTTCCGCTTCGCTTATTATTTTTTGCGTGTCCCATTTGCCTGGCCCCCAACCATTTAGCATCTCTATTTCGCCGCAACTGATTAATTCAACTCCCCAGTCTCCAATTTCTTTTAATTTCCATTCCGGCTTGTTTTTGTATTCATTAAAAATTCTATCGGTAACAATCGCGTCAATATCATTGCTTTGTTTCAATCCACGCGCCGCCATGGGTCCGCTGCCAAAAATAGCGTATTCCCCGATTGGCAAATTCAACTCTTTGAATTTTTCAAACAAATCTTTATTCATTTTCAAATTATTTTATCCTAATTCCTAATTCTTAGTTCCTAATTTTATTGCCGGCTATACTGCCCCATTAATTCCGCTTGCGCGATAATATGGCCAGACATCATTTGTTCAACTTCTTCTTTGCTATTAATTAAAATCGCCTCAAGTTTTTTATCGAGCGCGAAAAGCCGGAAAAAATATCTATGGGTTCCGGTTGGCGGACAAGGCCCGTCATAACCAAAATTGCCAAAACTATTCATCCCCTCTTTAGATCCTTCTGGAATAACGCCCTCATTCAAAATGCTAGTTTTCGGATCAATATTAATTAATATCCAATGAACCCATGTTCCGCTTGTTGTGTCCGGATCATCCGCTATCAAAACTAAACTCTGCGCCGCTTCCGGAACGCTAATAAATCTTAAGGGCGGGCTTATATTATCGCCATCACACGTATATTTATTTGGAATCATCGCGCTTTCTTCAAACGCTGGGCTTGATAAAATCATATTTTTAGAAATTAACTTTTATTTTTGCTTTTATTTTGTAATTTTTCATTTTTCCACTCCTCAACCACTCGATAATTTAAATTTTTCTTATTAGCGCTCTCTCCGGCTATTTTAACAATTTTATTGAATTTTTGCCATGCCGGATCTCTTGGGTGCCGCCTTATTAAAATTGAAACTATATTGCCTATTCTAACCGGCGGAAAAATCCATACCCCCTCAATACCATCTATTAATTTATTAAATTTGCGGTAAAACCAATCAACACATAAAGCAATTATTAAAATAATTTCTCCGGCTTCAGTTTTATCTATTCTTTTTTTAATTACATCAAGAAGCTCGCAAAAAGCGGCTGACATTTCTCCGGCACAAAAATACGGATCATATAAAGAACGTTCAGCCCATTTTTCCATTTCCGAAAACGCTTTTTTTATTTCGCTGATTTTTAAAGGCCTCCTCGAATCGCGGCTTATTTTGGGCATATTCGGCAAGCGAGCGTGCGGCTGAGGCCGCCAGGAAGAATATTCGGCAATAATTCGAATTTTATCCAAATCCGCCCTTAGGGGACTTTTAAACAAATTTATAATTCCTTGCCGGGAAATCGGCGCTGGCGTTAATGTATGCGAATCAATATCTTTTTTGCTCGGCCTAATAATTCGCCGGCTTTCATCCCAGCAAATTGCCGCGGCCACCATATGCTTGCAGGCCGGCCTGGCCTGCGGCCCATCAAGAGAATAAGCGCAATCGCATTGCTTTATAATCCCATCGCCGGAAAATTTTAAAATAACGCTATATTTTTTCTCGCCAATAACCGCCACTTTAACTTGCTTCTCATGAGCCTTAATAATTTTTACTTTTTTAGCGCTAACATAAAACTCCCCTCTTTTCCAAACCTCTTTATAAGTTCTTGGCAGCAAAATTTCCGCTGCTGATTTTTTCATATTTTTTGTTCGCTCAATCAAATATTTTCGCGATACCCACATTTACGCCCTAAACACCTACTCGCTTCCCGTCAAAATTGACGAGACTCGCCTTGAGCGACACTGTAGCTTTGGCGAAGCGGGCCGAAACCTATGGCGAAGCGCAGGTTGAAGGGTTTTTCCCATATATAATTCTCCGCCATCTCTTGCCTAAATAATAACCCAAAACTACTCCTAAAATCAAAAGAATTATTGTGTAACCCAAGTGTATTTGCCAAAGCCGCGGCCAGACCAAGCCAAAGTTATATTTATTAGTTTACCAAAAAAACGCCAAGATGGCGATTTTTTGGATTCTTTTATGTCAAATATTTGTTATTGTTTCGCGTATTCTTTTGCTCGCAAATTTTATTGCATCTGGATTAATCTTTATCACTTCTAAAATAAAATCCGTATTATCAAGAATATTCCAAGAAGCATAATTAAGAATACTAATATCCTTTTTTGCTTCTTCTAATAAAAATTCTTTATTACCTCTAACAGATTCATTTGCAAATTTTAAATAATATGGATTGTCTTTTACTAAAATTGCAAAAAAATCTTTATCACTTTTAAGTCTTTCAGAAATATCCACTAATATATGTTCGCTCTGCCCCCCCCTTAGCCATTACTGCTTGAAGAATAAAATCCTTATCGCCCAAAAGTTCAGGAAGATCTCTAAATATTTCTTGAAGGCGTTGATCTGATTCCCATGTCCATTCACTGCTTATAATAGCTAAAGCATCATTTTTTGTTTTTTCTACGCCTGCATGAAGAACATCTTCTAATTTAATGTCCTTTCCCTTAATCTCCCTTGCTATTTCCATTAATTTCGCAGTTTCTTTATCATTCTCTATCACTTCCTTTCTTACAAACCCCTTTTTGCTCACTTTCGCAAAATTTTCTTTTTGGTCATCGGGAATCTCTTTAAAAGATTGAACTTTATTAGGATCAAATTCAAATTTAAACATATTTTATTCTTAAAAATTATTAGATAAACACTATTCTCGACCTTTTTGTATGCCATTATAATTTTACAAAATCTGTTTCAATTTTTCAACCCTTGCCCCAATTAACCTGATTTTTTTCATCTGCGGATTTTCGCGCTTATCCAAAAAGGGCATTAATAATTTAATTGTTTCCCGTTTTAATTCTGTTAAAGAGTTTGCCGGCTTTTTTAAAGTATAAGACCGCGTTTTTGTAATAAATCCGGCAAAGCGAACTGTTATAACAATTGTCCTAAAATTTTTAAATCCTTCGTTTTTCACCTTCTTGCTTATATTTTCACACATCAATCCCAATCTTTCAAGAATATAATTCGCCTCTAAGGTATCTTTAGGAAAAGTTTCCTGTTCGCCGATTGATTTCGCCTCATAAAATTCTTCAACTGGCGAATTATCAATGCCTTGCGCCTTATAAAACATATCTTCGCCCCATTTGCCGAATTTTTCCTTTAATTCGCTTAAAGATTTCTTTTTTAAATCTTTAATAAAAACAGCGCCGATTCCATGAAGTTTTATTTCCGTTTTTGGGCCAATGCCGGGAATTTTCCGAATCGCCATATTTTCCAAAAATTCTGCCACTTTTTTCTCTTCCACAACAGTTAATCCATCAGGTTTTTCCAAATCCGAAGCAATTTTAGCAATTAATTTATTCGGCCCGATTCCAATTGAACAGGTCAATTTTTCTTTTTTTTTAATTTCTTTTTTTATTTTTTCGCATATTTCCCGCGCTTTTTTATATGAACCAATAAAGCTTAAATCAAAATATATCTCATCAATGCTCGCTACTTCAATTTTTGGAAGTCGAACTTCACGCTTAAAATCCGACTTCACCATATTGAAATTTTCGCTTTGTTTCCTTAAAATACTCCTGGCAATCTCAATAATTTTACCTGATACTCTCTCGTATTTTTTAATATCTGGCTCAACAAAAATTGCGCCTGGCTCGCCTCTTTGCTTCGCCCACTCGGAAAATTGCCACGCTTTATTAATCGGCAAAGCAGATTTAATTCCATATTCCCGCGCTCTGTAATTGGCAGTTGAAACAACCCCTCGTCCCTTCCCCTTTTGCGGATCAGCGCCAATAACAATCGGCAGTCCGCGCCATTGCGGAGTGTCTCTTTCTTCAACTGCCGCGAAAAACGCGTCCATATCAAGGTGAGCAATAACGCGCGGTATGGCACGCGATGCACCTAATTTTTTATTCGTTATAATACGCATAATTTTTCCCACTCCGTACACTTTTACGCTATCGCGTAATTCTGTGCAGCACTTTAAAAATAATTTTAAAAATGAATTGCAATATATGTCCCGATAATTGCCGCTGTTTCAGCGCGCAAAGTCAGTTTCCCCAGGCTAGAAACTTTAAACTTCTTTTCATTTTTCGCAATTTCAATCTCTTTTTCCTCCCAGCCACCTTCTGGGCCAATAAAAATTCCTATCTTTTTTGCCGCGGCTAATTCTAGTTTCGTTTTTACTAATTCAGATCCGCTAACGTCAAAAAGCAAATTAAAATTATTATTTTTTGCCTGTTCAATCGCCTTTTCAAAGCTTATTATCTGCCCTAATTCTGGAATAATGCCCCGGCCGGATTGTTCCGCGGCTTCCTGAATGATTTTTTTCAACCGTTCTTCTTTCAATCCGAATTTTATTGTCCGTTGGCAAATAATTGGAACAATTTTTCCAACGCCGATTTCCGTTGCTTTCTGGCATGCTAATTCAAAATTTTCCCGCTTTAAAATCGCGCAGTATAAAATAATCTCTTTTCGCGGCTCATTTTTATTTAACCGGACTTCTAAAATTTTAACATCAATAAATTCCTTCTTTATTTCCGCAATTTCTGCCAGAACTTCGTTCATTTTTCCATCGCCCAAAATTATTTTATCGCCAACCTTAAAACGCAAAACATTCCGAAATTGATTAACTAAATCCGGCTCAATAATTTTTATATTTTTTTCGCTGAAATTAAAATCTCCGATAAAATAATGCAATCGCACAAAAAGGAATTTTGAATTTCGAATTATGAATTTTGAATCAATTCTAATGCTTTAATTTTGAAACCTATTTAAAAATTATTTCAATCAAAATTGAATCGAAATTAAAAAATTAAAATTCAAAATTAAACTATACTTTGTTTAAATTTTCCCTAAATACACTTCCTTAACTTGTTCTGCGGTTAACACATTGTTCTTTACAAACTCCCCCACTCTTATCCTCTCCAAATCCACCAAGTATCCGCCAACTCCAAGTCTTTTTCCAATATCCCTCGCTAAAGCGCGGATATAAACTCCCGGCCCAGTAATAACTTTTAATTTCAAAAGCGGCCACTCATATTTTAAAATTTTTATATTCTTTATTTCAACCTCCCGCGGCTTGAGAACAACAGTTTTTCCTTTTCTAATCAATCTATGCGCCGGCTGACCGCTAATTTTTATCGCGCTGTAAATCGGCGGCGTTTGCATAATCCTTCCAATAAAACTGCCAATAACAGCTTCTATTTCTTCTAAACTTGAAAACTTATTAACTTCTAAGCTAATTTTCTCTCCTTCTTCATCGTCAGTTGAACTTTCCTCCCCTAATTTAATATCCGCGATATACTCTTTTTCTTTCGCCACAATTTCATTTAATTTTTTGGTCGCTTCTCGGCCAACGCCAATAACCAAAATTCCGCTGGCTAAAGGATCAAGGGTTCCCGCGTGCCCAACTCGTCGTACTCCGGTTATTTTTCGCACCCTATCAATAATATCATGCGACGTGGGGCCTTTTGGCTTGTATATTGCAAAGATATTCTTAAACACAACCATGTCATTCCCGCGGAAGCGGGAATCTAGTCTAAAAGATGATTAAATTTCCACTTCCACAAAAATTATACTTATATCCTTACCTTACCAAATCATAAATACTCCGTCCAATTAAGTTGACTTCTGAAATATTTTGATATACTCTAATTTTAGAAAATCGTTAAGGAGGAGGCTATGAACGAAAAAGATATCAAAAAGCTGATATTGGGCATGACCTTGCAAAAAATTATAGCCATTTTTGCCGATGACGGGCCAACACGTGAATATTTCCCTATAGACAGAATCCAGTCCGACACCGGTTACAATGGAAACTCCGGTTTTGTCACTGCTTATGCCGGCAACAATAAACTTTCCCTTTTTTATGGCTATCTCGGCCTGAAAGTCGAAGCTGAAATCTATGGAAATGGCGCGCTAAAAACCCTGCGCCGCATTAAAGAAGAATATCTTCCCGCTCATTACCCTCAAATCCGGATCATCGAGAGAACAATAGTCACGGAAAATCCATAAAAGTAAAAGCGCCCTTGAGGGCGCCTTTTTTATTTTATCGCCTATTCCGGCAAACTTCGCCTTCGGCAGAAGCTTATCAAAGAATTTTATTATTTGCCTCTGCAATCTACTTTATCTCATACGTCAAATCAACATTAATTACAATTTCATTCTGCCCAGGTTGAATTGCTGGAACTGGAACTCCGCCGCCTCCCTTGCCTTCTGCGCCGCCAATGCCATAAGAAACTTGCCCTGCCTGATCAACAGCATATTCGTTTAATCCGATAATCCGCCCGAGTTTTATTCCAAGGGAATTTTCAAGTTCTTTTGCTTTTATTTTGGCCTCATCTATTGCTTTCTTTCTGGCCTCATCTTTAATTTTGCTCGAATCGTCAATTGTAAAAACCAAAGACCCAACTTGATTTGCTCCCAGGCCAGCGGACTTTTCCAAAATCTGCCCAGTTTTGCTTAGATCCCTAATTTTAACCTGCAAGGTCTGGCTAATTTCATAGCCAATAATAACGCTTTTGCCGGAAGTATATTGATAATTTGGATTAATATTATATGCGGCAGTTTTCAAATCATCTTCTTTTATTCCTAATTCCTTCATGGCTTGATTAATTTTATTTATTTTATCGTTATTTTCCGCAACCGCTTTTACCACGGTGTCCGCCTGCGTTACCACCGACAAATCAACTTGCCCAATATCCGGCTTGGCAAAAACTTTTCCCTGGCCGGAAACATTTATAGTTCGAACATATTCATAGCCCTTTCCAATATATTTATTTTGCTTGATTTCATTAACTGATAAAACAGCTAAAAATATGATTAACAAAATTCCAGCGCCTCCTAAAACATACGGCAAATATTTTTCCGGCGGAATAATTTTAACATTTAAATTTTGCTCGTCAGCCATAAAAATTTTGCCATTCCAGCCAAAATAAAAACTAAAAAATATTAGTTCATATTTTCGCTTGAGTGGCGGTTTTTTGTTCGGCGGGCGCGCTCTGCCCGTTTTGCTTATTTTGCCCCAAATTTTGTTCTGTTATATCTTTTTTTCTTTGCCAAAATTTTAAATATAAAATTTCTAAAATTGCCAAAGAATTAACAACCAATAAAATACAAAACCATATTTTTTGGCGGTTGCGCGCCGCCCGCCATAAAGCCGCTCCCTTCCAAGGCACTGTCCAGATGATCACCAATGCCAAAAGCCAGCCGGGAAACGGCAAGGCATTATATATTAAAGTATAATCGCCAAAATACATCATATGCGCCTATTATACTATTATTTCTTTTCCACCACAATCGTGCATCGAGTTAGTAAAGCAGCCAAAGCGCCAACTGCGGCTAAAACCGGCGCGATAATCGCGCCAACCGCGGCAAAGGTTAAAGGAATAACCAATAAGTCATCGCCTTTTTCATTGCGAATAATAATTCTCCGCGCGTGGCCTTCCTTAATTATTTCTTTAACTTTGGCAAGAAGTTCCTCGCCATTAATGCTAAATTCTTCTTTTTTAATATTTTCTTCAGTCATAAACACATTGTCATTCCCGCGGAAGCGGGAATCCAGATTCATAAATTCCCATATCCGAAAAAATGATTAATTAAAATAATTTATCTAAAACCCTATCAAACCCCGGCAATAAATTATATTTTACCGCCTCTTCAACTTTTATCCATTTAAAATCTTGCGCTTCCCAATCCAAAAATATTTTATCGTGGCTTATTTCAATCAACACGGGATGAACTATCCATAGCTTATCATATTTTTCTTCTTTTTGCTCAAATACGCCGCCTTGTTTGATAGAAAGAATATTTTGTTCGGCTATTCCCAACTCTTCTCTTAGTTCATCTTTTGCTTTCTCCTCAACGCTTCTTCCGTCATCCAAAAACCCAGAAATCCCATTCCAATAATTAGGATAAAAATTCAGACTGGCGCTGCGTTTAATAATCAAAATTTTATCTTTATATTTCACTACGCAATTTATAACCGGCGCCCGTCGGATATTCGTATAATCAATCTGTCCTGGTTTTGGCTGAAATTTTTGCATAAAATGTCTCTTGAAAAATATAGATCACCATGCTATACATTTAAAAAAGGAGGATGTTTATGGAGGCTTTTTCTACTGGCGAGATGGTAATTTTGCTCCCAGAAGATAAAGTCCCAACACGTATTCAGGAATATTTCGAACTCATTAAACTTCTTAAAAATTTCCATGCCGAACACGGCTATGGGCCGTTTGAAGTGATAAGCGCAAAACCAACCGAAGCATCTCTTCAACGAGCCGATCATCCGCAAGATATTATCATTAAGACTCCTTCAGGCACATGGGGAGCTTCAGGTTGGTGGTTCAAAAAATACAAATCTTAGAATTTTCCCGCCGCCTCCGGCGGTTTTTTATTTCCCGCAGCAATGCTTATATATTAATTTTAAACTGTTTTATTCTGTCATTCCCGCGGAAGCGGGAATCCATAACTAATATAGATTAATCATGGATGCCGCATCAAGTGCGGCATGACAATTTAAATTTCCTTTATTTCTCCTAATTATTTTCTTTCAACAATATAAATAATGTCTATAACCTGATCCTCTCCATTTAAAAAACAATCTACTATTTTATCCACTACTTCATACAAAACCACTTTATCATTTTCATGAACTCTTATAATTTCCCCTTTTGACAAAGGTATGCCGCCAACCATATCTTCTATTTTTTTATTTTCTCCGTCTTTAAATATAACTTTTGTATTCTTCTTAATCATATTTTATTTAATAATTATTTCCCGCAACACTTCTTGTTTTTATTCCCGATCCCACGGAACTATTTTCAAATTCGGCCAGATTTTTATCCATCTATCAACTTTATCTTGATAAATCTTTTCCGTAATTAATGTCTTATTTGCCCTTACAATCATATCAAGTAAATCATCTAAGCCGAATGGTGCATACACTTGAAATTGCCTGTTCTCTTTTTTCACTCCGATAGATGTTGCTGTAGTCGGCCATGTGCTAATGGCTGCCTCTACTGATTCATACTGATCTATCGGTTTTCCGAAATGTTTTTCGTACCAGAGATGTACCCTTGCTTGATTTCTAATTTCCACCAAAACAGGAATGTCCTTAAATATTTCTTTGCCTCTTTGGATAAATTTATCTTCGGCTTCATAAAAAATGTTATCCGCATCATAATAAACTAAATCGTAATCTTTTATGCCGTTCTCTGGATTAAAATCGTGCTTTATATTCCATACCGTCTGAACTATTCCGCCAGCACCGAGATACCAATTTGGTATCTTTAATTCACTGGCTCGCTCCAAGATTGACTGAACTCTTTTGTTCTTTTCTAAGATTTGCAATAATTGCTCTGTTTTAGTCATATTATTTCCCGCAACACTTTTTATATTTCTTTCCGCTTCCACACGGGCAAGGGTCGTTGCGGCCAACGTTCTTATTATTTTGGTCTGACAGCCGTGAGGCTGTTATAACACCCTTGCGGGTGTCACTCCCAGGGCTAATTTGGCCAGCATTTTGCGTTTGTTGCCGCGCCTCAATTTTAAAAATGACATTCGCGATTTGCGTTTGGATATTTTTCAATAATTGTTGAAATAGCCGATGGCCTTCATTTTTATATTCAACCAACGGATCTCTTTGCCCATAGGCGCGCAAGCGCACTGAATCGCGCAAGTGATCCATATTATCTAAATGATCCATCCAAAGAGTATCAATTGTTTGCAGCATAATTCCTTTTTCCACACCTCTCATATTTTCCGCGCCAAATTGTTTTTCTTTCTGCGCGTATTTTTCATCAGCTAATTTTTCTAAATACTCAACCAAATCTTCCCTCTCCTTGAAATCCTTCATTCTATTTCTCTCTTCCTCTGATAAGCCAAAAAGAGAATTTGCTATTTCGCTGATTTCTTTCAAATTCCAATTATCCGCGTAGTTTTCTTGCGCATGGAATTCAATAAATTTTTTTATTTCGCTTTTAACCATCTCCAAAATTTGTTTTTTTAACTCGTCATTGCGAGGAGCCGCAGGCGACGAAACAATCTCTTGATTATCCGACGAGATCGCCGCGCTCGCTTTGCTATCGCTCAGCTCGCTCGCGATGACGCCCGTAAGAATTTCTTTCCGCTTACGATAAATCGTCTCCCGCTGCTTATTCATCACATCATCATATTCCAAAACATGATTTCTAATGTCAAAATTAAATCCCTCAATTTTTCCTTGAGCTGATTCTAAGGCGCGAGAAATCATTTTATTTTCAATCGGCTGGTCCTCGGGCAGATTGAAAATTTCCATCATCCGTTTAATTTTATCCGAACCGAAAATCCGCATTAAATCATCTTCCAGCGAAACAAAAAATTGGGAAGAGCCAGGATCTCCCTGCCGGCCGGCGCGGCCGCGCAATTGATTATCAATCCGCCGCGCTTCGTGGCGCTCAGTGCCAATAATATGAAGCCCCCCTACATCAATAACTTTATTATGTTCCGCTTCCCATTCATTGTTCAAAGCGCGAGCCAGTGGCTGGCTGGCAGTTTGGAGGGCGGGCGGGTTTAGACTGCCAGACAGTTGCTGGCGAGCGCTTTTATCATTCCCGAGCTGAGCTCGCCCTCCCAAAATAATATCAACTCCCCGGCCAGCCATGTTTGTCGCAACTGTAACCGCGCCAACTCGCCCCGCTTCAGCAATAATTTGCGCTTCTTTTTCGTGGTTTTTAGCATTCAAAACATTATGCGCAATTCCTTCTTTTTTCAACAAAGCGCTTAAAAATTCATTTTTTTCTATTGAAACAGTTCCCACCAAAACCGGCTGCCCTTTTTCATTCAGCTCTTTAATTTCCTTAATAACTGCCATAAATTTTCCTTTTTCCGTACGGAAAATTTTATCCGGCATATCATTGCGAACCATTGTCCTATTAGTTGGGACAACAATAACATCCAATTTATAAACCTTGCCAAATTCTTCCGCGTTGGTTAAGGCGGTTCCAGTCATACCACCTAATTTTTTATACATCCTAAAATAATTCTGAAAAGTGATTGTCGCTAAAGTTTTGCTTTCTTGCTGGACGCGAACTCCCTCTTTGGCTTCAATTGCCTGATGAAGCCCGCCGGAATAACGCCGGCCAAACATCAGCCGGCCGGTAAATTCATCAACAATAATAATTTCGCCATTTTTAATAACATAATCCTTATCCAGTTTGAAAAGCGTGTGGGCGCGCAGCGCTTGTTCCAATTGGTGGACATAACGAACTCCAGCTTCCTGATAAATATCCATGCCCAATATTTTTTCTACTTTTTCAATTCCCTCTTCAGTCAGAGTCGCTGCTTTCATTTTTTCGTCTATATTATAATCAACATTTTCCTGAAGTTTAGGAATTATTTTAGTAAAAGTTTCATACAGTTTAGTCGATTCCATGTCCGGCGCGGAAATAATCAAAGGAGTCCGCGCTTCATCAATCAAAATTGAGTCAACCTCATCAACAATAGCGTAATGATGCGCTCGCTGAGCCATTTGCGAAAAATCTTGAACCATATTATCCCGCAAATAATCAAAGCCAAATTCGTTATTCGTTCCATACGTTATATCCGCCTCATAGGCGGCGCGGCGCGGAACTTGTTTTAAATTTTCCATTTCCATAGTTCCTTCATTTTCGTCCGGCGTGCTCTGCGGTTCAAACAAAAAAGCCTTATCATGCTGAATAGAACCAACGCTCATGCCAAGCAGATTATAAATCGGCCCCATCCAATTAGCGTCGCGCTTAGCCAAATAATCATTAACCGTTACAACATGGACTCCCTTGCCTTCAAGCGCGTTAAGATAAATCGCTAAAGTAGCAGCTAAAGTTTTTCCCTCGCCAGTTTTCATTTCCGCGATTTTTCCTTGATGCAAAATTATTCCGCCGATTAATTGCACGTCAAAATGCCGCAAACCCAAAGTCCGTTTTGACGCTTCGCGCACCACAGCAAACGCTTCAACTAATAAATTATCTAAATTTTCTCCCTTAGCTAATCTTCCGCGAAATTCCGCTGTTTTTTCTTTTAATTGCGCATCCGAAAGTTTCTCGAATTGCTCTTCGAACTTGTTAATTTCCTGCACCAACGGCCGGATTTTATTCAAAACCCGCTGGTTCGGATCGCCAATTATTTGAGATATAAATGACATAATTTATATTTGTCATGCCGAACTCGTTTCGGCATCTCAAAAAACTTTCACCGAGATCCTGAAATAAATTCAGGATGACATAATCAATTTTAACTTTCCTCATCTTATCACTTTCCCCACCATAAAAAAAGCCCCGCCTTGGGCGGGGCGCTAAACTTATGATTCAATGCTGATCAAACGCGGCATTGCTTTTATGCTTAACCACGAAAAAATTACGCAATAAATCGGAAACTGGATAAGAAGAGTTAAGCAAACAACAGCCAATTCCGAATTTATGTAAGCATAAAGAACTGCTGACGCAATAGCCTCTAGGCCAGCAATTATCCAAGACGCCACTTTGTCTGTGGCAAAAAAGCATAATCCGTCTCGGCAGCAGTTTAGCCAGCCGATTTGGCGGTAATGCCAGCGGGCAAAAAATGCCCAAAGCGGATCAAAACAATAATCCGCGTAATAGCCAGCAGCCAATCCAGCGCCTATCGCTGCCCAGCCATTCGCGCCAAAATTCTTTGCCAGCAGAGTCGCGGATATTGCCAGAACAAAGCATATTGCTTCGCTGACAAAAAGCGCCGCGGCAAATGATCTGAAAAGTTTTGATTCCTTCGCTATCAACAGCCACGTACTGTCTGATTCATCATCAGAATCCATACACCGGGCATATTCTGCCCTCAGCTACCTCCTTAAATTGTTAAAGTTGCTTTTATTATGCATTATTAAAATAAAAAAGCAACAGCAATATGAATAAATACCGCCAATTATTTTTATACGTAACAATATACAATATAAAAGCGATCGCAAATATATGGTATTTTTAAATTTCTGCAAAATTTCTACCAAAAAATCACACTCCAATAACTATAAATACGATCGGAATTATTGTTATTTAGTATTTTCATAGTATTTTCTAAATGATATTAAAAAAACCGCCAGTTTTTGGCGGCTAAGTAAGATTTTGCAGAAAAATTTTTTTGGCAAGCTGAGAATAAGCCAACGATTCTTCCATCTGCCTTTGGCTGATTTTGCCAATACGGCAATAAAACTTAAACAGCCATGAAAGTTCGTATATCCATAAAATGCGATATCCCAGCTCTTGCAGATATTCCGAACCGCCCTCTTCTCTATCCACCGCTGCTATAATTGCCGCGACGCGCAAACCAGCCTCTTCTATCCGCGCAGCTCCTTCAACTTTTGTGGATCCTTGGGAAAAAACATCATCCAAAACCAAAACATTTTGGCCAGGATGATAATTTCCGCTGATAATCTTGCCAATGCACCTCTGGCCACTAGGAAGTTCTTCTTTCCTCATCTTTAAAGGTAATGGTTTATGCGCGCATTGCGCCACAATTTTAGCAAAGGGCTCCCCTGCTTTGGGCAAACCAACCACTAAATCAAAGCGCGCTCGCGCGATTATCGCTTTCTTCCACATTTCCCATGCAATCGCTACTGCTAACTCCGATGTTAAATTTCCGCCGTTATCCGGCGTCCTCAAATCAACTTTATTCGGCGACAAAGGAAAATCCGGATGCCGTTCATGAATTTTAAACCTAAACGGCCCGTCAAACCGAATCGCGCCGATATTAAAAAGATCTATCGCCAATTGCTCATTCACGGCTGTCTTCCTCCTTATTTTCAAAATATCATTATTAAAATTATTGTCAAATGAAAATCAAATTCCCCAAAACTTTCTTAATCCTCTCATTCCTTCTTTTTGCACTAGTTTTTCCATTAAACATAAGCCCTCTCTATTATTATTTAAAATATTTTCAACCTCTTTTTTAAAAATAATTTTAACTTTTTTTCCCTGTAGATATTTTTTCGCGGCGCGGCTTATTATTGGCGTCCAGACTTCCGCCACATTGCCATACTCCAAAAGCATCGCGGCCGCCAAACCGATAACTTTGTCATATACTATCGCCCCACGCATTTCTTTTTTATACTTTCTCAAACAAAAAACCAATGGCTTCAAGCCCTGGCTTTTAGACCTGCGGGTGATTTTATTGTTTTTAATTAAAACAAAAGAATAATTTTTTGATAAGAAATAATCTAAATTATAGTTTTTCATTTATTTCTTCTCTTCTGCTTCTTGTCTATTACTATTTCCATATTACTTTTTTGTCATTCCCGCGCAGGCGGGAATCTAG
>Ga0208373_1003700_pt1 | contig 14675 bp, 14 predicted proteins | sample RifOxyC2_FD_184036 | JGI IMG/M metagenome (GOLD analysis project Ga0208373, IMG submission 184036) | Soil microbial communities from Rifle, Colorado - Rifle Oxygen_injection C2 (SPAdes) | ecosystem: Environmental > Terrestrial > Deep subsurface > Rock core/Sediment | place: Rifle, Colorado...
TATTTCCTGGAATACCAGATTCGCCAGCAATGGCGCCAACAACGTCGCCAGGCCGAACACCATCTTGCCTTCCTACATCTAATCGAAGACGCGTCATGCCGGGTTCTTCTTCGCGTGGTTCACGTTCTCGTACGCGTGATTCAAACTCTCGACGACCGCTTCGTCTGTCATTACTTCTTCCTCCACGACGATCGTCTCTACCGCGACCACCATCACGGCGATCGCCACGCCCTTCATAGGCTGGCATTTCAATTTCTGCAACTTCTGGTGTTGCAGTCAGCATTTTCAATAATGCTGCAGCGATATCGATAGAAGTATACTCACCTTCTTTCATAAGTTTTTCAACTCGTCCGATGTGCGTATCGAGTTTTCCTTTTTGAAGAGTTTCTTTTATTTTTTCTGTATGTGCAACAAATTTAATCTCTTCAATATCATTTAATGAAGGGATAGGATGTGGCACAATGTGTGCTTGTGTATAACGTTGAATTTGGCGAAGCAAATAACTTTGTTTTCCTGAAGCAAAGGTAAATGCGCGGCCAGATTTTCCGGCACGACCAGTACGACCAATACGATGTACATAATATTCTTCATCTTGCGGAACGTCATAATTGAACACTACTTCTAAATCTTCAACATCAATGCCACGAGCAGCAACATCGGTTGCTACCAGCAGGTCAATTTTTTTATTCTTGAATGCTTTCATAACGCGATCACGTTCTGTTTGGCGCAAATCACCATGAATTGCTTGTGCAGAATATCCACGAGCTTTTAAATGTGTGACCACTTCATCCACTTGACGTTTTGTATTACAAAATACTACGCCAGATTTCACATTATACACATCAATTAATCGAGAAAGTACTTCCAGTTTCATGGATGGACGCACTTCAATACTAAACTGCTCAATTTTCAGTGCAGAAACTTTTTTATGCGCAACTTGAATATGTTTAGGATTGTTTTGATATTTTTTTGTAAGCGCAGCGATTGCTCTGGGCATTGTCGCAGAAAATAGTACAGTCTGTTTTTCTTTTGGTGTATAATTTAAAATTTCTTCAATGCTTTCTCTAAAGCCCATATTCAACATTTCATCCGCTTCATCAAGAACGATAATTCTCACATCGTTGAGTGTAATACTTTTACGCTCAATATGATCCATCATACGACCCGGAGTTGCAATAATAATTTGCGGTCTCTGTCGTAATGATTGCATCTGCCGTTGAATTGGTTGGCCACCATAAATCGGCACCACAAAAATAGTGCGATGATACTTCAATAATTTTTGAAATTCTTCAGAAATTTGAATCGCCAGTTCACGTGTGGGACATAAAATAACTGCCTGAATTGTTTTTTGCGTTACATCAATTTTTTCAATAATAGGAATAGCAAACGCAGCTGTTTTTCCGGTACCTGTTTGTGCTTGGCCAATAATATCCTGACCGTCAAGTAACAGAGGGATGGTTTGTGTTTGAATAGGAGACGCTTCTTCAAAACCCATCTCAGAGATGGCTTTTTGAATTTCTTTTGAGAGAGGAAGCTCATTAAATGGAATGGTATGCATGAAATAAAAAACAAAAATTAAATATTATTAACTTACGGATGTTTGATTTGTTCCGTTAATTATATTATAAGATACCACATAACCACGAAACATGCAAGCTCTGCTGTTATTTTTTTCGTTTTTCTAAAATGATATCCCTTAACTCAGTAATACCAATCCCTTTTTTTGAAGAATACGGAACAATAGTATAATGCCCCAAAAAATCATGAATAATTTGCATTTTTTGCGTATATTGTGAGGGCTTTATTTTATCTACTTTATTTGCAACAATCACAATATTTTTGTGCTGTTCTTCCAATATACGTAACATTTCCGCATCAATTTTTGTTGGTCCGACTTCTGCATCAATGATAAAAATAATTTTTTCTTGGTGATATGTTGAAGTGACAAAATACCAATGAATCAATTCGCGTAATTGATTTCGTCCTTCTTTTGATATTTTTGCATATCCATACCCAGGAAGATCCACAAAATAAATCGATTTATTGATCAAAAAAACATTTATTTCTCTCGTACGTCCGGGTGTATTACTTGAGATGGCTAAATTTTTTTGTTTGGTCAACGAATTAATCACGCTCGATTTTCCCACATTCGAACGACCAATAAAAGCAATTTGTGGAGTGCCATCATTTAATATTTGATCCTCTCCTACAACTCCCTTAATAAATTTTGCAGATGTAATATTCATATGTTATTCGGCTGCGACAGATTGCTGTCTAAATAATAGATCAAACTGTTGTACCACAGAATCTACAGATAATGCACATTGATTAATTCCGCGGATATACAAACCGCTCAGTGTTTTTACACGTGACAATGCTACATATCCCATACCAGCAGCAAATGATTTTGATAAATCAACATCCACAACATCGAGTGTCATACCTTGGCTTTTATGAACCGTAATTGCCCACGCAAGCCGCAATGGTAATTGTCGAATCTCTGCTTTGATTTTGCCGCTCTGCTCCATCATCCACGCTTCTAGCTCAACAATAATTCTTTTTCCTTCAACAGTTTTTACCATGGGCTTCCCAAAAGCAAAACTGACCACTGTTCCAAGTGTTCCATTCACAAATCCTGCAGAAAAATTATTTTTCACAAACATAACCTGCGCTCCAACTTTTAATTCTAACACTTCCGGCGCAAGACAGTATTTTTGTAACAGTTGAACATCGTTTTTTTTGCCCACTGTAGTCATTGAAAAAACTTCAGCTTTTTTTGAAATTTTTGCAAGTTCTTTTTTATTTACTGCATCAACATCAATATTGTGTGTATATAAACGCGTTGGAGTAATGTGATCAGGCAATTCTATTTGTGTACGTTTTTGAAGTAACTCCATACTCTTTTCACTTACTTTCCCTTGCCGCACTTCCTGTAATATTTGAAGCAGCGGATCGTTTGATTGCCTATAGACAGTCTCTAAATAACACACCACCATATTTGTTCGTTCCCAGACTTGCGCTTCAAATGCATAATTTGTATCAGTACTATATCGGTTAATAGGCGGCAATTGAAAAAAATCACCCGCAAGTACTACTTGAATGCCACCAAACGGCTGTTCATTTTCGCACACCGTACGTAACACCGTATCCACCATATCTAAACGAAAAGAATGCAACATAGAAATTTCATCAATAATCAATACATCAGTGGTACGAAACCTGCGGTATAGATGCTCTTTTTGTGTGAGTTCATCCAAATCAAATGGTGTGAGGAAATCTTTAATTCCAATACCTGTCCACGAATGAATTGTTGTGCCTCCAAGATGCGTGGCCGCAATGCCGGTTGATGCGGTAATGGCTACTGTTTTTCCCTGCTTTTTCAGCCAATCAATAAATTTCGTCAAAACATATGTTTTTCCGGAACCAGCGGGTCCAGTTAAAAATACATTTCGTCCTTCTTGTAAATATTCTAATGCGCGATCTTGTTGCATGCTTCTTTTTTAGCGAGTCGTCTTAGAAGCATATACTATCTTGATCATTTCTGCTTTCTTTTTGCTGCCCGTGCTGCAAGCATGACCTCTTTGATTGCTAAGCGTTTTTTTGTTTTGGGTGAATGTCGGCTCTTTTTTTTACCCGTCAGTGATCCGCGTCGTTTTGCCATATAAATCGTTGTGAATAATTATCTATCCCCTATTATGAAAGAGGAATGATTCACAATGATAATACACTATATTTACTTTTCAGACAAACAAGCGATTAAAAAAGTTATGGTATATACAACGGCGGAGTAATGATTTTAAATGTATTATCCACTTTTTTAACAATCACTGTAAATTCAGTTTGTTCTGGCAGTGCATTGCCCTGTTCATCACAACAAGGAGTAAAAACAATATCCTTATATTGAACAATCAGTTCAAACGTATCCGAATCTTTTTGCGAACTACGTATGGTGGTGCCTGGCACACAAGTACCTACTGCATTACAATACTGTTCTAACACTTTTTCTTTATTTGAACGCTCTTCCGGAATGGTAAATTGTTCAAGCGACTCCCACCCAATATCAGGATGAAGAGTTGGGTCAAACATCGTGAGAGCATATTCATAGCGTTTTTTACTCAATGCGTCATACAACTGTATAAATGTACGTTCAGCATGATCGAGATCTGTCATATTTGCATCAATATCCTGACCAATGGGAGAAGAAGATGGTGTCGACTCTTCCACGATAGGAGCATCAATGCGTTGAGAGCCAATAATGCAACCACTCATTAATATAATAAAACTGACCAATAACACATAGATCGCTTTTTTTGTATACAATATATTTTGTCCATTCATATTATTCATTCATTAGAGTTACGATGATTTTACAAGTGCTGTTTACAAATGAGTATCCCAAGCAATTGAATTCCAAATAGTATTTTGCTTTTCTAGCATTTTTTTGTAATCTTTCTCCATTAAATTTGTGCCGTCAGTATCTTCTCCCCACATGCGACGACCTTTAATATAGGCTTCATTCATTGCGTGCCAAGAATCATATGTTGCTTGCAACTCTTTTGCTAAAGGCATCATTTGAGACCAGGCTTGATCTTCAGAAATGTAGCCGGCTAAATAACCCATGCCACATACATAAAAATAGCGCATATGATCCCAAGCTAAAACTTCATCTCCAAATTCTGCCCGATGACCCTCCTTGGCAAGCCATGCTAGAATGGCATTAAAATCTTCGGCGTTATTAATGTTCCAGCCATACTTCAACATCTTCCCCATGCCTTTACCAATTTTATCTGATGGCTCATCTCCTCCTAACCATTCTGGATAATCGCCCTTATTAAGGGTGATGAGCGCTGTCGCAGCCAATATCCACTTTTGTGCAGGTGAATATTGCGGTGCCACAGATTTTGGTTTCTTGCGAAATAGTCCCATAAGTTTAGATTTATTGATTAAGTAGATTCATTAAGCTGAATATTTCCGACATAATAGCACAAATATGAGTCTTGTCCAATATTATATGCAATGCGGATACGTACAAGTCTGTTTCTTTACAGAAGAACAAAACTTGTTACTGACTACTCTTCTCAATTCAAACTGAAAAAAACAAATCACGAATAGAGGGAGATTTGAAATATGGTTTTACCTTTTTTACTGCTAAGAAGTTTTAACTCACCCCTATGTTCTTCAATGAAATCTTTTGCAATTGCTAATCCAAGGCCTGTGCTGTGTGAAAATTGAGTATCATTCTGTCTATGTGCCGAGAAAAAACGATCAAAAATAAAATTTTGTTGATATTCAGGTATACCAATGCCATTATCCTCTATGCTCACATGTACACCAACTTCTTCATCAGAAATAGTTACACAAACTTTTGGATGAGCAACAGATGCAGAATATTTTATCGCATTTTCAATAATATTATACACAGCCCTTCCAAGAGCAAATGAGTGCGCACGAACGCATATTCTTTTTTTTGGTATTATATGTACTATTTGTACTGAATGTTGCTTTGCGAACTCTTGTAGCTGTTCTATCTGTTCCAGTATTAATTCTGTCACATCAACAATTTCATCCATTTTAATTGGTGTCACTAAATCCAATAGATTATTCGTTAGGTTTTCTATACGCTTTACTCCGTCCAATGATTGTTGTATTGCTTGACGTAATTCTATTTCAGTTGCGGTATGGTCTTGTAATGCGATATCCAGATTCGTATGGATAATCGTGAGTGGCGTTTTTAATTCATGTGAAGCATTCAACACAAATTTTAGTTGTGCATTAAAAGATTTTTTTAAACGCTGTGATAAATCATTAAAGCTATGTATGAGTGAATCGATTTCATCACTTCCTTGTTCTGGAAGTGTTTTGCCTAATTCTTCTATACGTAATTTTTGCATCTGTGCGGCAAGATGTTGTATGGGATATAAAAACCTTCCTGATACGTAAAATCCTGTAATAAAACTAATGAGGGTAATAGGAATCAGGGCGTATAAGCTCATTCGTTGTACTTTCTGTAAATCATCCCAGCGAATCTGTTTAATTTGTAGACGTTCTATTTCTGAAAGACGAAAATCTTCTGTGATCCCTGGCATGTTTTCCAAATTTTGAATACGTTGTTCTAGCCGTTGAGGGTCTCTGCGGAGATAATCGTTTAAATACAAATTAATACTCAATACAATTAACGCTGAGAATAATAACATCATACAGGAATACAACATGGTCAGTTTAAAACGGATGGATTTATAGAATACTGTTTTATTCGTGAATAACATATCCTCTGCCTTTATTGGTGTGAATAATAGATTTTTCAGGATCAATTTTTTGTCGGAGTGTTTTAATATTTGTGCGTACAGTTTGTGAAAATGCATCAATATCTTTATTCCATACATGTTCCAGAAATTCTTCCTGACTAATACTTCTTCCTTTATTACGTAACAAGTATTCTAATATTCCCAGCTCTTTATTGTTGAGCACTATGCGGCGTCCTTTTTTCATTACTTTTTTTGTGATTGGATCAAAAACAATATCCTGTACTGTTAATACTTCATCTTTATTCTGACTACTCCGTTTGATTAAAACATTAATACGGCACAACAATTCAGTAAAATTGAATGGTTTGGTCATGTAATCATCAGCCCCTGCATGAAATCCTTGAATAATTTCTTTCTGTGTAGAACGAACAGTAAGCATAAGAATAGGAACAGTATTTTGTTGTTCACGCACACTTTTTGCAACAGAAATACCGTCTTGTTCTGGTAAATGCAAATCTAAAATAACGCAATCATATACATGCTGCATTGAGTGTTGTAATCCTGTTTTCCCATCGCTGCACCAATCAACTGCATACCCTTTTTTTGCTAACGCATGAGCAAGTGGTATAGCAATGTCTTTTTCATCTTCAATAATAAGAAGTCTCATAGATTTTTTATAAAATATTCACACCACTACAGTGTACAAATATAGAGATGAAATTAACGTGAAGTAATAAGTTCATGATTATTTCACAGTGTCTAGTATACAGTAAATAAAATCTCAACATAAGCACATCAATACAATATGCAATGATCATTTCTCATACACATCAATTCATTTTTACCAAACCACGTAAAGTGGCAGGCTCAAGTGTTCAAGTAGCCCTGGCACAACAATGTGGAGCCGATGACATTATCACCCCTGTTTTACTTGATAAATCAATAGATGCAGAACAAATAAACGATTACGCACGCAATTATCAAGGATATTTTAATCACCTACGTCCTTTTCGTATTCGCCAAAAAATTGGTCGAACATTATGGAATGAATATTTCAAATTCACCATTGTACGTAATCCATGGGATATGCTTGTGTCTCGCTATTTTTGGAGTAAACAAGTTGTGCAAAAAACACCAAAACAAATAGTAGAGGAAGTAAAAAAAGAACCACTAAATATTGATAAATGGGGAAAACTTTCCATTGCCTGTGATCGACATATCCGTCATAAAGTAGTCACTCCTGACGATGATTTTCGCGCATTCATTAAAAAACTGCATGGAAATTTTTCTAATACAAAATATTATTTCGATTGGAAAGGAAAACCATGGAATGATTTTGTGATGCGGTATGAAAATTTAGAGGAAGATTATAAAACGGTGTGCAAAAAAATTGGCATCCCATATGAACCATTGCCTGGATTAAAAACAAAAGTACGAGAGTCACGAAATTATTCAACAATGTATGATGATGAATCGCGAAAAATTGTCGCGAAACTATTTAAAAAAGAAATAGAATATTTTCATTATACATTTGGTGAATAATATATTACATTAAATGAGATGAAATTATTTTTTCCACGTACTCCAAACTAAAAAACAAGCTTGAGTTCGTTTTTCTTATTAACTGCTCTTAAAACGCCTATGAGGACACTTTCTGAAAAAATGCCATGGCTGTTGGAAATTGCTTTGGACTATTTCTTACTCTTCGTACAAATCTTGTTACGCCATGAAGCATAGCCATGGGTTTTCGAAATAGTGTTTGATCAAAATTTTCTATATAATCTGGAAATGTATTACGCATTTCTTGTATGCACGCTTCCTTACTTGAATGCTGTGATATAAGATCATTGATATACTTAAGAAACCATGGATTTACTTCAATAAATTCCACAAATTGAGTATCAAGGGCAATGTCCTCTGGTGTAATATGTTGAGAAATTGCTTTATTCTGCCATGCTAATTCTATCGCTGTTGTACAATACGAACGTTTATGTTCAAGATCTCGCTTACTTACAAGACATCCTTTCTCAATTTCTTCTTGAAAAACAACATATTCTTCAGAAGAAAGTTTCTGTTTAAATACTTCAACAATTTCCTGTATATGTTCTGGAGATTTTGATACATGGTGAGGAAAATGTTTCTCTCGCAAATAGGTTTGTAATAACCCATTAAAATTATCTGTTTTCAGCGCTTTTTTTTGAAGATCTTCTCTGTCCACATTCATTCCATAAGACTCCAATACCGTGATAATTTGTTGAACTCCTTGCTCTCGATTTTCATCAGTAATTTTTTGCTCACGCAGCTGAAGCAATTCTTGATACAAACACTTTAATAAAAATCTCTCTTGATTGCGATAATGGTTCTTTGCTTCAGTAAATTTGCCCAAGTACTGAGCTCTCTTTGCGCCTAAAAAACTCTCTGATCTTGCCCGATCTTCACTGTGGACCCATATATCAGGTAAATAATAAGTTGTCTTGGCACTGAGGTTAGCAGAAAGCAAAGTATCCTCTCCGGATTTCACCTGCGGTACACCACCAACTTTTTCGTATGCTCGTGCACGCGCCACAATTTGCGGACCACCAGAACTAACATTTTGAGCATTCATCATCAATCTTTCACAAAATGAATACGAAAATTGATATTGAAATGCGAATGAACTTTGGAACAATTCCGGTGTCCCTTCTGGAATAAAAAAATCAATATTAAGAAATGCCGAATCTATATCTGGCTGTGTTTCAAATAAGTGAATAACTTTTTCAACAAAACGTGGGCCACCAATCGTATCTGTGTCCATTTGCAAAATAGGAAGATCAAGCCCCATGTTGGTTTGACGTGCACGCTCAATGGCCTCATCAGTAATAGTACGACGAATTTTTCCAATATTAATTTCCATACCACTTGTTGCATCAACAACATGAAAAACAACTCCTTTCTGTTTTACTTTTTCAATAACATCTCGGCGGTATGCGTTGAGAGATTCTGGAATATCTGAACGCTGATTACTCAAATATTCTGCAATGGCAATAAATTTTTGATTATCTGCATATCCGGGTTTCTGTTGTTCTGCTGCTTCAACACTATTATTTACTAAACAAATAATTTCAAACTTTTTTGAATCTGCTGTTTGTGTAGCGTATGATTCCAGAAATCGAAAAATACTTCCGCGTTGATATTCATTATAGGCAGGCGCAACCACCATTAAACCAAGCTCAGGATTGGGCGGAACCTCAACTAATGGTTCCCTATCTTCAGACATTTCCGACCTCGTTTCTTGTAATTTGAATTTTTTTAAACTAAATGGTTCAGGAGAATTCATATAAAAATATTTTTTTAATTGTAGCAAAAATTTTACTATTTGTCCAGTGTTATTTAAAATTGAAAAGTGGACTGGGTTAAAGTTGAAAACCGGACTAATTGTGGATAACTTCATCAAAATTGAAATACATGAACGAACGATCCTTTAAAAGCATCAATGAATAAACAGATTTTCCTGCTCTACGCGGCCCCAACACAACTTTGATCAAATTTGAATCTAACCACTTCTTTCCAAAAGAGTCTTGCGTTCTGTGAGAAAATTTTTTAAGCACATCTGTTTGTCTCTATATTATTTGAATGATATATAAATCTACATTTCTATAGTAATGGAAAATAAAGAAAGAAATACAGAAGGAAGCAGAGGCAGGGTGCTTCCTCGAATTGGTAGGGTCTTGCGAACAATCCTAAAACTTCCATCCTGCCACACGAAGCCGTGGTTTGTGCGAACTGGCTTGTGTGATGGAAGTATGCGTGCTAGCTGAGCGGCTTGAGATAGCCGCTGAAGTTAAACTCCAGCAGCTTCAGCGCTCCTTTTAGGAGAGCGTGGAAAGTACGCGATGAAGTGCACTGTGGCACACTCAAACGCGCTCGCTCCAACGTGCGCTCCCCAGCACTTCGGCCGCGCTCTCTGTACGCGGCCAGGGCACTTTGAATGTGCCCTTTGAACTCCTTTCGGTCATGCACCAAAAAGCTAAACCTGTAAAAGAAAATCATTTTTTTGCTTTCCGCGGCTTACTGAAATGCGGCGAGTGCGGTGCGAGTATTACTTCTGAACGACAAAAAGGCCATACATATTATCGCTGCACAAAAAAAATGAGTATCTGTACACAAAAGTATATTCGTGAAGAAAAGCTAGCCAATCAACTACAAGCTTTTATGCAGCACGTATCTATAGATGACGAACTCGCCACAAAAATGAGTACTTACCTAAAAGGACAGGCAGAACTAGACAAATCATCTACACTCGCCGCTACCAGCCTATTGGAAAGCAAAATAGCCAATATTAAAATAAAGCTAGACCGCTTGCTCGATGCTCACTTAGATGGAACGATTGATAAAGAAATATATACCGCAAAAAAAGAACAATTGCTCAATACCAAGATTCAAAATGAGCAACAATTACAGGAAATAAAGAAAAATGGTAATCGCTGGCTCGAACTTTCTCTGCAGTTAATTTCTGACGCAAAACTAGCCAAAAAAAATACTTTGACTGAAAATTTTGAAGAACTTCGCAATTTCATTAAAAAGATTGGCTCGAACCTGGAGATGCGGGAGCAAACGGTGGGGATACAATGGCGAAATGCATGGGAATTATTGGCCAAACGTGCGTGTGGTTGTGGCGCACGTGGGCACGAATTTTCCGTTTGTACTAGTTGGCAGTCCTTGTCGGACGAAATTCGAGCTTTTTTCTCGAAAAATCCATTTAGTTAATTAGATGTGGAAGCGCCCGAATGGGCGCGAGCGGGCAAAAAGGAAGAGGGTTTCGGGGGAAGGAATTTTTGCCCGCTTCTTCCTTCTCGTTTCTGGCTGCAAAACACTGGTGGCCGAAATCTTCGCCTGTGCCCTCTGGGTACACGCCAGCCGCCGCTTATTTGCTTGTTGTTGAACTTTAAAATTGATTCATACAACTACTAAGCTCATCCACATTAAACACTTCTCCATGACCAGGATAAATAACTTTTGCACCAACACTCATGAGCTTGTTCCAGCTATCTTTTAATTCTGCTTCATTCGTGATATTCATCGGTCGATGGCAAGTTCCATCAAATGTCATCCAGTTTTCTGCGGTGTCACCAACAAAGGCTCTACCATCATCCATAATAATCGAGATTGAATCGTTAGAATGGCCTGGTGTAACAATAATATTTCCATTTACGCCAATACTTCGCAAAATTGTTGAATTATCTTGCGTGATAAATATATCTTTATAGGTAAATGTAGTAGCTTCTGAATTGTTATTAGCACCATGATCACCAGCGTGACCAAAGGCAAACATTAAAAATGCTGCTCGCTTGGTTGAATTGTGAATTAAACTTAAATCCATTTTACCTTTTTCAATTGGTTCACGTGCATCCTTATGCATTATGATAATAGGATTACTTTCTTCTTTGATATGATTAATTAATCCAACATGATCATGATGATGGTGTGTTATAAATATATACTTAATATCTTTCTTAGTAATGCCCGCTTCTTTTAGCATGCCTTCAAAAGCATCTTCTCTTTTATGATCACCTCCATCAATTAACAAATACCCATCTTTGGCTTTAATAAGATTTACGTTAGACATGCCAAGATTAAATTCATAACCATTATTACTTGCGTATTCATCATGTTGAACAACATGCTCTGCGGGTTGAATGACAAAATAACCATAAATAATAGTTATTGTTATTAATGCTACGTATGACAACCATAAGCTCAATAAAGTAATAAATATTTTTTTATATTTTTTGATAAATTGTTTTATTTTTGAGAAGAAAGTAAATAGCAATGACATAGTTGATAGTTATTATGAAGTAATTTTTTTAAATAATGACAAAAATACTTTTTGCTCTTTAATATCTAGTTTCTTTAAAATTTGCGAGCAAAACTGTAAATGCATTTCAAGCATTTTGTAATAAATTTTCTCGCCAGCAGTTGTTAAGTGTAGCTGCACGGCTCTTTGGTTGGTTGTGAGGCGTTCTTTTTGCACAAGTTTGTTTTTAACCAATTTAGAGATAATAATACTGGCACTGCCAGGTGTGAGCATTAAGTGATTAGCCACTTTTCGTTGCATTATGCCGGGATTGTGTCCAATATAATATATCGCTTTAAAATCTTGAAAATTGTATTTAGCTGGGAGTTTAGCAAGAGATTTTTGTGCACTGCTTAATACGTGAAATAGTCTGTTAATGTATTCGTTCAATTCAGCCGCATTTTGCTTGTTCTTAGCCATAATTATAGTGTTTAATATTTAAACTGTTTGAATATTAAACTATCATGTAATATTTGTCAATAGCACAATACCATTGTGCCAAAATCACAGAGTGTACAGCTCTTATTTTATTATTGGGTACTTATCAATTCAAGCACTTGATCAATAACTGCTTGTGGTTGCGTAACATGAATATAATGATTGGCTTCAGGAACACTGATAAGTTTATTATTGGTTGAAAGACTCGCTAAATCTTCTTGCCTTTCAAATTTGTCTCCATCATGTTCTGTTTTATCTGTGATTACACGAATGGGTAAATTACCTAAATCATCAACTTCTGCAACTTGGTCTATGCTTTGCATAGTCCCATTAAAATCGTCATTAGCATTAGTTGTGCCAAATACCTGAGAAAATAATAACGCTCTATTAACAGGTAAATTTTTTTTTGCAAAACCAAAATATTCAGGGTTTATTGTTGTTGCTAAACGCAATAATCCTGTTTGCATTGTCGCTTGCATTATGTTTTTTTGAATGCTGGTCGATATCTTTTGAGAAAAGGTTTGTTCTTGGTTAACAGTTTTAGCTTGATCTTCGTGTGATGAAGCAATAAAAACTAATCCTTGTACTTTGTCTGGATTTCGATCTGCAAAAACACGGATATAATATCCACCGATAGAATGTCCTACTAAAATATACGGCGATGGTACGTTAGCATTAGCAAGAAGTGTTTCTAATTCTTGTACAACCGCCATGTTACAATGATTAATGAAACAAATACCACAAACCAGCTCCAATTTCATTACCTTTTTTATTTTCTGAGATAAGATATTGCTTAATATCTTTTTTCTTTTTTAGCACAACTTCAATTTCTTCGGCTGTCTCCAAAGACTGCTCTAGTTTTTTATTTACTTTGGCATTTTCATCTATTTCCATTATTACTACTTTTGTAACCGCCCATATAATTCCTGGATTTGTCTGCAAGTTTGGACTAATTTCAACAACTTTGCCAGTATAGCCTGTTTCTTCTTTTAATTCTTTTATGGCAACTTTTTTGATGGTAGTTTTATCTGTTTTATTACAAAGTCCAGCTGGCAAGCCAATAATATAATTATTAATAGCTGGTCTAAATTGTTTAATTAACACATAACGCTTTGATGGAATAAGCTGCGCTAAAATAACACAACTTACTGAATCACGTGTTCTGGTAATATGCTCCCAACAAAACTTCTTGCCTTGATCATTAACAAACGTACTTTGTTGCAAAGCTAACCATTTGCCAGCATATAACAGTTTTTGCGAAATTTTTTTCACAACTCACTACAATAAATTTAAAGCTTCCCTTCCGGACATGCCAAGAGTAATACCACGTTGCTCTGCATGAGCATTTACTTTTTTAATTTCTCCTTGTAATAAATCATCAACCGTCGCTACGGAAGTTTTGCCCTGAGGTGGTTTGACGCAAGCGGCTGGATAATTAAAATTATCTAACGCCATGACATCAAAAGCACCACAACCCACCATACCACTATCGGTAATCACCATCACTAAATTGACCGAACCAATCGGAATAACGTGCCCTTTTGCTTGTTTCTTTTCTAATTGAACCGTTTGTTGAGACATAAAAATTATTATTAATGATTAGTTGTAGCTTAGTATAGCACTTTCCATAAAAAATTTAATGTGCTTTGATCATGGGTATAATATGAATTTACAGGAGCGACTGGACGCTGTTCGAATATTTTTTACCATTGACACCACTCCTCTGTTAAGTCAATTGTAGTATCTCTAACTAGTTTTGTTATTTAAATCGTAATATTATTTTTAGAATGTGAAATTAGTGATTCATATGTATAATGCACCTGTGATAAATTATTAATTGGTATAACCCAATGATATACATCTGGATACTCACCTGCCGTAAATTTAATAAATTCATTATCAATTTGAATTTCAACAACAGCTTCATGTTCATGAAAAAAAGACCAAACCAATGTATGACTATCAATTGACTCTAAGGCAATAAATCCATAGCCTTCAAAGGCTGTTTCACCCCCATAGACAATATGTGTGTTATTGGCAGATTTACATAAAGTAGTAACATATGTCCAATTATTTTGATCTTTATCAAAGTCAACCTGCTCATAACTGTATCCCAGAAGGTAAGCCACCAGTTTGACTGGTGAGACTTGCATAGGCTT
>Ga0208373_1003702_pt1 | contig 14675 bp, 10 predicted proteins | sample RifOxyC2_FD_184036 | JGI IMG/M metagenome (GOLD analysis project Ga0208373, IMG submission 184036) | Soil microbial communities from Rifle, Colorado - Rifle Oxygen_injection C2 (SPAdes) | ecosystem: Environmental > Terrestrial > Deep subsurface > Rock core/Sediment | place: Rifle, Colorado...
CGGTAACCGTGCCTTCCGGGTTTGATACCGCCTGCCTGCGCGCCGGTTCGCCTACCAAAAGCTGGCCGTCTTTAGTGAACGCCACGTATGACGGGAACGCCTTTCCGCCTACGGAAACGCCTTCCGCCGCCTGTATTATGGTGGCCTTTCCCGCTTCCAGGAAAGCCGCCGCGCTGTTGCTTGTGCCTAAATCAATTCCAATAATTCTGCCCATATGTTTGTCCCCCGAGTTGGATGAGGTCCAAAAACCCTGCGAAGCAGTACCTTATTGGTTTTTGGGCCCGTACCTATTTTCCTTGTTCAGATTCCTTATCTTCTTCCTTTGCGCCCTCTGTTTCCGGAGCGGCTTCCTCAACTTTATCCTTCGCGACTATCACTTTTGAAGGCCTAAGAACATATTCGTCGTAAGTATAACCCTTCTGTATCTCCTTTATTATGATGCCGTCTTCCTTGCCGTCAACATGCTCGTAACCTATTACTTCGTGGTAAGCCGGGTCGAACCTGGCGCCAACCACATCGAGATGTTTTACACCCTCTTTTTTCAGGAAACTGTTGAACTCCTTTTTTACCAGCTCCACGCCGTGTATCACGTTCTTGATGTCCTTCTGGTTTTCGGCAGTGTTCCAGTGGCGCAGGGATTCAAGCGCTTTTTCAAAAATATCCTCGAAATCCAGCACCTTTGACAGCACGCTTTCCTTGCCGAGTATGTACCTGTGCTGTTTTTCCTTCTCTACGCGTGTGCGGTAATTGTCGAACTCCGCGCGCAGGCGCAAAAGCTGGCTATTGAACTCTTTTTCCCGGCTTGCAGGCTCTTCCCTGGAGACTATTCCGGCCGGTCCGCCCGAAGCGGGAGCCTTGAGCTCTTCTTCAGTTATAAGCCCCTTGTCCTTCGCGTGCTTGTGCTCTTCGGGCGGCTTATCGTTTTCTTTTGGCGTGTCCTTGAATATGCCCATGTTGTTTAGATGCCCCGTTTTGAAAAAGGTTTCACCCTAAATTCTTCTTTAACAGCTGGCTGGTCATTTCACCCACCAGGTTCACTATGGCTATCATCCTGGAATACTCCATCCGCTTAGGGCCCATTATCCCCAGCACACCGAGGGGGCCGTTGTCAACGCTGTAGACCGTCTTGATGAATGAAAGCTCGTTAAGGGCGGGAAGCTTGTTTTCCTCGCCTATAGTTACCTTCACTCCCTTGATTTTTTCTATGTCCTTCTCCAACATGTCGACAAGCTGCCTTTTCTGCTCCAGCACTTTCATCAGGGAAGCCAGGTTATCGTAGTTTTTCCTGTCCAGCGCCGGCAGGATGTTGCTTGTCCCGTCAATGTAAAGCTGCTCGTTATCTTCGCCGGCCAGGCTCTTTGAAAACGCCTTTACAAATTCCTCCGAGACCTTTATGCGCCTTTCGAGCTCTTCCTTTATATCGTATATTTTGTGCTTGAACTCGCTTAAAAGCGTGCCGGAGTACTTTTCGTTGAAAATCTCGGAAACGTATCGAAGCATCCGTTCGTCCACCGGGCGGGCGGCGCTTATGACGTGGTGTTTGACAAGCCCTGAATCCGTTACCATCAAAACCATCACTTTGTCATCGGCAACCTTTATGAGGTCGAGGTTCTTTATCTTGTTGCGGTCCATTTTCGGCGTGACTATGAACCCCGTGTAATTGGACACCAGCGACAGCAGCTGCGAGGTCTTTATGAACACTTCATCCAGCTCGCCCATCCGCTGCCTGTATTCTCCCAGAATTTTCTTTTTTTCATCAACGGCGAGCTTTTGCAGGTCCGAGAGGTTGTCCACGAACCACCTGTAGCCCTTGTCCGAAGGGACGCGGCCGGAGGAAACGTGCGGGTGGGTAAGGAACCCCTCCTTGTCCAGGTCTGACATTATTTTCCTGATGGACGCCGTGGAAAGGCTTAACCCGTACTTCCTGATATTATCGGAACTTACCGGCTTGCCGGTGGTTATATACTGGTAGATTATCGTCTGCAGTATTTTCTTCTTGCGGGATTCGGTGATTTCGGGTTTTAGGATTCGCATAATTAGCAATCTAATGGTTCGACTGCCAAATTATACTACACAGGAGGGTAAAAGTCAATCCGAAGAATGCCACTTTTTATTGATTTTCTTCCTGGTTTTCCAGCCTGGAGAAAGACACGCCGCTTTTGAGGACTATTATAAAACCCATGAGGGTTACAGGAAGCCAGCCGACAAGATGGTAAAGCAGGGCAAAACTCAACGCGATGCTTTTGCCTACCTTGAACATGCTCAGTGCCAGTATGCTGAAAAACTCCCACGTGCCGACATAGCCGGGAGACGAGGGGATGGTAACGCTTATAGACACTACAGCCACCACCATCAGGGCGCTCAAATATCCTATGTGTATGTCAAAGGCAAGGAGGCAGCAGTAAGCGGAAGACCCATAAATAGACCACAGAAGCGCCGTGAGCAGTACAACCAGCGCCAGCCGTTTTTTGTCCTTCAGGAATCCCAGCCCGGCGTAGAAATTGTTTATAAGGCCGTGGAGGCGCTTGCCGAAATTGCTGTTAGGGAGCAGCTTGTCGAACAATCCAACCAGTTTTTTCTGGAACCTCACCACGCTGTAAACAAACAGGAACAATCCCAGGATCACAAAAATCACGTTCACGCGGCTGATCTGGTCGGGCAGGAACACAAAAAACGACCCGAATACAAGGATTAGGGACGGCGGGATGATATCCGTCAGCCGCTCAAGTATTACCGTGGATAAAGCTGTGCTTTTGCTTATGTTGCCCTTAACGGACAGGAAATACCCCTGGGCGAAATCTCCCATCCTGAAAGGCAGGACGTTGTTTATGAACTGGCCGACAAAAGTCGCTTCAATGAAATTCCTCAGGGGTAGGCCCTGGTTGAGTATTATCCTCCACCGAAAGCTCCTTACGAATATTCCTACAAACGTGGCGGTAAAAGCAAGTATAAGGTAGCCCCATTTTACCCTGGCAATAGTGCGGAGGGTCTCTGTTATGTCAACCCGCCTGAACGCCAGGTATAAAAATACGATGCTGATTATAATTCCCGCAATGATCTGAAAATATCTCTTAAAACCTTTCATTTGGCCACCCTATCCTTTCATGAATCCATTAAAGTATTTTATTCTGCCTATCCAGTCGCCTATTTCAATTTTCCACGCCCGCACGTCCCTGTTAAACGGCGCTAAAACCAGGCGCGGGAAGAGCGAGCTGAAAAAACGCGAGCTTATGTTGATGTACCGGTACGCTTTCAATTTTATCAACAATGAATACAGGGATTTCGGCACAAGCGGAAGGTAGCAAAGGAAAGTCCTGAACTGGTAAAATGCCTTCACGTTGAATTTCACGCTTCCGCCAAGGAAATCCGACTGCAAAATCCCGTGGTTTATTTTATCAATATCTTCATCAGTAATCAAGTTTAATTCCCTGTAGACACCGACTATCTCTGTATTCGGGTAGAGGGTCATCCAGAAATATGTGACTACCCCGGGGCGGATGCGGTTGTAGAACTTCGCGGTTTCAAGCAGTTCGTTTTCCCCTTCGCCCGGCACGCCGGCGATCTGGTCGATGTTCACCCTGATATTATTGGCTTTAAGGTTTTTTATCGCCGCGGCTATCTGCTCGTTAGTGTCAGCCCGCTTCAGGTATTTCCTGCGGGTTTCCTCGTAACCGCTCTGGATGCCCACGGAAACATAAATACAGCCCGCCTTGCGCAATAATTTCGAGTTTTCCTCCGTGCACATCCTGGGATGGATGAACAGTTTGAACGGCACGCCGACCCTTTTGGGGTATATTTCAGCAAATTCGCGCAGCCATTCGGTGTTATAGGGAAAAACTTCGTCCCGGAAGAACACCAGTTCTGTTTCTTTTGAAACATTCTGATCTAATTCCAGCATTACGTTTTCAACGCTTCTTTTGCGCAGGTATTTCCCCTTATCCTTGTATATCCTGCGCAGGGAATTGTTGCAGCAGTAGGTGCAGGCGAACGGACAGCCGCGCGTGGAAGCGACATTCAACTGCCTTTTGAACGACGGCATAGCGTCGTAAAAGAGTTTTTTGTCAGCTAAAGGAAATTCATCAAGGTTTTCAATCAGGTTGGACATCTGATTCTGTTTTATCTCCCCCTTCGGGCCTTTCTTGAACCAGATATTGCTGATATCCAGCAGTTTGTTTTTGCGGTATTCTTCGGCGCGGTTGCAGAGCTCAAGCATGGCGTGTTCGCCCTCGCCGAGGCAGACAATGTCAATGTGCGGCTCGTTTATGACTAATTCCGGAACGCTTGTGGCGTGGATGCCGCCGAAAATAATCGGCACATCCACTTTCTGCTTGATTTCTTTGGCAATCTCGCTGGCATACCTGTAAAAATCGGTGACGGCCGAGAAAGCGACAAAATCCGGCGGGTTATCGGCAATTTTCTTGATTAACTTTTCCTTGAAATCGCTGTATTTGAACTTTTTTTGGATTAATTTGATGTTCAGGTAGGGGTCTTCGGGAAGGATTGGCACAAGCACCAGTTCAACCCGGTGATTGTGCTTCTTGAGCATGGCAGAAATATACTCAACGCCTAAATGTTCGCATCCCGCGCATATGAACAATACTCGAGCCATGAATTCATTTTACAAAATACACTGGGTTAATTCAATTTATTTCTTCTCCAGGAATTCCTTTATTTCCAGGTCATCGGGTGATAATTTCACTGCTTTTTTCCAGACCGCCCGGCCTTCTTCCACCACCGACGGCTTTTCTTCCGCCTTACCCAGGCAGTAAAGAGCCGAACCCAGCCGCTTCAGGGCGAGCACGTTTTCGGGTTCAAGGTCAAGCACTTCCTTTGATTCTTTGATGGCTATGTCATAATGGCCGTCGTAAATATGGTTGAGCGCCTGGTAAAGCTTATAATCGACAAATGTCATTCCTTCCGGGATATCATCAAGCTTGGCGATATAAGGATACGCATCCTTAAGCATGGCGTAGAGTTTTTCAGGGAGTTCTTTATCAGCATCCGCGGATTTCTCGCGCGCGTAACGCAGTTTATTGATGGCATCCTTGGGGTCTTCAACCGGTTTAAGGTACGACATAAGGCCCTTTCTCATAATCCCTGACAGGTTGTCTTTGCCCTTAATTTCCTCCGTAATCTTTACTACCTTGTTCAGTTTATCCATTATTTTCTGCCAATCCCTTCTTTCGGGGTTTTCCATCAAAGTCAGGATCATCAGGTCTCTCGCGTCGGAATACCGGCCTGCTTTTACGCTCATGAAAACCTGGACAAGGTCTTTCTCTACCATATCGGCGATGTCGCTGTCCACGGCGATTGTTTCCGGTTTTTTCTCCTGCTCCGCCGCGGCAATGGACGCATCAGAAACGTTTGTTTCAACCTTTTTTTCACCGGAACTCCCGCCGAAACTGCGCAGGGTCAAAGACACTCTTTGAATTGAATCGAGATTGCTCATCAGGGTGTGGCTGATGTCTACCTGGAAATCGTTCAGCATGAAACCGAGGCCGAACGTGTAATTGTCCAGGTCGTAATTCATTTTTGACCCAAGCCGGACAGCCAGCAGGTTTTTATACACCCATTCCAGGCCCAGGTTCTGCTTCGGCGTGTCTTCCATGGATTTAAACGAATCAGCCGAAACCAGCAGCGAGCTGTACCTGGCGGGCTTGAATTTATACGCGGCTCCCGCCCTTAAAATCTGCGGAAGCGGGTCACCCTTGCTCATGAACTTCATTTCCCCGGCGTTGTTCTGCGCGCAAAACCCGAACGACAGCCCCTCTATATCCGGCTTGATCAAAACACCGATGTCAAAAGTCCCTGTCCCGGCGGAATAGTCCTGCATAAGCGTCGACTGGACCCATTTGACGTTCGCGCCCACGGAAAGGTTTTTGTTGCCCAAAGCGTAACCGCAGGTCAGGACATAGTCCTCCTCCGCCTTCACAAGCCGGTTGTCAATTTCAATGTCCCCCACCTGCAGGGAAAAAATACTGAACCCGAACGCGCCTATCCTCTCGGTATTTTTGACGTAACCCATGAATATGTGGCTTACATCCAGCACGCTTCTTACATACATCATGCTTGCCTGGCTGTCCTTTATATATGCCAGCCCGGCCGGGTTATAATAAAGGGCGTTTACGTCATCCGCCACGGCGGTGAACGAATCGCCCATGCCCGAGGGCCTGGCGCCCACGTTCTGTTTTAAAACGATCGCCCCGCTGGTGCCGGCCGCGGAAAAGACATTTTTTGCGGAAGAAATTAAAAAGATAAACAGTGAAAAGACGAAAAGCGCTTTTGAATAATGATCAGTCCTGGGTTTGGTCATTTGGGTTCCTTTATCAGCCCCGTCCGGTCGATGGACGGGGTTTCGCACCTTGCTCAAATAAGAGTAGGGCTCTGCCCCCAGGGACAGAAGCCCTACTCTTGGCGATTGAATATTGTAACTTAAAACTAACCTGGGGTTGAGCATGGTGCGAACCTTATTTAATCACTACGATTTTCTTTGTTGCCTTGAACTCGCCCGCTTCTATGCGCACAAGGTATACTCCGCTGGAAGCGACTTCATCGGAAAAATTGCGGCCATTCCAGAGCGCTTCGTGCCCGCCGTATGGCAGATTTTCATCAACAACCGTCTTTATGAATTCGCCGTTGACATTGTATATCTTTATCGTCACGTGCTCTGTCTTTGTGGTGTCAGGCGTGCGGCTGTTGCCGATCATGTAGCTGATCCTTGATTTCTCCCCTTTTTCCGGGTCGATTTTCGGGTTTACAACTTTTATTTCTCCCTTAATTTCAAACGGTAGCTGGGGATTGCCGTTGAAGTGCTGGTAAGCCTGGTTTGAAGTTACGTTACTGTAAGACCTGCTCGCAGGAGCGAACTTATAATCGCCGTAAGAAGGAGTTACCGTGTAGTTGCCGCCTGCAGTAACGTCAAAGCTATAGGAACCGTCACTGGCAGTTACAACGGAGGCGCTTGCGGAACCGCTTAATGTCACGGTCACGCCGCTTATGCCGTTGACATTAGAATCACGGACATTCCCGCTGATCGTATAGGTGGTAACTGATGTGCTGGCAGAAGTCGTAAAGGTGGCATCCGCTGAAGTGACAATATTAGCTGACGCATCCTGGCTTATTACCCTGTAGTGATACTGGGTGCCCACCACCAATCCGGCAAGACTGACGCTATGGCTGGTTACTAGGCTGGCATCTAAGGTAGTTAAGAAACCATATGAAGCAGTCAACCCGTATTCAACCCGACTGGTAGCCGCTTCATCGGTTGTCCAGGTTATGTTAGCGCTGGTTGCCGTTAAACTGCCCGCTGATAACGAACTTATAACCGGCGGAGTGACATCTGCTGGTGCTGGCAACACAACCTGCCCGTTGGAAGTTGTCACCGAGTTTTGAAGGCTGGCGCCGTTTTGCGCTTTAACAGAGAAGTAGTAGGTAGAACCGTATACTAAACTCAAACCAGTGCATGTTACGCTCCGATTATCTACGTTACTTGTCCAGCCGATTATATTCACAGCGCCCGGGGTTGTCCCGATGGCATAATAATACGCTGATACTCCTGATTCATTATCAACTGCTACGTCCCAGTTGGCGCTGAGTTGAGTTGTGAGCGTAGTTGCCGATTCATCGGCGCCTGTTCCATCCCTGACTGCCGCTATGTTTGTTGGCGGGGTTGTGTCACCTACATTGATTTGCGCTGCATACTGCCCGTTGGAATTGGTGACCGCGCTTTCCAGCCCGATCATATTTTGTGCCTTAACTGAGAAGTAATAGGTAGACCCATACGTTAAACTCAAACCTACTTTTGTTACACTCAGGTTTGTTCCATTGTTTGTCCAACCGATTATATTCACCGCGCCGGGCGCTGTTCCAATGGCATAATAATATGACGCTATTCCGCTTTGCGGGTCGCTTGAGGCATCCCAGTTGGCTGATAATGTACCGGTTGAATAAGTAGAGCTGATATCCGTACCTGTGCCATCCCGGACTGCTCCCGGAGTGGTAGGCGGGGTGACATCAGTGGTGCTTACAACTACCACGCCGTTAGAGTTTGCTGCGGCGCTTGTTAACCCTGTGCCGTTGAGGGATTTTACGCTGAAATAATATGTAGAACCGACGCTCAAGCTCAAAGCGTTACGGGTAACCGTTAAAATGTTTCCTAATGCTGTCCAGGCAGCAGTGTTCGTGCCACCCGCGGTTGTGCCAATTGCATACAGATAACCTGATATTCCCGATTCAGCATCGGCGCTAGCCGTCCAGTTTGCGGAAAGCTGACTGGTAGACGTCGTTGAATTTATATCTGAACTACCCGTACCATCACGAACCACTCCCGGCGCTGTCGGTGAGCTGGTGTCAACCGAAACAGGGGTTCCTGAAAAATTCTGGTTAAACATGTCTGCGGAAACGCTTACAGCCCGTGAGGAAGGGCTGAATGAATAGCTTGCGCTGACCGGTGTTATTACATAATTTCCGGCGCCGACCGTAAAATCATAGTCTCCGCCTAACCCGGTGGTGGTTGTGTCCGTACCTGATCCGGAAAGATTAATTGTTACCCCGCTGATTGGTGTTGTGCTGGCGTTAACTCTTACATAACCGCTTAATATGTAGGCGGATACATTTGCCGCAACTACTCCCAAGCACAGGATTCCCACTAAAAGAACTCTTAAACTTTTCATGAAATTTTTCATCTTGCTTCACCTCTTGTTTTAGATTGCCTGGGGAAAACTTTGTTGCTCAGTTCTGTCGACGAACTGAGTTTCGCACCTTGCTCAAATCACCGAAAGCGGGATTTCCACTTTCTTGCGTGAATTGTTCTTCCTTACGTTCGCATGTACTTTCCAGTCGCCTTTTATGGTTCCTTTTACGGAAATAATTACAATATTCTCGCCTTTTTGGAGGTCGCCGCTCCAATGAAGCTTTTTTTCGCTGCATAATGCCTTGCCTGACCTTACAATGCATAAACCGTTAGGTAATTCTATTTCAAAATCAACGTCCTTCACGGCTTCCTGGGAATCCATGCTGATCTGAACCGCCCCTGACTGGTTTAACCCGATCGTAGATATGTCGCCTCCCGCGGTAAATTGATTCAAGCTATCCAGTTTCTTTAAAGCTATTACTTTATCAAGTATGTTTGATACCATGAAAAACCCGGCCACCATTATTGACATCAAAACCGCACCGGCAAGCGCCATGCGCGGCGCTGTGAACAGCCGGTCAAAGATTCCGCCAGCCGCATTCCTATTATATTTCCTATCCCTAGCCGCTCTTAACAAGTTCTGGTGCAGTTCCTGCCTGGAAGCGTCAGGCGCGGCGTATTTGGTTGAGGAATTTAAAATACTTACAATCTTTTTGATGTCTTCTGGATTCTGGTTTATTGGTTTGGTGTTCATTTTCTTTGCCTCTGTTATTTAGACTGGTTTGCCGGAAAAAAAGTTCCAAGAAAGGTCCCATCTTTTGAAACTATATCCCTTAGCATTTCCCGGCCCCGGTTGATCCGGGACCTGACCGTGCCTATGGGTATGCCCATTATTTCGGAAATCTCTTCGTAAGTGAACCCTTCTATGTCGCATAAGACTACCGGTTCCTGGTAGTCAAAGGAAAGCAGAAGCACGGCTTTTCTGACTTTTTCCTCAAAAACTGATATTTCCGCGCTCTTTTCCGGTGCATCATCTCTTGCGGGGGCGGAATTCAGGGCTGAATACCCGTCTTCGGCAGTTTTTTCTCCGTCTGATTCAAGCATTTCGTGTTTCTTATGGGGTTTTTTGCAGTGATCTATGAAGGTATTGTGGGCTATGCGGTAAAGCCAGGTGGAAAACGCGGAGTTTCCTTTGAATTTCTTTATTGCGGTGAACGCGCTGATGAATGTTTCCTGGTAGAGGTCGTTCGCGTCAGTTTTATTGCCTGTCAGCTTGAGGAGGGTATCATAAACCCTGTCGTGATGGGCTAAAATGAGCTGCTCAAAAGCTTCAAGGCTGCCGCTCCTGGCCTGCTCTAGGATAAGTTGTTCATTGTCCATAAACGATACCCTGGGGAAATATTCGCTTTATGGTTAGACTGGTTTTACGGAAAAAAAGTTCCAACCGTTACAGAGCTGTTATGTAGCGGTGCAATTTATTGCACTCTTATAGGTCCGATAAATCGGACCGCTACAAAAATGAAATTACCTATCTTCTTTCTTTCAGCAGTTTGTCTATTACCGGGGCGAGCAGTTCATGCCTTTTTGCCTCGTATAATTCCTTGCTTAATAAGAAATTATACGGCTTCTGGTGCGGCTTTACCGCTTCTTCCTCAGGCATTATTTCAAACAGGTACACGTAGTTGAACGGGTTGCTTCTGTACTGGCCCCAGAATTCCGGTATCGTTGACCCCTTGCGGCCGTCATTCAGCGTGACATCGGAAATCTCGGCATCGGCAAGCTTTGCGTATTTTTCCCAGAACTTTATGAATATCTCAAAGTCTTTCGGCTCAAACTGCAGGATATCATAGCCGCTCAGGCGCTTGGTTTCCGGCACATTGAAAAGAATGTGCGTGACCTTTTCCCTTGCCAGTATTTCTTTTAATTTTTCAGGGTTGTCGGCCTGCTTGCTCCACAGCGCCAGCTGGTTGAAATCGTACGCGGAATGTGTGAACACATCCCTTTGAGCGTAATAGGGCCTGGTTTCACCGATAAAAGCTATCTTTGAATCCGCCGGGATATTTTTGTTCGCCCAGTCAATTGTTTTGTAATAAGGGCAGGGGTAGGTGGGGCGCTGGTTTGAGAGGTAATCATACTTGGACTGCATTCCCAGCACGTAGCCCAGCGGGTTCTGCGAAAATTTCTGCGAGACCATTATGGTGAATATGTTATTGGCGAAAAACAGCACCAGCACCGTTATGACGCAGCCCTTGAAGAAAGAACTTACTTTCGCCTCGCTGGCGTAATAGCTTAAAAGCACGGATAAAACCGCCAACCCGGGAATAAACAGGCGCACGTAAACCACGCCAATGGTAATCCAGAGAAGATAGTAGGGGATCATATAGAGAATAAGGAATTTCGAGCCGGGGTTTGATTTCCTGAAGAAAAACAGCATGGGGATCAGGAAAAGGAACGCCGCGCCCGAGACGCCTTCCTGGAATTCGCCCATCGGCACTCTCCAGGGAATAGTGAAAATATTTTTCAGCGTGAGCGGCAGCTGCGTCTGGTCGCTGTAGCTTACCGGCTTGCCCTTGCTGAGCTCGTTTATGGTGCCGTTAGCGTTTATCACGAAGGGATATATCGGGTTGCCTACCTGGGCGTAATTCTTTATGAGCCACGGGGATAATATCGCGCCGACGATGAGGCAGAAAACTGCGAGTTTCGGCAGTAATTTAACTATTTCTTTTCTCCTGTAAACCAGGAAGAATACCGCGAAAGCGAACAGCAGGGATATTACGCTGAACGCGCTGGTGTGCTTGCTCCCGACAGACACTCCGGCGAACACGGCGCTGGTTATAAGCCACTTATTCGCGCTTGTCTTCAAATAGTTGAGCGCGGCGAACACCGCAAGCACTTCAAAAAACGCTATCGGCAGTTCCACGCAGGACCTGGCGGCTACGTAAAGGCCCATCGGGATTGTGATGAATATGGCGGCGGCCAGCAGGCCTGTTTTTACTGAAAAATGCTTTTTGCACAGCACGTAAATCGCCCAGATGGCGGTGATAGAGAAGGACCAGTTGAGCGTCTTGCACAGAAACTCATCGCGAATCAAAAGGCAGAAGGCGTAGAGCATGTGCGCGTTCATCTGGTAGAAACTCTGCATGATTGTCGGCATGGCTGTGATTTTGTGTTTCATGACCCACAAAAACGGCACGCCGATGTGGTACTGGAGCGTATCGTAAAAAGTTTCAGGGGTTAAAGCGGTTACCAGGGTAAAGGCGGCGGTAATTGTGATTATCAGGCCCAGGATCGAGAATTTTATCTTCGGCACATGCAATAGTTTCTGGCTGCGCAGTTTGTTTAACTCGAAAATGCCGTTGGCTGTCATTGCCAGGAACAAAATCCTGAAAAGGGCGCTGTAAAACCCGCCAAGCAGTCCGATAAAGAAAGTAAGGTACATTATGACGGCGAAGCCGGCGCCGAGTGAGAAAACGTAATTTTCCTGGGGCGTGACGGAAACCGCGTCATCCTTCGGGAATATCCTTCTTCCAATGCCGAAAGCGGAAACATAGATAAGCGCGGTCAGGATTAGGGACACAAAGCTATTGATAATATTCCCTGGCAGGCTGCCGATGGTCCCAGGGGCGAATTCGGCGAGCGAAAACACGTAATTGAGCATATTCAGGTTGACAGGAAACTTCTGGAAATATGTTTTAACCACGAAATAACCCCAGACAACAAAAAAGAGGTAGATTATTACCTGCGGGATAAACGGGACTAACTCGCGGATTTCCGGAACAACTGGTTTAATGATTTTTTTGGGGTGTTTAGCCATGGTGTCCTTGTTTTACTTTCTGAATTGTATTTTCTTTACCGCGAATGACAGTTCTTTAAATAGTGTCACCGGGTTTAAAATGATGTTCGGCTCAAAAAACAGCGGGAACATGCATCCGGGGCATTCCTTGTTCTTCGCCCGCTTGCATAACGCCTTGAAACCCGCGGTTTTGAGTATTTCTTTAAGAGATGATGTTTTCAAATTGCCCACTGAAGGCAGGAACGGACAAATCCCAACGGAACCGTCCGGGAAAATTGACAAGTCAGATGTTCCCGCGAAGCATTTAAGTTTTTTTAGGTTGATCTCGCGGAAGTATGCGGAAATATGCTCCGTAAAAAAGTTACTGCTGTTGAACAACTTGCCGTAATGCTTCTGCAGGTACTTCACTTCCTTGTCAAAAACCGAGATTTCCTGTTCGTTCAGGGCGAATTCCTTGTTGATGTGGTCGTTTTCTATCTGCGCCTTCACGAACGGCTGGAGCGCGACGCCGCTGATGCCCTTCTTTTTAGCGTATTCGAAAATATCCCTGAGCCGGTTGTAATTATACTTGCTCACCACCGTTGAAATTCCGATTGATGACTTCGCCTTGCCCATATGCTTGAGCAGATTGTCTATGGCTTTATCCACGGCCTTGAACGCTCCGGGGAAGTGCCTTATCTTGTCGTGAGTTTCATCAATGTAATCCAGCGAAATGCCAATAGTATCAATGCCGGTGCTTATCAGCCCTTTGGCAACTTCCTCATTGAGCTGGGTGGCGTTGGTAGTGATGCTGGCCATGAACCCTTTTTGCTTGGCGTACCTGATGGCTTCAATGATGTCCTTCAGAAGCAGCGGTTCTCCGCCGGTAAATGCCACATAGAAAACGCCTATTTCCTTCAGTTCGTCCAGCACGCTCTTTATTTTTTCGAGGGATAATTCTTCGTTTTTCAGGTTATCCGCGAATTCCCCCGTTTTCCCCAGCCCGCAATACAGGCATTTGTGGGTACAGCGGCCCGAGATATACCACTGCACAGCGTACGGCATGCAATGCCCGTGCGTGACGCTCCCACGGAGGATTTTCAGCGAGTTTTTAATTTTGTTCATCATATCTTTAGTCCTTACTTATCATTTTTTTAAATGCGAAATTATTCAATATCGCCAGGGCGGATTTCGCGTGGATAAACATCTGCTGGAACGAACAGATCCTCAACAGGTAGTCCATCATGAACCACGGCCTGAAATAAAATTTTAAATACGCCTTCTTGCACTCGTTTTCCAGGTACTGGATGCCGAAATCCGGCCAGTAGGCGTTCTTGATCGGCACCATGGGGTCGGCTATATATTTTTCCCAGAAATCTTCCGTTATTTTGCCCTGCTTGAAAGCCATCTCGTAATAATCCGTCTTCGGCAGAAGCATCGTAATGGCGAAAACCGCGAAATCAAGATGGAGTTTTATGGAGAAATTGATGGTTGCTTCCATTTCCTCGTGTGTTTCGCCGGGAGAGCCCAGCATGAAGTTTCCGTAAGTGAGGATTCCCGCCTTTCGGGTCATCTTTATAACCTGCTCCACCACTTTCAGGTCCAGGTTCTTGTTCATCAGCTTCTGGATCCTTTCAGTGCCGGACTCAATCCCGAACTGGATGAGGTGGCAGCCGCTCTTGGCAAGCAGGTCTATCATTTCCTGGTTTGTGTCCTTGATCCTGGTGCGGATATGGAACCGGAATTTCAGGTTTCTCTTCTGGAATTCCCCGCAGAGGTCGCGCACCCGCTGGTGCTCAAGGGTGAAAAGCTCATCAAAGAACAAAATATCCTTGATGCCGAGTTTCAGGCACTGTTCAACCTCGTCCGCTACAAGTTTGGCGTTTCTCTTGCGCAGTTTCGTGCCTGCCTGCGGGCAATAGGAGCAATGAAACGGGCAGCCGCGGCTGGTCATCATCACTATTACCGGGTTGCCTTTACTCATTATGGAGCGGTACTTATTATAAGGAAGGAGCGTGTAATCAACCGGGGGCAGGTCATCCAGGTTCTGTATCAACAGCTGTTTGGCCGGCAAATCAGCGTTAGCTTTTGTAAGCACGCCTTCCATTCCTTCAAGGGATTGTTTGTTCTGGAGCCGGTCCAGCATTTCGCCGAAAACATATTCGGCTTCGCCGCAGACCGCGTAGTCGACTTCCGCAAGTTTTATTGTCTGGCGCGGGTAAAGCGTGGCGTGCGGGCCGCCCGCGATGGTGATGATGTCCTTTGATACAT
>Ga0208373_1003703_pt1 | contig 14664 bp, 10 predicted proteins | sample RifOxyC2_FD_184036 | JGI IMG/M metagenome (GOLD analysis project Ga0208373, IMG submission 184036) | Soil microbial communities from Rifle, Colorado - Rifle Oxygen_injection C2 (SPAdes) | ecosystem: Environmental > Terrestrial > Deep subsurface > Rock core/Sediment | place: Rifle, Colorado...
AAGCTCTTTAGCGTCGATGGTACTGCATGGGTGACTGTGTGGGAGAGTAGATCGCTGCCGGATTATCCTCTTCAAAGGCCCTGATGATCAATAGATCGTCAGGGCCTTTGGCGTTTTAATCCTTCACAATCAAACAACAGTCAAACAAATCATCTAAGATAACTATCTGTTTTATTGTTGTTTTTAAGATATTCGGTCTAAGAAAACGGATATTCAGTCAAACAACAGTCAAACAAATTCATCAGGCCCACCAGGGCAGATATTTTTTAGCCTTGGATCCGACGGATTCATCATAAACACGGATACGGTCTGCAAGAAGCGCATCTTTGATAATCCTTGAGGCCATGGCACTGTTCTTCCCGTCAATGCCGAACCGGTCTCTCAAAGTTGTATTGGTCATGAAATCCCGTTGGACATACCGGAGACAGGCATGGAGATAGGTGGCATGAACCCGCTCTTCCTTATCCATTCCCTTGAGGTCTTTGTGGGCAAATAATATTGCCCGGGTATGCTCTTCGGTTGTTTCAAAAACAGGGGCCGGAAGCTGGTATAATTCTGTTTGAAAAACAACTTTATCCACCCCGCTTCCTCTTTCTTCACAGACCCCGATCCTTCTCATAAAAGACGCAATGGCTTCATTTCTGGATTTGGGCGGACTGTCCAGAAACCGCTCGGTTTTAACCAGAGGAAGCCCCGGATTGGTAATTTCCATCCTCCGGTCAAAAATTTCGATCATCGGCGCGGATCCCGTAATATGAAAATCCTGATGAATGACGGCGTTGGCCACAAGCTCCCGGATGGCAATCTCGGGAAACAATGGAACCTCCCTTCGGAAAGCCTGTTCAATAATTTCATTCCCCGGCAGAAGATTGGTCACATAACGGATCAATTCTTCAAAACCGGATGCATATCCTTTTGTCCCCACCTGCTCTTTCAAAGTTTGGATACGGCTGCTGCCCGTATACAGAATAATCCGAACAGCCTTCCGTTTAAGGTTTTTGAACGCAGACAACTGCCTGGCAAACAGGACGGCACCCAGGTTTGTGATATGCCATTTTCCGCTGCCTGCCCTTTGAATCATTTCCTCTGATTCAAGGGCCGACAGAATCCCTTCCCGGAATTCCGGCAGGGGTTGTTTCAAAAGATCAAAATAAGCCGGATAATCAAGATATTTCAGGACATCCCCATCGGGGAGATTATCGGCTGCAATGCTGCGTTCAAAAGGTGTTTTATCAAAAATCCGCCAAAGCTCCCGCTCTTTTTCCGGAAAGTCTTTCAGTTTTTTCTTGTAGGATCCGATCCGGATAAATTCCGTGCTCTTAAACTGTACAGGATGCCTGAAAGCGGCCCCCACCTCAAGCATGACAATCGGTTTGTCGTCCAAGCAGATTTCATGAAAATGAAAATTGATTTTGGGCGTTAGCAGTTTCAAGAGCCAGTTTTCAAGTTCTTCATTACCGATTTTCTTTGTTGAAGGTGAAAAACGGGTCCCCATGATGTCATGGGTTTTATCATCAACCCCCCAGATCATATAGCCGGCCGTTTTCCCGGCCAATGCAGCCGAGTTGGCCAGAGCGGACAGGTATTCCCCGATTTCTTCCGGAGCATCGTTCTGAAATTTAAATTCCACCCATTCGGTTTCATGGGTCAGTTTTCTCATCTCATTTAAGAGGCTGATGAGAAACTCTTTTGACCGGTCAACAATCATAACGATCCTTTCTGATATTGCCGCCGCCTTACTCCTCTGCCAGCAAAGCTGTAAGCCTGGCCAAAGACTCGGCAACAATGTGACCCTGCTGCTTGATGTTGTCGATAATTTCTTGCACCGGGCGTTCATCCATCTTGGTTACAGCATTGGGGTTGACCGCCTTAAGGTCGAACACGGCCGCGTCGATGCCGGAGGCCTTGGTTTCCAGATCTTTGGCAGCCTTTTCCTTTTCACGTATCCGGCCATCCAGCGCGTTCAATTCTTCCGAATCCGCTTTTTCCTTTTTCAATCGTTTGAGCTGCTCCTTCAGGTCCACCACCTCCGCCTTGATCCCGGCCGCTTCATCCAGCAGCGGCTGCATCTCATCTCTCGCTTTGGCACGGCGGGCGGCAAAATCAACAGTCCAGGAATAACGGCTCTCACCTTTCGGCGTTCTCCGTTGGGACAGCATAAGGGCGTAACTCGGAAAAGGTTTTCCTGTGTTGGCCTCATCCTCCTTCCATTGGGCTGTCAGATTGGCCGGGAGCCCATCATCGGCCAGAACCGAGCCGTCCTTACCAAAGCCGAAATGGGCCAGGGTCAGCGGTGTTTTTTTGCCGACCTTGACATGGGAGAGGTCATAATACCAGATTTTTTCGGTTCCGCGGCCTTTTGTAAAGAAAAGCAGATTGGTTTTCACGCCCGCGCCTGCGGTGGAGAACACCCCGCCGGGCAAACTGACAATGGCCCAAAGATCACACTCGTCCACCAGCTTGCGCTTGGTCTCAACGAAAGAACTCTCATTGGTGCGGAACAGCAGCCCCTCATCCAGGACAATGGCGCAGGCGCCGTCCGGCGCCAGTTCGCTCAGGATGTCCTGAACGAACAGCACCTGGGTGGAACTGGTCTCAAAAGCAAAATGTTTTTGTGCATCCTTGCCTTCCTTGCCGCCGAAAGGCGGGTTGGTCAGGATAAAATCAAAGAATTTGGGGGCCTGTTCGAACAGAGCGGCGTAGGTGGCCCGGCCGGTTAATGTGTTACCGTGCCAGAGGTTGGGCTGGTCAATGCCGTGCAATACTAGGTTAGCCAACGCAATCGGGAAAACCAGATTTTCCTTTTCCCTGCCGAAAAAGGTGTCATGCTTTAGGGTGTCTATATCTGTGCTGGCGGCGCTGGGTCCCAGCTTGCGGGCAATGTGCTCGTAGGCAATGGCCAGAAATCCTCCGGTGCCGCAGCCGGGGTCGTAAATGGTCTTGCCCGGTTTGGGATCGACCGTGTGCACCATGGCGCGGATCACCTCGCGCGGGGTAAAAAACTGGCCGCCGTCCGAATTCTTCTCGCCCATTTTCAGGAGCAGATCTTCATAGACCTGTGACAGGGTGAAGAAATGGGTGTCTTCCACGTGGTCGATACTGATTTCGTTCACTTTGTCGAGGATGTCGCGCAGATTGGTTTCACTATCCACCCGAACCCGCTCCACAGCCGTCATGATACGGCCGATGATGCGTTGCTTGCGTGAGGCCGAAGGATTGGGCAGACCGGTGCGGATATCGATATCCAGCCCGTGCATATAGGTCAGCAGCTCCTTATTGATAAAATCGAAAAGCCTGCCGTCTCCGGCAGCAAACAGCTCCTGCCGTTTCCAGCCGAAGGGCTGGCCGTCGCGGGTTTTGGGGTGATCTGCTTTACCGGCTTCATTTTTCGGCGGGGGTGCGGCCCAATCCTGCCAGCGAAAGGGGCTGACAAGGGCCGGGGTAAACTCCGCCCCCACTGCCTCAGCTTCTTCACAGGCCTTGTCTTCCTGGGCGTCGAGGATACGCAGAAAAAGTATCCAGGTCAGCTCCGGCACATACTGAAGGGCGCTGGCGCAATTGGAGCGGCGCATGATGTCACAGATTGATTTGACAAAGGCCGACAGCGACTGGGTGGAGGCAATGGCCTTGGGTTGTTTCTTATTGGTTTTTTTACTTGCCATGGTTATATCTCAAAGGCCTGGGCCAGGATTTTCCGGGGCAGGAGGGTTATATCGTTGAGTGTTGTCTTGCTCGCAGCTTTCATTATTTCGATTTCAGCCGATGCATTCTCTATACGGTTGACTATTTCTTTTTGAATCGGCTTGTCCGGTGCAGGAATTTTCAGTGTCTTCAATAATCCGCCATTCAGGTTGGCCTGATTGCCGCCCCGACCTTCTGACAAAGCGCGCAAGTTTTGGTAAGACGATTTCAACCAGTGGAATAGAAAATCCGGCTCCCAAGTTTCGTTTGGAAGGATAGCAAAACATGCCTGATTGGTTGTCGCAGGAATTTCAAGAATGGCAGATTGCCCTCGTGTCTTGCCTTGCCCATACATGGCGATAAGGACCGTTTTGGGAGGCAACAGAGTCAGCGAGCATTCAGCCAATGCTGTTTGTGAGATGGCTTCCTCGGTTGTAGTGATTGGCGCAAATACCACTTCTGCCGTTTTTACCCAGGCCACTTCCGCCGGTTGCCAATATTGCTTATTGTCGCGAGCAGGGGTCGAACCGCTGGTTGTTTCCGCATAGTCGCCAAGAGTTTTCTTTAATACTGAATCAAGCTCCGCCCATATCTCCTTGAATATTCGATTGCTCAGATGTTCGACATCCCGCAACTGCGAGTCTGCCGCTTGGCGGGCCTTGTCCACCTCGGCCAGTTGGGCCTTCAGGCGAGCGGCTATTTGGCGTTGTTTTTCCTTAGTAGCTGGAACAGTTATTCGTAAAGAAAGCAGAGCGCCCATGTCTGCTCTGGGCATTCTGGAGCCTGTTTTATCTGCCATTGCGGCTGAGACTACTCGATTTGTCCGCAGTAACAGAGCTAAGAAATCACGATTAACACCTTGAGGTAAAAGAGGAATAATTTCAGTTGAGCAACGACCTTCACGCTCTGGTGTAGCAACTTTGTTTAGGTAGGGTCTCAATTTCCCATACAAAACGTGTCTCTCGTCAAACGCAAAGGTTGTGCTTTTTCCCTCATCTGAGTTCTGGTCATAACTTAATATTTTTCCTGACATCGACTCAATCTGTTCAAGACCAAGGTATGGGCGATACACAGCCTCTGCAGAATTTGGTAGGATGATTTGCCGGTCTTCAATCGCAAGCTCGCCAAGACATTTTTCAACCCAATTCATACCCCGAACAACCTCCCCTTGGCCTCGTGCATCACCACTGCGGGTTCGCCTAATATCTTGAGCGCTGAAAGTCCCCCGGCAATTTTGATCTCCGGCACTTCCCATAACGACGGGGTCTCCAGGGCTTCGGTGCCGCCCTGGGCAAACTGGTGGCCGAGCCCTTTGAGGATAACGGCGGTTTTGCCGTCCATGGTGCCGAACCAGGCGTCATTGCCGGTGATGTAGAGATTGCCGCGCTCGGTGCGCTTCAAGGCGCGGGCGTGGTAACCGTGGTGGCCGAAAAAGTCAAAGAGGTCAAAGTCGGCCATCTCATCTATTTCCCGGATCACCTCGGGGATGAAATTGTCACCCAGAAGGTGGTTTATCAAGCTGCGGCGTTTTTGGGCTTCGATCCAGAGATTTCGAAACTCATCCAGGTTGCGGGCTTCGGATAAAACCCGCTGGATCACCTCGCGGCGGTATTCATCCACCGGAATCTTTGTGTCCCGGCCGTTGCGGCGGCTAAGGATGAAGCGGCCCAGAGAGTCAACCACTACATATTGGCCACCAACAATGCCTACACTGGACGGTTCGGACGGCTGTTCCTGCGGATCGTAGAGGCCGCCGGTTTCTCCACTGCTTTTTCCACCGTCGGAACGCGGCGGCCGGGTGATGAAGTCTGTCCCGAACAGGTCGGTGACATCGGTATAGTCGTAAAGCCAGAATTTGTATTTCTGAGTTTCTTCATGGATTCGGGTACCGCGACCCACCATCTGGTAGAATTTGATGGGCGACTGCAGATAACGGAAGAACACCACGGCGTTGAGGCGTTCGATATCGACACCCGCCTCCAGGAGGTCAACCGTGCAGGCAATGAAGGCGCGTTCGCCCGAACCCCGCATGGGCTCGATCATGTCCGCACCGTTGTTGGGTCCGCCCATGCATTTGAAGGCATAATGGTCCTTGGGCGTCCGGCCCTTTTCCCTGCACCAGCGGGCGTAGAGGTTGTTCATCTGCATGGCCGTCCGGTCGGCATGGATCTCGCGGGTGCAGAAGATGATGACCTTCTGTTCCGGCCCGCCGTTCCGGCAGAGCAGGTCAAACAGGTCCCGGCACATGGCGGGCGTCCTCAGTTCGATGAACAGCTCGTCATCGAAATCCTTTCCGGTGTATTCTTTTTTGGTCAGGTCGGCCTCGGTGAGGAGTCTGCCGGTTCGGATGTCCTTCACGCCGGCAGCCAGAATGTCAGCCTTGGTAAAGGTGCGCTTGTCGATATTCGCCTTGCGTTTCACAATCTCACAGGCGGCTAGGTAGCCGTCCTCCTGGGCTTGAATCAGGGTGTATTCATAGACGGGTTCGCCAAAATATAGATGATTATTGGCGGTGATCTCCTGATCCTCGGCCGTGGCGTGTTTTGATTCCTGCAATTTGCGCGGGGTGGCGGTAAGGCCGATGTGGATGGCGTTGGGGTTGCGCCGCAACACTTCGGACCATTTGCCCCAGGCGGAGCGGTGGCATTCGTCGATGATGATGACGGAAAAGGCGTCCTCGCTGTAATGTTTGGAAAGAAAGCCGGCAAAGCCCTCCTCCTCATCATCCAGCCCCAGGGTCTGGTAGGTGGAGATGTGGACGCGGGCATTGGCGGCAGCATTGCCGCCTTTTTCAGTTTTGACAATACGGGCGTTACCGCCAAAGGCGGCGGACAGTTTGTCATAGGCCTGTTCGCGCAATTCATCGCGGTCACAGAGGAAAAGCGCCGGTTTGGGCAGTTGCCCGGCCTGGCCCATACGCCAGAGAAGATTGGCGGCGATGATGGTTTTGCCCGAACCGGTGGCCAGAGACAGCAGCACCCGGGCCGGTTCGCCCTGCCGGCGGCATCGGATGATCTTTTCAAAGGCAGCGCGGATGGCGGCATCCTGATAGTAGCGGGCCTGCGGCCAGGCCGGGCTGTCGGCCTGAAAAAGCATGGCTGCCTCAGGCTGTGTGATATTTATGCCGCTATCCTTTGCATAGCGGGCGGTCAGATCCGGGTGCGATGGAAAATCGGCAAAGGGGAAAGGTCCGCCTTGAAGGCTGGTGAAAAAATCGAACTCGCCATAGAGGTGTCCGTTGGTGGAAAAGACATATTTCACTTCAAAGCGCCGGCAGTCGGCATAACCTTTGGCCTGCTGCATTCCTTTGAGCGGATCTTCATTTTCTTTCTTGGCTTCAAGTACGCTGACGGGCAAGGGTTTTGGCATATCACCCACCTGAACGCAGAGCAGGTAATCCGTGCGGCCCGGCCCCCTGCGGCGGCGGCCTTTGGGTCCGGTTGGCTCAACCGGGGCCGGAGTTTCCATCTTGATCCGTTGATGATCGTTGTATCCCTTCTCATGCAATACCGGGTCAATGAGAAAGTATCGGGTTTCCTGCTCATTGTAGCTCACGGCTTTTCCGTCCTCAACGCTGGTTCAGCCGCCCCACCGGATTCGATCCAGGCATCCACCCGGCTTTTCTTGAATTTCCAGAGGCGGCCCATGCGGTGGGCGGGCATGCCATGCTTGCCGATCCACTTGTACACGGTGTCATTGCTGACCCCAAGGTGCTTGCAGATTTCGGTTATCGATAACCAGCGGTCTTCCATCTCGTTCATTCTTAAATCTCCACGGGCATTTTGGTCTGATGCCATGTACCCATAGGTGAAACAATAGAGAGAGGACTCATCTCACCCAAGCTTAAAATTTCCTCAATATATAAAGGATGTCTGTGTGAAGTCAAACGATCTTTACCGATTTCAGCCGAATTTATTCGAATTCACCAGAAAACATTGACAAATTTTGGCTTGGACCAACTAACCACCGAGATGCGCAACGATATCCTCTCCCAATGATTTTGACACAGCCCATTGCCACCTGATAACCTTCTTTATAAAATGGCCTGCGAGATCGTTACTTCATTTTTGTTGGGAAAACCGTTTGGGGCCTGGATGCGTAGTTTGACAAAATTATCAATTGATACCAAAATAGCGATATTATGATCCGGATAAATTGCCCAAAGGGCCATGGTGTCATGGAACAGACAGAAATCAAATCTCATCCTGGGTGATGATCCGGTCCCGGCCGTTGTTCTTGGCAAGGTAAAGGGCGTCGTCGGCCCGTTTGATCAGGGCCTCTTCCGGTTCATTGAGCCTGTACAGGGCGATGCCCATGGAAACGGTTACCCTTCCCATGGATTCCCCTGTTTCTTTCAGCTTCCATTCCTTTTTGGCCAGGTTATCCTTTATTTTCTGGGCAACGGCCGTTGCCCCGTCAATTTCGGTTTCCGGCAGGAGAATGAGGAATTCCTCCCCGCCGTAGCGGGAGGCAATATCATTTTTCCTCAAATGGCTTTTCAGCAGATTGGCAATGCTTTTTAAGAGGCTGTCTCCCACAAGGTGGCCATAGGTATCATTGACCCGTTTAAAATAGTCGATATCCACCATGATAATGGAGAAAGGGATTTCATTCTGCTTTGCCCTGATTCTTTCCAGCTCAAAGCGTTTTTCAAAGCCCCGTTTGTTGAAAAGAGAGGTTAAGGAATCGGTCTGTGCTTCTTGCTGGGATTTTTCCAGTTCCTGCTGCAATAGTTTTAAGTCGTCGGTGGACATTTTCATCCGGGTTTGAAGCCGTTTGCCGGAATCCACCAGATCTTTTGTTTCAAGGATCATCTGATCCACAATGGTCTTGATTTCATGATAATCCCGGGCTTCTCCGACCTGATGGGCCATATCGCTGAGGCTTTGGCCGTGGCTGGCCAGATCCACTTCGGTTTCGAGAATATGGCCGGTGATGTCTTTAAGCATCAGGGCAATCTTGGTCAACAGCTTGCTGACCACAAGCCTGTCCCCGTCGGCCACATATTTCCGGTAAAGGGTTTCCACATTGTCGGCATCAATGGGCTGGGCCGCATCAAGGGAGGTATCAATGGCCTTTTTCAGCTTTATGTTCTTTCCGGAAACATATTCATACCAGACCGTATAATTCACAGGGTTGGCCGGCAGATTGTATTTTGAAATATAGGTTAGGGCCAGTCTCAGATATTCGCCGGCCTTGTTTCTTTCCTCAGTATACGCCATGTGCTACCTCTTGCCCTTCATCGTCTGGTTGCTTTTTATATGGTTGAACGCTCGTTTCAAAGCGACCAATCCTTTTAACACGGTTAACATGCCAGGCCCAGTTGCCCACATCCTGCGGCAACGGAGCGGCCCTTGCTCCATCGCTTGATCACAAATATCCCCTGGTCTGACAGGATCTCAGCAAATCTCTGCATATCATCGTCACTGGGGGATTCATAATTAAATCCCATGACGGGATTTAAAGGAATCAGGTTCAGCCTCACCGGCAAGGGATGTATATATTCCGCCAGCTTTATCGCGTCATTCGCAGAATCATTCAAGCCCTTTATGAGAATATATTCAAACAGAAAACATTCGCGCCGGGTCAGGGGGAAATTTTTTAATGCTGTTTTCAGTGACTGGAGGGAATGGGCATGATTGACCGGCATTAAAAAGGAGCGGATTTGATCATCTGCTGAATTGACGGACACGGCCAGTCTCAGCCCCTTCATGTTCAGGCGGCCCAGGGCTTCGATGCCGCCGACCAGCCCGGAAGTGGATACGGTGATATGCCGCAGAGCGATGTCAAACCCCTTCTGTTCGTTCATGATGCGGACGGCGGCGATGACATTGTCAAAATTATCAAAGGGTTCGCCCATTCCCATAAAAACGATATTTTTAATGTTTTCTTTCAGGACAAACCGGGCATTGAACACCTGGCCGATGATTTCGGAGATTGAAAGGTTTCGTTTCAGGCCTGTCCGGCCGGTTTCGCAGAATCTGCATCCCATCCTGCACCCGGCCTGGCTGGAAACACAAAGGGTATTGCGGCCGGTCATGGGAATGAGCACGGATTCTATTTTCAGGCCGTCGGACAGCCTTGTGATAAATTTGACCAGATCCTTTTCCCTGAAGGTGTCCGTGACCTGTCCCGGGGCAAGGACGAGGCTTTTTTCAAGCCTTTCCGCAAAGGCCCGGGAAGCGGCAAATTCCGGGAGGCTCAGAATATCCGGGCTCCCGGTCTTGTATATCTGCCGGTAAAGGGCGGACGCATGAAACAGTCCTTTGCCGAATTTTGTTCTGAAAAAACCGGTCAGTTCCTTCAGGGTGAATTCCAATATATTCATTTTACTTTTTTTTCATTCAAGGATGAGTTTGTTTCATATCAGAATCAAGGCCGGATGCCAATGATTATTCTTAAAGGGTGGATTTTCAGAATTTGGGCAGCCGAGGGGGCATTCCTCGGCTGCCGGGTCAGGGTTTCAGGAAGATTTAGATGTCTTCAAGGCGGGTGTCGGTCAGGGCGCCTCCGGCATCCCCGGTGTTGAGGGTCCCCCTGGGTTCGATGAGGAGTACCGTGCAAAGGTCTTTGCAGACCGGTTTGTGTTCCACGTTTCTCGGGATGACCACCAGGTCTCCCTCTTTCAGGGTCAGGGTTTTTTCTCTCAGGTGAATCTCAAACCCGCCTTCCACGGCATAAAATACCTCATCCGTGTCCGGGTGCCGGTGCCAGACAAATTCCCGTCGGGCCTTGACCAGTTTGAAATCATAATCGTTCATCCCTGCAATGCGCTTATACGCATGAAGTTCCTTGATCAGGGCGGCCTTTTCCTTTAGATTGACGACATTGACGTCCATTGTCTTTCCTTTCCGTTCGGGTGAAATGGGCTAATTATAATGAAGGGGCCTCAAAATATCCATTTGTGATTTTTAAAAGATGTGTTAAAAATTTCTGAATGGAATTCCATCAATTAACCTCATTTGTCACCGTTGCCCGCACCGGCAACGTGACCCGGGCCGCAGCCGAGTTGAACACCACCCCGCCGTCGGTTTCCATCCATATCCGGCAATTGGAGGAAGAGCTGGGGCTCGTGCTGTTCACCCGGACCGCCAAGGGCATGTGCCTGACCTCACAGGGAGAAGGGCTGGAGAAAAAGGCACGGGATATTCTTCTGGCCTCCAATGAGATGCATGCCCTGGCCAAAACCCTTCAACAGGATATCCAGGGCCATGTCCGCCTCGGGATCAATGCGGAGCCAACCTATCTGAAGATTCCGGATACGATCAGGGCTCTTTTCCGGAAACATCCCGGCATCCGTCTTGAAATCATCACCTCTTCCACCGGGGAAATCCTAAAACAGGTTGAGGCGAGAACCCTGGACTGCGGGTTTGCCTTCGGCAGCCATATGAGCAGCCGGGTGGAATCGACTTTTCTTTCTCCGGTGGGGCTTGAAATCGTCATCCCCATGGCTTTTAAGGACCGTCTCCCCTCCGGGGATCTTAAGGCTGTTGCGGCCCTGCCCTGGATCTTTCCCTCCCACCCCTGCCCTTTTCTGGACACGGTGGTCTCCTTTTTAAAGGAAAGGGGAATGGAGCTGCAGAACAGGATCTTTGCCAATGATGACATCACCAAATCCGCCTTTATCGAGCAGGGCCTTGCCGTTAGCGTTCTTGAGAAAAGCGAGGCAAAGGGTTACGCCCAAAGGCAAAAGGCCTTTTTTTGGCAGGGGGAGGAGCGGTTTGAAACCTCTCTGTTTTTTGTCTGTTCCCGGCAAAGGGCCGGGGACCGTCTCGTCCGCACCGTGACCACCTGCCTCACGGATACCTGGAAGATTTCGTGAGCCTTTCCGATTCAGGCCTTGTCCCTGAAGAAACAGGGGGGGGCTATAGGACAAAGGCCTGTTCGTCCACCATGGATCTGGCCTGGGACTTGGCCGGCCGCAACCTGTTGCCTGAATTTGCCTTTGTCCGGGCCGAAACCCAGACCCATGGCCGGGGGCAGTTCGGGCGGGCTTGGGTATCGGCTCCCGGAAATCTCTTTGCCACCGTAAGGCTTCCCGATTCCGCCGAAATTCTGGATACGCTTCTGCCCCTGGCCCTGGGCTTGATCCTTATCCGGACCCTTGAAACCCTCCGGGTCCCGGCCCGGATCAAATGGCCCAATGATATTCTGGTCGGGCTTTCCAAGGTGGGGGGGATTCTGGTTGAAAAAAAAGGCCCTGTCGTCATGGCCGGCATGGGGCTGAATATTTCCTCTGCACCCGAGAGCAGCCCTCTGGAAAATTTTTTTCACATCAAGTCTGGCTGTTTGGCGGAATCTGGTGTAAATTTGGAACCTTCAGACCTATGGGCCCTGGTTCTTGAACAAATCAAACGCCATATTTCCGGTATGATTTTGAACCCCTTAACGGTTGTTGAACACACCGGGGCAGTGCTGGCCTTTAATGGAGAAACCGTGGTTCTGGAAGATACAGGCGATAGTAACGGGCCGGCCCGGATTGCCGGAATAGATCCGCAGGGCAGGCTCATCATTGAGACAATAAAGGGGATAAGATCCATCCGTCGAGGAAGGATAATCCCCAGGGTGGTTTAATTATATGCAAGGAGCAAAAAGAGCAATGAAGACATTTGACCAGGTCGTGAAGGAAATAAAAGGTAAAAAAATTCTGGTGGCCAACCGTGGTATCACGGCCAGGCGCATCATTCGATCCATCCGTGAGGTCCTCATGGCCGTCCCTGTCCTAACGGTTACCGATATCGATAAAATCGCTCCCTTCACTGCCGGCGCCCAGGAGCTGATTCCCCTGGGAGAAAATCCCAGGGCCTATCTGGAAATCGACCGGATATTAACCCTGGCCAAGGAACAGAAGGTGGTGGCCGTCCATCCGGGCTGGGGATTTGCATCGGAAGATGCAGGCTTCCCGAAAAAATGCGAGGACATGGGGATTCTTTTTATCGGTCCGCCCACGGAACCCATGAAACTCCTGGGAAATAAAGTCAAGGTCCGTGAACTGGCCCGCAGGCTGAACATTCCCGTGGTTCCCGGCTCCCTGGATGCCGTGGAAATGAAGGAAGCCCGGAAAATGGCCGTGGATCTCGGACTCCCGGTCATGCTCAAGGCTGAAGGTGGCGGCGGGGGCCGGGGAATCTATGAAATCTATGATATGGACCAGCTTGAAACCGCATTCTCCAAAGCCTCGGTCCTGGCCCAGGCCTCTTTTGGAAACCCCAGGATCTATGTGGAAAAGCTCTTGACCTCGGTCCGCCATATCGAAATCCAGGTCATCGCCGACCAGTACGGCAATGTCTTTGCCTTTGACGAAAGGGACTGCACGGTCCAGAGAAATCACCAGAAGCTGGTGGAAATCACCCCTTCCCCCTGGCCGAAAATGACGGAAGCGCTCCGCTCCCGGCTTAAGGACTATGCCAAGGCCCTGGTGAGCGAGGTCGGCTATTATTCCCTGGCCACGGTGGAATTCCTGGTAGATGCGGACCAGAACCCCTATCTCATCGAGGTGAACACAAGGCTCCAGGTGGAACACGGGATTACCGAATGCCGTTACGGCATTGATCTGGTGGAAGAGCAGATTGCCGTTGCCTTCGGTTCAAAACTCCGGTTCAACAGCAAAAAAACAAAGCCCGTGGCCCACGCCATCCAGGTCCGGATCAACTGTGAAGACCCCCGGCATAATTTTGCTCCCAACTCAGGGCATATTGCCCGGTATATTTCTCCGGGCGGTCCCGGGGTCCGGCTGGATTCCTGTATTGCCGGCGGGTATGAATTTCCGTCCAATTATGATTCTGCCGCATCCCTGCTCATCGCCCACGGGGAAACCTGGGAAAAAAGCCTGGCCGTCATGAACCGGGCCCTGAAGGAATATATCATCGGCGGACTGAGAACCACCATTCCCTTTCATCAGAAAATCGTTTCCGATCCCGTGTTCCGGTCCGGCAATTATGACACCCGGTTTGTGGAAACCCGGCCGGGCCTGATGCTCTACCGGGACAACGAATCCGAAGCCCTCCGACTGTCCAGGCTCATGGCGGAAATTTCCGCCATGGGATACAATCCCCATATTCAGTTGTCGGACTACCGGGGCACCGGCGACAAGCGCATCGGCGACTTTGACCCGGTTCTGCCGGACCTGGCCCCGGCCAGGGTGCAGTATCCCAGAGGTGACCGGAAGGCCCTGCTGGACCTGGTCAGGGATTCCGGGATCGTCCATTTTTCCGACACCACGCCCAGGGACATCACCCAGTCCAACAGCGGGAACCGGTTCCGGCTGGCCGAAGACCGGCTCATCGGGCCCTATCTGGACCGGTGCGGGTTTTTCTCCATTGAAAACGGGGGCGGAGCCCATTTCCATGTGGCCATGATGGCCAATATGACCTATCCCTTTAACGAGGCAAGGGTATGGAACCAGTTTGCCCCCCTGACCCTGAAACAGATCCTGGTCAGATCCACCAATCTTCTGGGCTATAAACCCCAGCCGAAAAACCTCATGCGCCTGACCAGCGAATCCATCTGCGAGCATCACGACATTGTCCGGTGTTTTGATTTTCTCAACCATATTGAGAATATGCGGCCCCTGGCCGAAGTGGTCATGGCTTCACGGAAAAATGTGTTTCAGCCGGCCGTGTCCCTGTCCTGGGCCAAGGGGTTTGATATCCCCCATTATATGGGGGTGGTGGAGGACATCATCCGGATGACGGCCGATGTGGCGGGCGTTTCTCTTAAAAAAGCCGCCTCGCTCATCATCCTGGGGCTCAAGGACATGGCCGGGGTCTGCCCCCCAAGATTTATCTCGGGCCTGGTCCAAGGTATCCGGAAAAAATACCCGGATCTCGTGGTCCATTACCACCGCCATTGCACGGACGGGCTTTTTGTGCCGGCCGTGGGAGCCGCTGCCCGGGCGGGCGCCCATATCGTGGACACGGGTCTCGGGGCCGCCGTGCGCTGGTACGGCCAGGGGGAGGTATTGTCCACGGCCGCCTATATGGA
>Ga0208373_1003706_pt1 | contig 14642 bp, 9 predicted proteins | sample RifOxyC2_FD_184036 | JGI IMG/M metagenome (GOLD analysis project Ga0208373, IMG submission 184036) | Soil microbial communities from Rifle, Colorado - Rifle Oxygen_injection C2 (SPAdes) | ecosystem: Environmental > Terrestrial > Deep subsurface > Rock core/Sediment | place: Rifle, Colorado...
TCGCTAATCCAGAAGGTACTATTATTGCAGCTAAAAGAAAAATGGGAACTGATTATAAATATAAAATATATGGAAAAGAATACACCCCGCAACAAATTTCAGCTTTTATTTTACAAAAAATAAAACGTGATGCAGAAGCTTTCCTTGGTGCTACAGTTGACAGGGCGGTGATAACAGTACCGGCATATTTTAATGATAATCAAAGACAAGCCACAAAAGATGCGGGTGAAATAGCGGGATTAAAAGTTGAAAGGATTGTTAATGAACCGACTGCCGCCTGCTTAGCTTACGGTTTAGATAAAAAAGGCAAAGAAGAAAAAATACTTGTATTTGATTTTGGTGGTGGGACATTAGATGTTACAATTATGGACTTTGGTGGGGGCGTATTCGAAGTAAAATCAACCAGCGGTGATACTCAACTTGGTGGGACTGATATGGATAATTCACTAATTGACTACATTGCTTCGGAATTTAAGAATGAATCCGGTATAGATTTAAGAAATGATAAAATGGCTATGCAGCGATTGAAAGAAGCTGCTGAAAAAGCTAAAATAGAACTTTCAAATGTATTAGAAACAGATATAAATTTACCTTTTATTACAGCAGATGCAAATGGTCCGAAACATTTAACAATGAAAATTTCACGTTCAAAACTTGAAGCGATAGTAAGTCCGATAATAGAAAAATGCAGACATTCCGTTGAATTGGCGCTATCCGATGCTAAGTTAACTTCAAATGATATCGGCAAAATTATTCTTGTAGGAGGTCCCACAAGAATGCCTGCTGTTCAAAAATTTGTGGAGGAGTTAGCAGGCAAAAAGCTTGAAAGAGGAATAGATCCTATGGAATGTGTAGCGATTGGTGCTGCAATCCAAGCCGGTGTTTTAACGGGTGAAGTAAAAGACATACTTTTGCTGGATGTTACGCCGCTCTCATTGGGTGTTGAGACGCTTGGCGGTGTAATGACAAAATTAATTGATAGGAATACAACTATACCTACCAGGAAATCACAGGTATTTTCAACTGCAGCGGACAATCAACCTGCAGTCACAATAAATGTATTACAGGGTGAACGGCAAATGGCAAAAGATAATGTTGAATTAGGCAAGTTTGATTTAATGGGAATACCTCCTGCTCCAAGAGGTATGCCTCAGATTGAAGTTACATTTGATATAGATGCAAATGGCATACTGCATGTAGCTGCTAAAGATCTTGGCACAGGAAAAGAACAGTCAATAAAAATAACAGCACCAACAAAATTGAATAAAGATGAAGTTGAAAAAATGGTAAAGGATGCCGAGAGATTTGCGGATGAAGATAAAAAGAGAAAAGAAGAAATAGAAATCAAGAACGAAGCAGATGCTGTTGTATACTCTGCCGAAAAATCGCTAAAAGAACATGGTGATAAAATTTCTGCGGACGAGCGGCTAAAAATTGAAAGAGCGATATCAGATGCAAAAGAAACGCTTAAATCAAATGATCTTGAAAAAATAAAAAAAGCGAAAGAAGAAGTATTAAATGCATCGCATAAACTTGCCGAAGAAATTTATAAAGAAGCAAATAAGAAAAAAACCGAAAACGCCGGTGGACAAGAACCTCCTGCAGATGCAAGTCAATCTGCAGATGCAAGTGCAAGTCAATCTGCTCCCAAAGAAGAACCCAAAAAAAGGGATGATGTTATAGATGCTGATTATAAGGAAGAAAACAAATAAGGCAGGATACAGGATACAGGATACAGGATATCCGCCATCTGGCGGAAGAGGTCAGCGTATGGTGAAAAGTAAAAAACTAATCCCTAATTATTAACCTCTAATCTCTGATTTTAATATGACAAAGCGTGATTATTACGAAATTTTAAATGTTTCAAAAAGTGCATCTGAGGATGAAATTAAGAAGGCATATCGAAATCTTGCAATGCAATTTCATCCTGATAGGGTTACTGCGGATAAAAAAAAGGAAGCTGAAGAAAGATTTAAAGAAATATCCGAAGCCTATGCCGTTTTGTCCGATAAAGATAAAAGAAGATTATATGACCAATATGGGCATGCGGGCATAGATAATAGATATACATCAGAAGATATCTTTAGAAATGCCGATTTTTCCGGATTCGAAGATATTTTTCAGCGAGGTGGTTTCGAAGATGTTTTTGGCGATATTTTTAATATTTTTGGTGGTGGATTTAATACCGGTAGAAGCCAAAGAACTGGACCTGCAAGGGGTGCAGATTTAGAGTATCATATAACTATCACTCTTGAAGAAGCTTATAGAGGGTGTGAAAAGACAATAGAAATCTACCATACCCAGACTTGTTTAGTATGTAAAGGAAGCGGTGCAAAACCAGGCACTACGAAGAAGACCTGTCCCACATGCAAAGGTCACGGTGTTGTAAGATATGCAAGAGGTTTTTTTTCGCTTCAACAAACATGCCAGAAATGTGGTGGTAGCGGCGAAATAGTAGGAACACCATGTTCAGAATGCTCTGGCAGGGGGAAAGTAAAAAAACAGTCCAATATTACCATAAAAATTCCTTCGGGAGTTGACACGGGGAATACCATAAGAGCAAAAAGCCAAGGTGAAGCGGGTGAAAAAGGCGGACCAGCAGGCGATTTATATATCATAATAAGAGTTCTGAATCATAAAATATTCCGCAGGGAGAAAGATGATATTTATATTGAGGTTCCGATAGGTTATGCAAGTGCAGCGCTTGGCGGTGAAATAAGTGTACCTACTTTAGAAGGCAATGTATCTATGAAAATACCTGCAGGGACGGAGTCAAATAGGATATTTAGGCTAAAAGGTAAAGGAATGCCGTCGGTTAACTCTTCCAGAGTTGGCGATGAATATGTGAAAGTGCACATTAATCCGCCAAAAACTTTATCATCACGTCAAAAAGAGCTTTTAAAAGAATTTGGACATATTTCAGGTGAAAGTATAGATGAAGGAGTTATAAAAAGGATATTCGGAAAATAAAATGAAAATAATATGTAGTTGCTCATCTTGATGAGCGGTGTTAAAAGAAACGCCGAGTAAACTCGGCAACTACAGAAGAAATAAAATGAAAATAATATGTAGTTGCTCATCTTGATGAGCGGTGTTAAAAGAAACGCCGAGTAAACTCGGCAACTACAGAAGAAATAAAATGAAAATAATATGTAGTTGCCGAACTTGTTCGGCGTAGTTAAAATATGCCAACCTTGCTTGCCCGCCAATGCCACAGTGGAGGGGTTGGCGGTGTTAGAGAAACGCCGAGTAAACTCGGCAACTACAGAAGAAATAAAATGAAAATAATATGTAGTTGCCAACCTTGCTTGCCCGCCAATGCCACAGTGGAGGGGTTGGCGGTGTTAGAGAAACGCCGAGTAAACTCGGCAACTACAGAAGAAAAAGGAGAATAAAATAAGCAGCCGTTTTTTTATAGAAAATATTATAGGCAATATTGCTGAAATTGAAGGTAGCGAAACACATCATCTAAAAAATGTTTTAAGAAAAAAAATAGGTGATGTTGTTTTTCTATTTGACGGAAAAGGAAACCATTACAAAGCAGAGATTGAAAAAATTGAAGAGTCACGGATAATATTCAGAATAATATCAAAAACCCAAATAGATATCGAATCTAAAATTCGGATTAACCTATATCAATCACTTCCAAAATTTAAGAAGCTTGATTTTATAATTGAAAAAACAACTGAATTGGGTGTCGCTAAAGTTATTCCAATGATTTCTGAAAGGACTCAATACAGTATTCAAGATGAATCAAAAAATTCACATAAACTATCGCGTTGGCAAAAAATTGCGATTTCAGCATCAAAACAATCCGGCAGAACAGCTGTCCCTGAAATATTTCCGATAAAAAGTTTTAAAAATGCGATAGAATCACTTGATAAAGATTTAAAAACATCTATATCTTTGATAGCCTGGGAATGTGAAGAAAAAAATAAATTAAAGGATATTTTCTTGCCAATGACTCAGCATCGGGAACTATCAGATATTAACTTATTTATCGGTCCTGAGGGCGGTTTTTCAGATACTGAAATAGAATTTGCAAAAAAAAACAGTTTAATTCCTATTTCTTTGGGCAAAAGGATACTTCGCACCGAAACTGCCCCGATAGTTATGATATCCAATATTATTTATGAGTTGGATTTATGAAAATACATTTTAAAACATTTGGGTGTAAGATAAATCAATGTGAGACATCTTATATGCAAAACAAAGTTCTTGATTCAGGGAATTTAACATCTAATTTCATAGGTTCGGATGCCATTGTAATAAATTCTTGTACGGTTACTTCTAAAGCTGATAATAAAACGAAACAATATCTAAGGAAATGCATCCGTTTAAATTCAAAAGCAAAGATATATATGACTGGTTGTTATGTGGAAAGAGCAAGGAAATCGCTGGAATATGAATTTCCCGGTGTTAAATGTTTTAAAAATTCAGATAAAAAAAATATTTTAAATATTTTAGGTTTAAATAAAGTAAAAAAGAAATTTAATTCAGTATCAAATTTAAATAACAGAACACGGGTATTTGTTAAAATTCAGGACGGTTGCGACGGGAAATGTTCATACTGTATAGTACCAAAAGTAAGGACTGTAATGTTTTCAAGAGATATTGCGGATATTACTAAAGAAATTAAATACTATTTATCATTAGATTATAAAGAAATTGTTTTATGCGGGATTAGATTGGGAAAATATGGAATAGGAAATAAAGAAAGCAAAAAAATAAAAGGATTAACAAATCTAATAAAAGAGTTGGAAACATTGAAAGGGTATTTTAGAATAAGATTATCTTCAATAGAGATTTTAGATATTTCAGATGAGATTATCGGTTTAATAAAAAAGTCAAATAAACTTTGTCATCATTTACATATTCCGTTGCAATCGGGTGATAATGAAATACTAAAAAGCATGAGGCGTCCTTACACAAAAGAAATTTTTTTGGATAAAATTCAAAAAATACGGAAAGAAATTCCGGACATCGGTATAACCACTGATGTGATAATTGGTTATCCTTTTGATAATGGAGATACTTTGAGAAATACTTATAATTTTATAAATAAATGCCAGTTTTCCCGCATTCATATATTTAGATATTCAAAAAGACCTGGCACGGAATCGGCATTGTTGGATAAGGTATGCGATAATAGTCTAATTGACAAATGGATTAAGAAATGTAGTAAATTAGATATGCATCTTCGACGGGCATTCGCATTAAAATTTTCTGGTAAAAAATTGGATGTATTAAAGGAATCAAACGGATACGGTTATACCTCAAACTATATTTATTTAAAATTACCTGACGCTGTATTACCCAATGAAATTACATATTTAACTATGAATAAGGCAGATTTGGCTGCTGTCTGTTGAATTTATGAAAAACAAAAGTTTTTTAATAATCTTATATTTTATATCATTTAACATACTTTTAACTTTACTGATAGGTATCCCATATTTTACATTTGTAGGCAAATATCCTCTTGAGGTATCCCATACAATAATCGCCTATCTTTCTAATACTTTTTCAATATATATACTACTAACGACTATTTTCATATTTATCTATTACTTAAAGTTTCCCAAAATCATTTATATTACAATGTTTTCTATCATAAATATATTGTTTATTGCAGATGTCGGTATTTATAAAATATTCAGATTTCATATAAACGGATTTACATTAAACACTATTCTCACTAAAGGCGGGTGGGAATCGCTTGAATTTAACATTACAACAAAGATATTTATAATACTTACTATAATCTTAGTGTTTATATTAGAATATCTTGTTTATAATCGGATATTAAAAATTATTGAAAAAAAAGAAATATTATTAAATCAAAAAAAAGTTTTTTTATCATTTCTTTTTATATTATTTATTATATTACTTGATAAAGGAATATATGCATACGCGGATTTGCGTAATATTTCATACATAACAAGACATTCAAAATTATTCCCGTTATACCAGCCATTAACAATAAATAAGTTTGCGCATAAGTATTTAAATATTAGAAAACAAAATACCGTTCGTATTAAATTGGATAAAAGATATTCTGGGCTCAATTATCCTAAAAATAAATTACTAAATGACAATAAAAAAGGAAAAGGTTTACCTAACATCATATGGATATTTTCCGACTCATTCAGATATGATATGTTTAATAAAGAGGTAACACCTAATATATATAATTTTAGTAAAAAGGCTTTAGTTTTCAAAAATCATTATAGTGGCGGTAACTGTACAAGATTCGGCGTATTTTCAATATTTTACGGACTACACGGATATTATTGGAATTCAATTCTGGGTGAAAGGCAAGCACCTGTTTTTATATCATCATTGATGCAGTTGGGCTATGAATTTAGAATACTTGCCTCAGCGGAGCTGACATTTCCCGAATTTGACAAGACATGTTTTATAGACATCCCTTTGGATAGCATATATGACAAACCGCCGGGAGAAACAAAAAGTGATAAAGACAAGGCAATTTCAGATAAATTTATACAATACATAGCACAGAAAGAAGATAAAAAACCATTTTTTTCATTTATATTTTTAGATTGTCCGCATGGTAGTTATGATTTTCCTGAAAAATTTGAAAAGTTTAAACCTACCGTAGCAACCTTCAATTATCTTTTATTAAATAAAAGAAACATATATCCCGTATTCAATAGATATAGAAATGCAATCTATTATAACGATTATTTGATTGGAAACATTATTAAAGCTATTGAAAAAAAAGGCATCCTTGAAAACACCATTTTGTTAATTTCCGCAGATCACGGAGAAGCATTTTTTGAAAAAGGTTTCTATGGACATAATCATGGTTTTTGCGAAGAACAAATAAAAGTTCCGTTAATAATGCATATTCCAGGTTACAAACATAAAGAATATTCAAAATTAACAAGTCATAATGATATAATACCCACTATATTTCCGTTTTTAGGTTATAATAATGAAGCCGGGGATTATTCTCAAGGACAATCATTATTAAAAAATGATAGACGGGATTTCATCTTATGTTCTTCGTGGGATGAAATGGCTCTTGTAAATGCTGAATATACCGCTATTATACCGTTTGAAACATATAATATGAGGAGGGTAAAAGTATATGATTTGAACTACCGCGAAATTAACAATAAAGATATAGAAGAAAATTTGTCGGTAAGCTTTATAAAAAACCAGAAGGAGATAATGAGTTTCTTTAAATAATCAAGACCACCGATGATTTTCTTAATAGTCTTGATTATTTACCCGCCATAGCATCAGTGGCGGGTACTGGTTATGAGGAATAGTTAGAAAGATAAAATCTGATTATTTACCCGCCATTTCGCCAGCTGGCGAATCAGTGGCGGGTACTGGTTATGAGGAATAGTTAAAAAGATAAAATCTGTGTAATCAAAGATTGTTATCCGCCACTAAGTCATTGGCGGATTGCTTCGCAAAAAAAGTACTTGACAAAATGGTGAAAATTCATTATAAATATTAAGATGTCTGATTGTTTATTTTGCGGTATTATTAGCAAAAAAATTACTACTAAATATGTCGGGGAAACCTCGGAACTAATAGCCATTCGGGATGTAAATCCTCAGGCACCTGTTCATATTTTAATAATCCCTAAAAAGCATATATCTACCCTAAATGACATTACAAAAGAGGATTGCAATATTATAGGTGAAGTCCATATGTTTGTTAAAGAAATTGCCAAAAAGGAAGGTATAGCAGAAGATGGTTACAGGTTAGTATTAAATACTAATCGCGGTGCAGGACAATCCGTTTTTCATATACACTGGCATTTATTAGGAGGAAGAGTTTTTAATTGGCCTCCGGGATAGCATAGAGGCAGTAGAGAGGTAAAATGTAGAAAGTTAATCTGCTACGCTTTCTGGTGAAAGCTTCGGCGTGGTAATAAAGAAAGGTGGTGTTTTTAAATTGGCAAATGTTAAACTAAGAGAAGGAGAATCTATCGATGAAGCGTTAAGAAGATTCAAGAGAGAATGTGAAAAAGATGGAATTCTTGCGGAAATTAAGAAACGTGAATTCTATGAAACTCCTTCAATAAAAAGGAAACGTAAATCGGAAGAAGCAAGAAGAAAATTGAGAAAAAGAATTTTCTTCAGATAGTGAAAAAGTTAATTCAATTTAGAAAATCAGTCCCAAATAAAGTCGGGACAGGTTGTTCCTGAGGCAAAAGATATCGCCGTCCATTTTCGTAGTCTGCCAGTTCCACCATCCGCATCCACTAATCCGTCGGCTGACGGAGCGGATGCGGATCAAAGGCGGACGAAGGATGAAGGTCTAATCTTTTTATAAATTACGACAAAGCAACAAAAATTTATTTGTTGGCGTGATATTAAATTTATAGGATTAGAAATCTTTTATTGGTATTTATTGGAGGTTAATATTGAAACTGAAAGATTTTTTTAATAGTCTTGTGGAATTTGGTATTTCGTCTGATCCAAGGGGTTTGGATGTTGTAAATAAGCAGATTGAGATTGCAAAACGGAAATATGATGGGCTTAGCAATGAAAAAAAATCAGATTTTGATTTGGAATCCCTTAGAAATCCCTATAAGGATACGAGGTTATTAAACGGTTCAGGCGAAGAAGAAATTAAATCTGTACTTGTTGGAATAGACATTGATGTTTCAGAAGTATTACTTTCCGAATACCTAAGAAAATCCGGTAAACAAGTTGATTTAATAATGTCTCATCATCCTTGCGGTTATGCATATGCAAATCTTTATGAAGTTATGGGGATGCAGAAAGACATTCTTGAACAATTCGGTGTGCCTATAAATGTGGCTGAAGGATTATTATCAAAAAGAATGAAAGAAGTATCACGAAAGTTAATGCCAGCGAACCATACAAGAGTGGTTGATGCGGCTAAAATACTTAATATTCCTTTTGTATGTGCCCATACTGTAGCTGATAATCATGTAAGTAAATATCTTCAGGAAAAATTTGAAAATGCAAAGCCTTATATTATTTCGGATGTAATTAAAATATTGGAATCCATTCCGGAATATAAGAATTCAATAAAAGAATCTATCGGTCCTAAAATTATTGTTGGTTCAGAAGATAATCGTGCCGGAAAAGTATTTGTTGATATGACCGGCGGAACCGAAGGTGCGGTAGAGTTTCTTGAAAAGCTTTCTATCGCAGGGGTTGGAACGATTGTTGCAATGCATATGTCCGATGAGCATATTAAAAATGCTGAAAAATCCAATATTAATGTTGTTGTTGCGGGACATATATCAAGCGATACGCTCGGGATTAATTTGCTTCTGGATAAAGTAGAAGGCAAATTTGGTTCTATTGATATAATTCCCTGTTCAGGTTATCGTCGAATAAGTCATAAAGGATGAACCTTTGTTATAATGCTATTCTATAGAAGATAGCGAAGTGATTGATACAGGGACTGGGATTTTAATGTCTATTCCGGAAGCAACGATTCAGAATATTTTAAACTCCGCAAATATTGTAGAAGTTATTGAAGAATCAGTCCGTCTTGTCAAATCCGGCAGAAATTATAAAGCCTGTTGTCCATTTCACAAAGAAAAAACAGCATCCTTTTTTGTAAATTCTGAAAAGCAGATTTTTCATTGTTTTGGCTGCAACGTAGGTGGGAATGCCATTTCTTTTCTTATGAAGATGGAAGGGCTTACCTACCCGGATGCTATAAGAAAACTGGCAAAAAAGTATTCTATAGAAATAAAAGAAACAGGATATTCTGATGATGATAAAACCTACAAAGAACGGGAAACGATATATAAAATATTAGAAGAGGCTGGTATCTTTTACCAAAAGCTTCTAAATGAAAATACTATTGCAAAAAATTGGTTAAAGAAGAGAGGTATTAACAGCGAAACAATTGAAAAATTTTGTATCGGGTATGCTCCTGCATCATCAAAAACGTTATATAACGCTGCAGTGAAAAAGGGTTATTCAAAAGATATATTGTACAAATCAGGGGTAATATCTACAGATAAGGATTTTTTTTATAACAGAATAATATTCCCTATATTTGATGTAACAGGTAGAATAATCGCTTTTGGGGGACGGGTTTTGGATGATAAAACAATGCCAAAATATCTCAATTCGCCTGAAACAGTGGTATATTCAAAGAGTAAAACGTTATATGCTTTAAATTTTGCAGGCAAGTCTATAAGAGAAACAAATTCAGCTGTAATATTAGAAGGATACATAGATGTAATTATGTGCCATCAATACGGAATAAACAATACAATTGCAACATTAGGGACGGCATTAACATCTCAACATTCATCAATTTTGAAACGATATACGGACAATATTACTGTTGCATATGATCCTGATGCTGCCGGTCGTTCATCATCTATAAGATCATCGGAAATACTACTGGCTAATGATTTGCAAGTTAAAATTTCACAGCTTTCCAACGGAAAAGACAGCGATGAAATACTTATAAGTGATGGAGCCGATAAGTTAAAAAGCATTTTTAGCGATTCAATTTCGTATATTGATTTTCTAATCAGTGAAAAATCTAAGATATATGATTATAAATCCATTGAAGGTAAAGTAGATATTGTTAAATCTGTATTGCCGGTAATATCTAAAATACCCAATATAATAGTTAAATCAGAATATATAAAATTACTCTCAGAAAAACTTGAGATTAAAGAAGAACTTCTTAATCAGGAATTACATAAAATTGATAATTTAAATAGCAATAAAAATATACAAACAGAAAATATAAATATCAAAAGGAACATCAGTTTAACAGAATACAATTTAATTTCAGTACTGATTAGGGATTTAGAATTAACTGACAAAATATCCGATATAACTGAAGAGGATTTGAATAATGTGGAAATACGGAATATTTTTAATATTTTGGTTGGACTAAGGAAAGAAGGCAGAACATCCATATCACCGGCTGAACTGGTTCAAATTATAAATTCTGATATAATATCTCAAATGTTAATATCCGATTGTAATATTGCAGATCCGGAAAAGTTTATTGAATCCTTTAATAAAGCAATAAATCTAAAAAGAGGAAGAATAAAAATGGAGCAATTAAAAAAAGAGGATATAGGTGAATTTTTAAGAATTTCAAAAATGATTAAAGGAACAAAAAAATGATTGACGAAAGAGAAATAAGAAATTTAATACAACAGGGTAGACAAGCAGGATTTCTTACATATGACGAAATCTTTGAACATCTACCGCTGACAAATATGAGCATTGACGAAATGGACAACTTCTTTATCACTTTAAGTGATATGGGAATCAGCATAATAGAAAAGCATCCCGAACAGATTCCCGTTTTAGAAAAACAGCCGGTTATATTAGAAGATGAAGAAGCGATACGGCTTAAAATGGATGATCCTGTCAGAATGTATCTTAGCGAAATGGGGAAATCATCCTTGCTTCAAAGAAAAGAGGAACTTGAACTAACAAAAAGTATATGGGAAAAGAAAAAAGAATTGAAAATGATAGTCCTTGATTCGCCAATTTCGTTAAAAGAGATAAAAAATTGGGAAGTATTAATCTCAACGAGCGTTGCATCTCCTCGGGAATTTATGCCGCGTGGTAAAAAGACGGATACAACTCTTAGAAACATGCAAAGGCGAATGATAGAAGCATCAAAGTATATTGATAGAATTCAAACAAAAATAAACGACTTTAAACAAAAAATAAGAAGCATCAAAAAGAATCCAGTTAAAAAGGCAAAATTACATAATAAGGTAATTGAACTTAAAAAAGAAATTATTAAAAAGATAATTGGCTTGAACTTAAATGAAGAAAAATTTAATAAGCTTAAGTTGAAGATATTAAACTACGCTGATAGGATTGTATTTAATAAAAATATCATTGAGCAGGTTTATAAAAGAAGCAAAATGTCTATATATGATATAAAATGTATATATCGTCAGGTTAAAAAGAAAAAAATAAATAAGGACAAATTTAATAGGTTAACAAAATATGAATATTCAAAATTCAACAAAGTATTAATTGACATTAATAATGCTTCACAACGATTAAATAAAATGTCAAAAAGTTTAAATGTATCGCTTGATGACATAGAAGCATCTGCAAATAAAATTAAGCAATTAGAGATTCAATTATTATCGGAAAAATCAAAACTAATAAAAGCCAACCTTAGGCTGGTAGTTTCTATTGCAAAAAAACACATGTATTCGCCATCTTTATCATTATTAGATTTAATTCAAGAAGGTAATTTAGGATTAATAAAGGCTGTTGAAAAATTTGAATACAAGAAGGGATTTAAATTTTCCACATATGCGACATGGTGGATTAGGCAATCAATAAACAGGGCATTAGCTGACCAATCGCGAACGATAAGAATACCGGTTCATATGAAAGAAATGGTATCCAAACTTCACAGATACTCAAGAAAACACCAGCAGGATTATGGTAGCGATCCGACAATAGAAGAATATTCCAAATATTTAAAGATGTCCGGTGACAAAGTTAGAATGCTCTTAAGAATAGTGCAGGAACCTGTTTCGTTAGCCATGCCAATCGGCGATGATGAGGATTCCCGTCTTGAGGATTTTATTGAAGATAAAAAACACAAAACACCGGAGAGCCATATCTATCTGAACTTAAAATATGATGAAATAGAGAAGGTATTAGCAACATTAACAGAACGTGAAGCTGAAATAATACGTTTAAGGTTTGGTATCGGCTATGGGTATCCTTTAACGTTGGAGGATGTAGGAAAGATATTTAAAATCACTCGCGAGCGAGTTCGTCAAATAGAAGCAAAAGCTATAAGGAAAATGAGGCATCCGTCTCGTTCCAAATCATTATTAGACTACATGGAATAAAGGGGTCACACCTATTTAATTATTCAAAACAATAATAGAATGGCTAAAAAACTAATAATGAAGAATTTATCCTGCATCCAGAAGACCACGCCTGTAAGGGCGCACCTAAAGGTGCGGATGAATGGTCTTCGGGCAGGATTCCGCTCCGTGGAATCCTGAAACAAAAGATACCACGGGTTTTCAACCCGTGGAGCTTCATTAAATCTTTTAAAATTACAGCATAACAAACATTGACAAAAGAAAAATAATTTAGTAAAATCAACAGAAAATTAACAGTTTTCGCTTCAAACGGGACATCCGGCGGGGAACATTAGGTGGCTATTTTACAGGTTAAAGGCTTTCGCTTATTTTTCACTTACAAACTGACAAAATGATGCTTTTAGACATTATTAAATACTACTAATACGAGATGATGAAGACTTGGATTTGTTGACGGAAAAGTGGTTGAAGAAAAGTAGTTAGACGGTATTCGGGCCCTTAGCTCAGTTGGTTAGAGCAGCTGACTCATAATCAGCGGGTCGGGGGTTCAAGTCCCTCAGGGCCCAAATTAACCGATAACTGATAATTTAAGAATAAATAAAAGCAACAAAGTTTAGTCGGGGGTTCCCGCCTACGATAAGCGTGTCATCAATAATCGTGGCTATTCGCCACATTGTTGACACATCTACGGCGGGCAGGCAAGTCCCTCAGGGCCCAAATTAACCGATAACTGATAATTTAAAATAAAAAAGTGAAAAATGTTAAAGACAAAATAAAAGAAATAATATATCGTTTGAAAAAGCATTATCCCGAAGTAAAGAAAACGGCGTTAAACTTCTCAAATCCGCATGAAATTCTTGTAGCAACAATACTCTCTGCACAGTGTACAGATAAAAGGGTAAATATAGTAACCCAAAAACTTTTTAGAAAATATAAGTCGGTATCTGACTACGCGAATGCTGATATTAAAGTATTTGAGCAAGAAATTAAATCAACAGGTTTTTATCATAATAAAGCGAAAAATATAATAGAATCAAGTAAAATAATAGAAAATAAATATAACGGAATCGTGCCCTGTGAAATGGATGAATTATTAACGCTTCCGGGTGTTGCAAGGAAAACAGCTAATATAGTCTTAGGGAACGGATACGGAAAAGTGGTTGGAATAGCTGTAGATACTCATGTAAAAAGATTATCTTATAGGTTATCTCTCACAGAACATATTGATCCTGTAAAAATTGAAAAAAACTTAATGGGAATTGTACCTAAAAAAGACTGGTTTGCTATATCAAATCTTTTAATTGAACACGGCAGAAGAATATGTTCTGCTAAGAGACCTGATTGTGTAAATTGCTTTTTATCGGATATATGCCCTAAAAAAGGTATTTTGGGCAATTAGCTCAGCGGGAGAGCACTCCCCTCACACGGGAGGGGCCGCAGGTTCAATCCCTGCATTGCCCAATATGAGGACAAACATTAAGAGGGTTAAAAGTATAGTTCTCAAAAAAGTGGGGGCAGGTTTCCGCCACTGAATCGTTGGCGGACAAGCAATCCCTGCATTGCCCAATACGAGGACAAACATTAAGAGGGTTTAAAGTATAGTTCTCAAAAAAGTGGGGGCAGGTTTCCGCCACTGATCCGCCAACCGGCGGAGTTGGCGGACAAGCAATCCCTGCATTGCCAATAAATTTTAATATGAACGAAAAACTTGCAACATTAATAGAATTACAGAATATAGATATTAAAAAAGATGAAATTATTAATAAAATTTCAAATATACATAATGAAATAAAATTATTTGAAGAAAGCATGAAAAAGAAACAGG
>Ga0208373_1003709_pt1 | contig 14627 bp, 23 predicted proteins | sample RifOxyC2_FD_184036 | JGI IMG/M metagenome (GOLD analysis project Ga0208373, IMG submission 184036) | Soil microbial communities from Rifle, Colorado - Rifle Oxygen_injection C2 (SPAdes) | ecosystem: Environmental > Terrestrial > Deep subsurface > Rock core/Sediment | place: Rifle, Colorado...
CAGGTAAACTGAACCTTGCATTTGGTGCCTCCCACTCCCGGTTCAAATTACAAATTTGAACCAACTCACAAAAAAATCATTTATCTTTTTTTTACTTTCAGCAACCCTATAGCTATTAGGATAGCTCCTATAACCAACAAAATTAAAGTTTGATGGTCATAGTAATAGTAAGTTGCGGAATTATAACATTCAAAAAAGTGGGATATACTGGGCAAATTTCCATCGTTATCGCAGTAGCGGTCGCTTGCAAAATTGAATAAATTATAAACAAATAATCCTACCCCCAACAGTAAAACAAAAAACTCTTTAACTGTTTTTAAAATATCTAGAAAAAACCTTTTGATCAACCGTATTATTGTTTGCATATTATTTATTTTTATTATTTTCTTCTATAAAATCATCAACCAGGGAATTAAAAAACTCTTCTTTCTTTTCTTTAGATGAATTTCCCTTAAATTTAAAGACTTTTTTATATCTGGTGCGCTCTTTGCTAATACTAAATTAAAGAATTTTTTAGTAGATTCCTTTTTCTCTGCCCCTTTCTTTCTTAGTTTATCAAACATATTATTTTTTTATTGTTCCGATCGGCTAACCAACCCACTATCTAAATCTCCCACCACCCCTTAATCCCCTCCTCAAAGAGGCGGGGCAATAACTGCCCATCATCTTTTTCCTAAACTAATCTATCCTCTCGTTTAAATATTGTAATTTAGAATTTGGAATTTTATTAGGAATTAAAAATTAGAAATTTATTAGAATAATTAGGTTAATTAGAATAATTAGAATAATTCCTACTTCCCCAGTTTCTCCTCCACATACTCCTTCAAATCCCCAATCGCTACCCTCTCCTGCCCCATCGTCTCAATATCCCTCACTGTCACTTTCTTGTCATTGGCTGTCTCAAAATCCACGGTCACACAATACGGCGTGCCGATCTCGTCTTGCCGGCGATAGCGCTTGCCTATGGAACCGGTTTCATCATATTGCGTCATCCAATTTTCCGCCAAACTGTCTTTGATCTCGTGCGCTGTTTTTTGCAATGCTTCTTTTTTTGATAATGGCAATACCGCCACCTTGATCGGCGCCAAACTTTTATGCAAATGTAAGACTATTTCTTTCTCATGTTTTGCTTCCTCATCGCCCGAGCGCGTTTCCACCTCTTCATAGCCATTCAATAAAAATGCCAGCATAGCCCGACTCACGCCATCTGAAGTTTCCACAATATAAGGAATATATTTTTCATTGGTCACGGGGTCGGTATAACTCAAATCCACTCCGGAGTATTTCCTATGACGGCTCAAGTCCCAATCGCCGCGATTATGCACCCCGGCTAATTCTTTCCAGCCGCCGAACGGTGAGTCAAATTCAATGTCCCATGCCTCCTTGGCATAATGCGCCAATTCCTCTTTACTGTGCTGTCGCCAGCGAATAAATTCATCCTTCATTCCCAAACCTTTATACCACTGCATTCTCTGTTCCCGCCAATAATCATACCACTTGCCCGCTTCTTTAGGATTGACAAAAAACTGCATTTCCATTTGTTCAAATTCGCGCGTCCGAAAAATATAATTACCCGGCGTGATTTCATTGCGAAAAGCTTTGCCGACTTGCGCGATGCCAAAAGGCAATTTTTGTCTAGCGCTATCCAAAATATTTTTAAAATTCACATAAATCCCCTGGCAGGTCTCGCCTCTTAAGTATGCCAACGAGCCCTCGTCTTCAACCGCGCCGATATAGGTCTTCATAAGCAAATTAAAATTTCTCGGCTCGGTTAATGCTCCGCCGCATTCCGGACAAATAATATCTTTAGTGCTTTTCGGCGCTTCTTTGCGCGCGTCCAGATCCGGTTTCATACTGGCCACTTCCAATAAATGATCCGCTCTAAATCTTTTCTTGCATTGTTTGCAATCCACAAGAGGATCGGAAAAACTCTCCACATGGCCCGACGCTTCCCAGACCTTCGGATGCATAATAATCGCGCTGTCCAGCCCCACTATGTCATCTCTTGCTTGCACCATCGCTTGCCACCAAGCCTTTTTGATGTTATTCGCCAACGCCACTCCCAACGGACCGTAATCATAACAACTCCCAAACCCGCCATAAATTTCCGACGACTGAAAAATAAAACCCCGTCGCTTGCCAAGCGATATCAGTTTTTCCATTTTTGTTATCTCTTTTTCCTGTGACATAAAATTTTAAATAATAATAGAATGCGAGCATTTGGAGCGATAAACTACTGCGAATTATAAAACGGCGATCTTTTGTCATTGCATGTTATCTATTTCCTCTCCGCTGCCGCCAATTCTCTTTGCCTATCAGTCAGCCATTCATCATTATACTGGGGAAAATGTTCCCTGTTGTTAGTCACATGCTGTAAAGCTTCCCTGGCTTTATCTATATCCGACGCTAACAATGCCTGCCAATTCACCGTCTTTCTTATCTGAAATTTATCAAACCATTCTTGCTGGCTCAATTCTTTTTTCCTGTCAAACATCCAGCCATTATCATACTGGGGAAAATGATCTCTATTGTCAATCACATATTGTAAAGCGTTTCTGGCTTTTTCCAGGTCTGTCTCTAAAAGACCCTGCCAATCAATAGTCTTTCTTATCTGAAATTTATCAAACCATTCCTGTTGCGCGGTTTCTTTTGTCCATTTTTTTCCTTCCACTGTTTCTGCCTCCTCAAGCTCTTTCACATAATCACCGGGCCTAACGCCATATTCGTCTCCCATAAATTTTTATTTAATTTATAAATATTACTTTAATGTTTTTATCACCCAACAACTAATTCTTTTTCTTTTTGTTTATTTGTCTGGATTCTCCGGTCAAGCCGGAGAATGACAGCCGCGCCGCGTATTCCATTCAACCCTTCACTTCATTCCTTCCTGATTTCTGATTGCTGATTACTGTTTTTCAGCCTTAGGCTGACCCGCCTTCCACTCACAATAATAATCCACTTGGGAAATTGGCGGGCCGTGTTCCTCACTTTCCCGCCAAATAACTGACAACCTTACCGATAAATGACAATTTGACCGGCTTATCTTCTCCCACCACCTTGCCCACCACTTGTTTATTTTCTATCGTCGTCCCAACTGCCTCCGCGGCTTCGCTTCTAACCGTCATCTGTCCTCTGGCCTTATCAACCCCCACCACCCTCTGCACTGTCAAGGTCTGATTGTCGTTGACAATCTGCGCGTAAACCACCAAGTCATTCGGTTTAATTTCTTCTTTGTTCACCACTCCGCGCACCAAAATCAAATCGTTTTTTTCTATCACCGGCCTCATTGAATCTTCCGCTATCACAAGCAACGGATAAGGCGTCTTTAATATATAGGATAAGATTGGGTAAATTCCAAACCCGACCGCGGATAAAATAAAGATAAAGATAAAAAGGCTGGCCCAAAATCCAAGACTGGCTTTCTTTACTGGCGGCTTGATCATCCAATAATTTTCCTCGCCAGCTTCTCCCCCATAAATATCCTGGAAAACCTTAAAAGTATTGTAATTACTGATACTTTCCTTTTTTTTATTGTCTTGAAATTGAGCCATACATCTATAATCTTAGCTTAAAAAAACAAATAAAGCAAACGGATAGCAATCGCTAATTTGACATATTTTCAAAAATTGATATACTATAATTACTTTGCAGTCAGACTAATGTAGGAAAAAAGTTCAGCCCAGAAAATCACGAGCTTTCTGGCGTTGGGCGTATTTTAAAAATTTATTAATAAATTAACTTTAGCAGCTGGTATATAACCCCTTCCTTTCCCCTTTGGGGCAGTGGGGGGCTGCTAAAACACTCTATAACTATGGCTGGTAAATTTGAAAGAACCAAGCCCCATGTCAATGTCGGCACCATCGGCCACGTTGACCACGGCAAAACCACCCTTACCGCCGCCATCCTTGCCTATATCAAGGCGATTGGCGGTACGGCCCAAGCAAAATCAGTGGACCAAATTGATAATGCTCCGGAAGAGCGGGAACGCGGGATCACTATTTCTACTACCCATGTAGAATACGAAACCAAAAAAAGGCATTATGCTCACATTGACTGTCCCGGCCACGCCGATTATGTCAAAAATATGATTACCGGCGCCGCGCAGATGGATGGCGCTGTCTTAGTGGTTTCGGCGGCTGACGGTCCGATGCCTCAAACCAGAGAGCACATTCTTTTGGCCTATCAGGTCGGCGTCCCTTATATTCTGGTCTTTTTAAACAAAATTGACCAGGTTGACGACAAAGAATTGATTGACCTTGTGGAAGAAGAAATCCGCGATCTTTTGAAAAAATATAACTTCCCGGGCGACACCACCCCAATTATTAGAGGCTCTGCCCTGAAAGCCCTAGAAGCCGCCCAAGCCGGCAACAAAGACGATGAAAATTGCAAACCCATCGCCGAATTATTGAAGCAATTAGATGAATACATCCCTGAACCGGTCAGGAATGTTGACAAACCGTTCCTGATGCCGATTGAAGACATCTTCTCTATTGAGGGCCGCGGCACTGTCGTTACAGGCAGAATTGAAAGAGGCACTGTTAAACTCAATGAAGAAGTGGAAATCATCGGTCTTAGAGACACGCAAAAAACAGTCATTACCGGCATTGAAATGTTTAATAAACAATTGGACGAGGGTCGCGCCGGCGACAATGCCGGTCTGCTTCTGCGCGGTACCAAAAAAGAAGATGTAGCCAGAGGTCAGGTTTTAGCCAAACCAGGCACGGTTACTCCTCATACCGAATTTGACAGCGAAGTCTACATCTTGAATAAAGAAGAGGGTGGCCGTCATACTCCTTTCTTTAAAGGATACAAGCCGCAATTTTATATTCGCACCACTGATGTTACCGGTGAAATAGAATTGCCGGAAGGCACCGAAATGGTCATGCCTGGCGACACCATCAAATTAAAAATAAAATTGATCCATGCCGTGGCTCTGGAAGAGCAACAGCGATTTGCTATCCGCGAGGGTGGCAAAACCGTTGGCGCCGGCGTGGTCACAAAAGTTACCAAATAGTCGTCACCCCGCCCTTCGCGAAGAGCGGGGTTGGATTGTCTGCTAATCACATTATTCACTATGGCTGGTATTTCCAAAAATAAAAACAACAAGGCTGCTTCAGGGGACAATGAAGTAAAACCGAAGATTAGAATCAAGGTCAAAGCTTTTGATCATAAGATAATTGACCGCGCGACCAAAACCATCATTGATACTGCCAAAAAAAGCCATGCTCAAATCAAGGGACCAGTGCCTTTACCCACGGAAAAAACCAAATATACCGTCAATCGCTCTACCTTCGTTCACAAAGACGCAAGAGATCAGTTTGAAATGAGGGTGCACAAAAGACTGATAGATATCTACGAGCCAAAAAGCACGACCATAAACGACCTGACCAACCTGGCCTTGCCAAGCGGCGTGGACATTGAAATAAAAATGTAAAAATCAATTTATCCCGAACCCGTTTAAGTTCGGGTGAGGGATCCCGCCTAAGGTTCCGCCAACCATGGAATCTCTCGCGGGCTCAAGATAAATTCAGCAAACCATTGAATAAGTTCAGATACATTTCGGACTCCAAAGGAGTCATAAATGAAGATAATTTACAAGTTTAAATGGATAAAAGGCAGTAAAATGTTGTATGATTATGCGATTAAGCATAATCATATGATAACTACCAAAGCAGAAACTAGACATAAGATTTTACTGTTCTGGCGTAAGTACGGCCTCAAGGCCGCTAAAGACGCCTACGGTGCCAGCCGTTCTACACTTTATGGTTGGTGGAAGCTGTATCGTGATTCAGGCTATGTCATGGCCAGCCTTGACCCGGGCTCGCAAGCCCCGATCAGGCGAAGGAAAAGAATAATTGACTGTAGGATCATAGCCGAGATTAGACGGCTCCGGCTGGACGTGTGCCCGAATATGGGTAAAGATAAAGTCAAAATATTCCTAAATCAGTTCTGCCAGGAGAATAATCTTAATACCATATCAGCTTCCACCATTGGCAGAACAATCAAAGACAAACGTATTTACCATCACCGGCAGAAAGTATCGCACTTTGGCAAGGTTAAAACGATTAAAAGAACTAAAAAATTAAGGAAACCCAAGGATTTTACATCAGATGATCTTGGTGATCTGATTGAAATTGACACCATTGTCAAATTTGACTGGGGGATTAAACGGTATATTCTAACCGCGGTAGACGTTAATACCAGATATACCTTTGCTTGGAGCTACCAAAGAGCCAATAGCCAAAATGCCAGGGACTTTTTTCAGAAATTAGAGCAAGTATTCCCGTATCAAATAAGACGCGTGCAAACTGATAATGGTTCAGAGTTCCATCAGCACTTTAAAGGATATCTAAAAACAAAAAGCATTATTCATTTCTGGAATTATCCATCAAAGCCATTCCTTAATGGACATATTGAAAAATACAATCGGACTATCCAAGATGAGTTTATAGACCAGCACTTGATGGGGTTGAAAGAAACTGATAAATTCAATCATAGAATGATGGATTATCTGATCTGGTACAATACCAAACGGCCTCATTGGTCGCTCCAATTACTCTCTCCCGTGGATTATTTGATTAAAAACAACTATCTGTCCAGAATGTGTTGGACTAATACAACCATTTGACAAAAACCGTCATTTGATATAAATTTGAAATTACATAATAACCAGGACTTTCGCGCTTGCCATTCAAACTCCCTTTAGGGAGGTCTTGGTGAAATGCGGAATAATCCGTTTTGTCCTAATTTTTCTAGTAAACCTGCCTAAAGGCAGTATGAAAAAACTGGCAAACGGGAAAGTCCTAAATAATAATCAATTAGGAACCCAAATAAGATCCCTTGTCGGGAAACCATTTGTCTGTTCTTATTTATTGATTAATTGAACGATAAACCAGGTAAAAGATCTTATAAAACCAAGCTTGCTGTGATGTTTTATATCTGGTTTGTTATAGCCAGATTTTTTTATACTTATGAAATTTATTCTTGGACAAAAAAACGGCATGACCCAAATTTTTACGGCCGACGGCGTCGCTGTCCCGGTCACCGTTATAAAAGCCGCTCCCTGCTCGGTAATAAGGGTTAAAACCAAAACTGATAAAGACGGCTATAATGCCACTGTTATTGGTATGCCTGGCAAAAAAAAGCTGGGCAAAAGGGCTCTTGGACAAACCAAGGGTCTTGGTAGTTTGCAATATATAAAAGAATTTCGCGCTGATGAACCAATCAGCTTAAATCATGGCGATCTGATAAAAGTTGACGCTTTTACCATTGGCGAAAAGGTGAAAATAACCGGTTTTTCCAAGGGTAAAGGTTTTCAAGGCGTTGTCAAAAGACATCATTTCCACGGCCACGACAGCACACACGGCACCAAAGACCAGGTCCGCACTTCCGGTTCAATCGGGCCTTGCGAACCAGCCAGAGTTTTCCCCGGTGTCCGCATGCCCGGCCACATGGGCGCCAAAAGAATTTCCGTGAAAAATCTGACCATCGCTCAAATTGACAAAGAAAAAAATCTGCTTTATGTCAAAGGCGCCGTTCCCGGCGCCAAAAATGGACTGCTTATGATCACCTGTCCGGGCGAACTTAATATTGAAAAACCAGTCTGAAGATTTGATTCCACGACTGATTCTTTAAATTTTACTTAGCTAATGAATTACAAAGTTCACAATCAAATAGGCGAAGTCGTCAAGGAAGTAAAACTCAATCCGACCGTGTTTGAAGTGAAGATCAACGAACCGCTCATTCACCAAGTGGCTGTCGCTCAACTGGCCAATGCGAGAGTGGCCATCGCCCACACCAAAAATAAAGGCGAAGTCAGAGGCGGCGGCAAAAAACCATGGCGGCAAAAAGGCACTGGCCGCGCCCGCCACGGTTCTATCCGCTCTCCTCTCTGGAAAGGCGGCGGCGTCACTTTCGGCCCGAGAAACACCCGCAATTTTTCACAAAAAATCAACAAGAAAATGAAAAAGGCCGCTCTTTTTTCCTGCCTTTCAGACAAAGCAAAACAGAAAACCCTGATGCTCTTGGATAAGTTAGAATTGACTGAAACCAAAACCAAAGAATTCGCTAAAATAATTTTAAACCTAAAAAACATTTTGAACCTAAAGGAAAAGAAAACTGGAACCGTTGACTCAAAAAAAACCAAACCCGCTGAAAAGAAAAATCTAAAAGATTATTCGCTTTCTTTATTGGTTGTTGCCAGCGAAAATGTCAGCCGTTTGTCCAAGACTGGACGCAATATCCCCGGCGTCAAAATAATTGGAGCTAATTCCTTGAATGTCGTGGATTTGCTTCACTATAAAAATCTGTTAATGTTGGAAGACAGCTTGCCGGTCATAGAAAAAACCTACTTAACTAATAAATAATTCTTTGCTTTTCGCCCTTCGGGCGACCCGCCTTCCACGCACTAGAATAATCTATTTTGGTAATTGGCGGGCTTGATTTCTTGTCCTATGTCTATTTTTAATTTTAAAAAAAAGAAACCGGAACAAAAAACCGACTCGGTCAAACCAGTGGGCCAGCTTAAAGATGAGCTTAAAAAAACAGCAGCCAAAACTGAACCGGAAAGCAATCTCAAAAAGCCTGCGAGCGCCGGAGTTTTAGCTTATAAAAATCTGCTTTATCCCTTAATGACTGAAAAATCCACTATGTTGACCGGTTATGGCCAATATGTTTTCGCGGTAAGTCTGAACGCCACCAAAACAGCCATTAAAAAAGCTATCCAAGAAATTTATAATGTCAAGCCAATAAAAATTCGCATTATCCGCCATCAGGGCAAAAAAGTTCGCACCGGCAAAAACACCTCCGGTTACTTGAAGGCTTGGAAAAAAGCGCTGGTCGTTGTGCCCAAAGACGCAAAAATTGATGTCTACGAAAACTAATCATTATGGCCATCAAACTCTACAATCCAACCACCCCGGCCAGACGCAAAACCTCCATTGTGCTTTCTTCTGATTTGACCAAAAAGAGGCCGGAAAAAAAACTAACCCGGCCCAAAAAACAATCGGGCGGTCGCAATCAAAGCGGCCAGATTACGGTTCGCCATCGCGGCGGCGGCGCTAAAAGAAGAATCAGAATCGTTGACTTTAAAAGACATCTTTTCGGCCAGACAGCCAAAGTTTTATCTATTGAATACGATCCCAACCGTTCTGCCAGGCTCGCCCTGATTGTTTATCCGAATGGCGTTAAATCATATATTTTGGCTGCTGACGGTATGAAAATTGACGACGAGATTATTTCGTCTAAAGAAAAAATTGATGTCAAAATCGGCAACTGCATGCCTTTGAAATTTATTCCCCTCGGCGTTATGGTTCATAATGTAGAGCTTGAGCCGGATAAGGGCGCCGTTATCGCTCGCTCCGCCGGCAATGGTATTTTTGTCCAAGCCATTGAAGGGCCGTACGCTCAACTAAAAATGCCTTCTGGCGAAATCCGTCTGGTTAAAAAAGAATGTTTGGCCACCATCGGACAAGTTTCCAATCCCGACCACGGCTTGGTCCGTTACGGCAAAGCCGGCCGCATGAGGCATAAAGGCGTTAGGCCAACCGTCAGAGGTAAAGCCATGAACCCTTGCGACCACCCGCACGGCGGCGGCGAAGGACGGCATCCCATTGGCATGCCTTATCCCAAAACCCTCTGGGGCAAGCACGCCCTCGGAGTCAAAACCAGAAAACCAAAAAAATGGTCAAGCAAACTAATAATCGCAAGAAGAAAAAGAAACCGCAAAGAATTATAAGTCGTAAAAATAAAACATATGAGTCGTTCGCTCAAAAAAGGTCCTTATGTGGATCACAAATTATTAAAAAAGATCGCCAATAAAAAACCGACCGAAGTTGGTGTTGTCAAAACCTGGTCAAGGGACTGCACCATCACCCCGGAAATGGTTGGCTTTACTTTTGGCGTTCACAACGGCAAACAGCATCTGCCTGTTTTTGTTATAGAAAACATGGTCGGACACAAACTGGGAGAATTTTCCCTCACGCGCAAATTCATCAAACACGGTGGCAAAAAACAACGGGAAGAAGAACAGGCCGCGGCTGCCAAAACAGCGCCGGCCGCTCCCGCCCCGGCCAAAAACGATAAAAAATAACCATTATGGAAGTTCACGCCAAATTGAGATATTTCAGGCAATCGCCAAAAAAAGTCCGCTTGGTCGCGGACTCAATTAGGGGTTTGGCTGTTTTGCGCGCCCGGACCAATCTTCAGTTTGCTCCAAATTTCGCCGCTACCCCGCTTTTAAAGCTCCTGAATTCAGCCATTGCCAACGGCGAACACAACTTTCAGCTTAAAAAAGAAAATTTATTCATCAAAGAAATCAGAGTGGATCAGGGACCAGCCCTAAAAAGATGGCGGCCTAGGGCTTTTGGCCGCGCCAGCGGCATCAGAAAAGAAACATCTCATGTTTTGATTGTGCTGGGAGAAATCAAACCTACGACTGACCATAAAATTACCGCGGAGAAAAAAGACGAAAAACTCGCCACTGCCAAGGTTGTCAATTCGCTTGACGAAATCAAAGAATCGGTTTTAGATGAAGACAAGGACTCCGGCGCCAGAAAATCATCGGGCATAAAAACCAAAACCGCCTGGCATAAAGACGGCCAAAAAGGCAAAAAAAGATTTTTTAGTCGAAAATCAGGTTAATTTTTATAAATTTACAAAGTTAAAATTCCGCCTAAGTTCCACTTATTTCCGTATTGGTTCCGCGATAAAAAATTTTATCACTGAACCCGCGCGGAACACAACAGAACAACGCGGAATTCACTAAAACAAGATTAAAAAAACATATGGGTCAAAAAGTTAATCCCAAAATTTTCCGCATTGGCATCACCGGCACCTGGAATTCCAAATGGTTTTCCGGGAAAAACTACGCTGCCAAACTGGAAGCTGATGTAAAAATCAGAAAATTTTTAGAAAGTAAGCTCAAGGAAGCCAGCATTGACAGTGTGGTTATTGATCGCACGGCCGACACCCTGGAAATAAACATCAATACCGCCAGACCGGGCGTCATTATCGGCAGGGGCGGCGCCTCTATTGAAGAGTTGAAAAATCACATTACTAAAAAGATAGTTAGGAATAAAAAAATTAAAATCCAAATTAATATCAAGGAAGTCCCAAAGCCGAATCTTTCCGCCAGAATTATCGCGCAAAACATCGCCCTGGATTTGGAAAAAAGAATTCCCCATCGCAAAACCATGAAAAAATACATTGAGCAGGTGATGAAATCCGGCGGCTTGGGAGTAAAAATACATTGTTCCGGCCGACTTGGCGGCGCCGAAATCGCCAGGCGCGAGACCCTGGCCGAGGGTAAAATTCCTTTGCACACGCTGCGCGCCGATATTGACTATGCCAGACTCGCGGCCCATACTACTTACGGCGCTATCGGCATAAAGGTTTGGATTTACAAAGGCGATGTTTTTAATACCGCCAATAATATCAAATAATAATTATGCTGGCTCCAAGAAAAGTAAAACACAGAAAATGGCATAAAGTAGCCGGCGCTTCCGGCACCAAAGCTACTCGTTTGACCGAGGTTGTTTTTGGCGACTATGGCCTCAAGTCAACTGAAGCCAAATGGGTCACGGCTCGCCAGATTGAAGCCGCCCGCCGCGTGCTGGTCAGATACATCAGAAAGGGCGGGCAGGTCTGGACTAGAATTTTTCCGGACAAGCCAGTTACGAGCAAGGGTTCGGAAGTCCCTATGGGTAAAGGCAAGGGAGCCGTTGACCATTATGTTTTTGCCGTTTTACCGGGTCATGTCCTTTTTGAAATATTCGGCATTCCGGAAAGCCAAGCCAAAGAAGCTCTGATTATGGCCGGCCATAAATTATCGGTTAAGACCAGGGTTATCAAAAAATAATATGGCACTCAAAGAACTTAAAACGCAATCCATTGATGAATTGAAAAAGCTGCTGGCCGAGAAAAGAAACCGTCTGCGAGTTATGCGTTTTAAGGTTGCCCAAAGACAATTGAAAAAAGTTCACGAAATTAAAAGCGTAAAAAAAGAAATTGCCCGTTTGCTCACTTTCATCAATCAGGGTTTCGGGGACAAACGAGCAGCAAGTAAATAAATTAATTTTATGACTAAGCAAGAAAAAAAACGAAAAAGAGTTTTGACTGGCCAGGTGGTCTCTGCTAAAATGGCAAAAACCATTGTGGTGGCCGTGGCCAGAACCAAGCTTCATCCCAAATACCAGAAACATTACAAAACCAGTCGACACTACAAAGTCCACGATGAAAAAGGTCAACGGAAGGTTGGCGACAAGGTCAGTTTTATTGAATGCCGCCCGCTTTCCAAAGATAAAAAATGGCGCGTCCTAGATGCTCAAAATAACTAATCTTTTTATGGTTCAACATCGTTCCATGCTTAGGGTAGCCGATAATTCCGGCGCTAAAAAACTCCAGGTCATCAGGGTCCTCGGCGGCTACAAAAAAAGATACGCCCGTCTTGGCGATATCGTGACCGTGGCCGTTAAAGAAGCCGAGCCTCACACCCAGATCAAAAAAGGGACGGTGGCTCACGCTGTCATTGTTCGGACTAGAAAAGAAGTCAGCCGGCCAAGCGGCACCTATATCCGTTTTGACGACAACGCCGCCGTTATTATTGACAAAAAAAACAAAGAACCCAAGGGCACTCGCATTTTGGGACCGGTGGCCAGAGAACTCCGCGCCCTGGGTTTTGCCAAAATTATTTCTTTAGCTCCCGAGGTTTTATAACAGCAGTTTCGTAGTTTAAAATAATATGAAGATAAAAATCAACGACACGGTAAAAATACTTTCTGGCAAAGACCGCGGCAAAACCGGCAAGGTCTTGCATGTTATCGCCGGTAAAAATCAGCGCGAGAGAGAGGGAAAAGTGGTAGTTGAGGGTTTGAATCTAAAGTACAAACATATTCGACCGAAAAACGAACGCGAAAAAGGACAAAGAATTATGTTCCCTTACTCGCTCCCGATCTCCAGGGTGGCGCTCCTTTGCCCAAAATGCGGTCAGACCAGTCGGGTTGGTTATAAAATAGCGGAAAACCAAAATACCAATCTCAAAAAAAAGACGCTCAAGCAGAGAATCTGCAAAAAATGTCAATCAGCCGTCTAGAAACTATTAAATTTATTAATTTTATGAACAGACTTTATAAAAAATATTTAGATGAAGTGGTGCCGAAATTGGAGGCTGATTTTGATTATGACAATCGTCTGGCCGTCCCCAAGATTACCAAAGTAACCCTAAATGTCGGCATCCCAAGCGCCAAAAGCGAAGCAAAATTTCAAGAAACGGTTGGGCGCACCCTCGCCAGAATCAGCGGGCAAAAACCGGTTTTCACCAAAGCAAAAAAATCCATTTCTTCTTTTAAAACCAGAGAAAACCAGATTATCGGCGCCAAAGTCACCCTGCACCAAGAAAGAATGTATGAATTCATTGATAAGCTGGCCAGCTTGACCTTGCCTTCAGTCCGTGATTTCCGCGGCCTGAATAAAAAGAGCATTGATCAAAAAGGTAATTTATCCATCGGCTTTCGCGAACACCTGCCCTTCCCGGAAATCAACCCTGACGAGGTAGAAAATATCCATGGCCTGGAAGTCTGTCTAACCACCACTGCTAAAAACAAGGCCGAGGGCCTGGCTCTTTTCAAATACTTGGGGTTTCCTTTCGCGCTCAAAGACAACGACTCGGAAAAGAAAAAAACAAGCAAAAATAAATTATAAGAATTTATGGCTACGCAAGCACAAATCGCCAAAAGCAAAAGAAAACCTCTCTACTCAACCAGGGTAGTCAGACGGTGTTGGCGTTGCGGCAGAAAAAAAGGCTACCTGCGCAGATTCAATCTTTGCCGCATCTGTTTTCGGGAACTTGCCAGCAAGGGCGATGTCCCCGGTATCACCAAATCAAGTTGGTAATAAAAATCAAGAAAACAAGAAAGCAAAAAATCAAGAAAACAAGAAAGCAAAAAATCAAGAAAGCAAGAAAACAAGAAAGCAAAAAATCAAGAAAACAAGAAAGCAAAAAATCAAGAAAACAAGAAAGCAAAAAATCAAGAAAACAAGAAAGCAAAAAATCAAGAAAACAAGAAAGCTATTAGATTGTATGATTTCTTGATTAGCCGCGAAGCGGCATATGATTTATTGATTTATCGCATAATATGACGGATCCTATAGCTGACATGCTAACCAGAATAAGAAACGCTCAAATGGTTAAAAAGAATGAGGTTATTTTGCCATACTCCAAATTAAAAATAAATATTCTTGAGATTTTGGCAAAAGAAGGCTGGCTTGAAGCCGTTGAAAAAAATGAAGACCTGGCCGGCAAACCCGTCAGAAAAAACGCCGCGCTCGGCCGCTTTGCCACCATTAAAATAAAATTAAACTACAGTAAAAACGACCAGCGCCCCAAAATCAGCAAACTGGAAAGAATCAGCAAGCCCGGTCGGAGAGTGTATGTTGACAAAGATAACATTCCCTATATTTTAAACGGCAATGGCATGGCCGTGATTTCTACTTCCAAAGGGCTGCTGACGGACAAGGAAGCGCGTCGCCAAAAAATCGGCGGCGAAGTGCTTTGCGCTATCTATTAATTTCAACACTATGTCAAGAATCGGCAAAAAACCAATCAATATTCCCGCGGGCGTCACCGTTTC
>Ga0208373_1003711_pt1 | contig 14621 bp, 15 predicted proteins | sample RifOxyC2_FD_184036 | JGI IMG/M metagenome (GOLD analysis project Ga0208373, IMG submission 184036) | Soil microbial communities from Rifle, Colorado - Rifle Oxygen_injection C2 (SPAdes) | ecosystem: Environmental > Terrestrial > Deep subsurface > Rock core/Sediment | place: Rifle, Colorado...
TCATCAATCAAGGTGGCATCGTCGAGGGCGGGGCGAAGAGCGGCGTTTATCGCGTAATGAATTCAACGGCCAAGTTGGCGCCGGTGCAGGAGGACAATTGGCTGGGGTTGGTGAAGCGGTTGGTGGAGAAGAGTGATGAGGCGATTTATGGTAACGAGTTGGTCCAACGGTAGAGACGCAATGTCATCCCGAGCGGGGTCGAGGGATTGCGTCTGTACCGGGAAAGTTTCAAGAGAAAGGTTACTCGTTCAAGGTGCGGCCAAGTAAGCAAGTTAAGGTAATCCGCGATTATCAGAAATTTTTCAAAACAGCATAAATAAGCGGCTGTTTTGTTGTTGACAGGGGATTGATAATGTGATATCGTTCGCGATTGAGATGGTCTTTGAAAATAAAGAAAGGGAGGCGAACATGTTCAGAGCAATCGCGCGTTTTGATCAATGGCTCCTGGTGAAATGCCAAGCGTTTTCCGACTGGTTGACAAAGACGATCGGACTGCAGGAAGCAAACTATAAGATTGCGAATGTGTGCGGCGCGATATGCCTGGCTTGCATGATTGTCGCCGGTCTCGTGGTGGGTGAGATTATAGTATTGGTTTTCAATACAGCTTGTGGTCTGTTTCTCGCCGTTCTGCTGTTTCGAATTTATTTTATCGAACTGGCTAGGGATGATAACGTTAAAACCAGAAAAGACAATAATAATTTTATTGTTTTCCGATTTCTGTTGTGGGGACAATTGATTTATTTTGTCCTTCGAGATGTGTTGTTTCCACTGTCGACGTGGGAGTCGAAAGATGAATGCGATCAGTTCAATCTTTGGTATAACATGAGCAATGGATTTGAAATCGCCTTTGTCTATTTTGTTTCCTGTTCTCGTTTGCCGCCCACGACTTCGAAGGCGGCGCAGTGGTTGATGAAGGGTTTCATGAAGTTGGTGCCGGTAAATGTAAAAAGATAATAATGGAGGTGAGGAATGATTTATACCAGCGGATTCAAGGTGGTGCGGTCAAAGAAAAAAGATGGCAATATGGTTTCGCCGGGCGACCTGCAAAACCAGATAAATCGGCTTTCTTTTCTGAAGGGAGTCGGCGCGCCGCCCGGGAGGGTTTACATCCGGCCGGAGCAAGGCGGAGAAGTTCAGCTGGCTGATTCCGGCGATGCCAAATTCTGCCAAGACGGAGCCGTTCGGTGCGACGCGCTCATCGCGAGAGAAAAGGGCGTGGTGATGGTGCTACTTCTCGCCGATTGTCCGAGCTTGATTCTGTATTTGCCGGAGTATCATGTCCGCGTGTGGCATGACTACCGAATGGTGGAAGTGAAGAGCGGCGCGCGATTGGCGCACATTCATCTTGGCCGCGGACCGCTCGAGCAGAACATCATTGAGAACACTTTGAACGTGTTGTTGCCGGTTGACAATCGGAATTTGGCTTGTACGGTGAATGCCGTCCTTGTCTCTGGCATCGGATTGTGTTGTTATCGGTTCGATGAAGAAGTGTACCAACGCATTCTGCGGGAGCACTGGTCGCACCTTGAGCCGGATGCGGATGGCAAGTACACGATAGATCTTGCGAATGAAGCGCGTCAGCGATTGCGCGACTCGGGTGTGATGAGTTTCAATCAGCTCGGCGAATGCACGTGTTGCTCGGGTGAATATTTCTCGCACAAAAGAGCCAAGGCGGGAAAAAAGGAGTTTCAAGGAAGACATCTCGTGGCCTGTTGGCTGCTGTAAAACACAAAAATCCTCCGCGCGGCGGGGGATTTTATATTTGATACGAAAAGGCTTCGTCCCGCTAAAGCGGGAGGAACGAGTCGCACTTATCTCGCTGAAGCGAGGTGAATGACCGTGAAAACACGGGAGCGCGGCGTACGCCGCGCTCCCGTGTTTTCCTTCATCTTTACCCCGCTTCAGCGGGATAGGGGCGATTGGCGTGTGTTGATGAAAAACAAATAGCACATAAAAAATCCCGACGTGATAGTCGGGATTTTATATTTGATCAAATGTGATTGATCTTGAATAGAGAGCGTACAAACCGCTCGGTGACCTGGGCGTGTAACGCCTAGGCAAATCAAGAAAGGCTCTTGTAAGGAGCCTGAATTCACAAAATTGTCAGCCCCGTTCACGGGGCTTTGAGATTTAGCCTGGCCGTTACACGGCCAGGCGCGTGGGGTGGTTTGTATGCTCGCGCATTGCACGGCCAGGCACCCGGAGTGTTTTGTACGCTGTTTTCTGTTTGCGTATGGTTTGACATGCCAGTGCTTCTATTCTTTAACGCTGTTTTGCGTTACAATATCCGCATGACTATGCGCAAATCCCAAAAATTCTTTTACTCCTGTCTCGTCTTTTTGCTCGGCGTAGGCTTAGCCGAGTATGTGCCGCTAAGCGGCACGGTGATTTTAGTTTTAATCGGCGCGGTGGCGGTTGGTTTGATTTTTTGGAAACAAAAAAGATTGGCGCTGGTTTTTGTTTTATTCTTTCTGTTCGGTTTTCTACGCCTTCACCTCGCACAACCGAATATTAACGCGAATCACATTTCTTTTTACAACGAGCAAAATAAATCGTTCGAAGCCGTTATCGCCGAAGAACCGGACGCGCGCATCGCGGAGCAGAGATTAACGGTGAAACCGGTCGATTTCAAGGGGAAAGTTTTGTTAAAAACCGCATTGTTCCCGGAATATCATTATGGCGACCGCTTGTCGGTCGAGTGCAAGTTGTTGACACCGCAAGCGGTGGAAGATTTTCAGTACGATCGATATTTGGCGCGTTATGGTATCTATTCGGTTTGTTATATCCCGAAGATTAAGTTGATTGCCGGCGAACAAAAGAACTTTTTGGTCTCCGGCATTTACAAGTTTAAGTCCGCTTTCGCGCGGAGGATCAACCAAACAATATCCGAACCGCATGCGGCTCTGCTGGCCGGTATTCTTATCGGCAGTCGGCAGGGGATTCCAACGGACGTTTCCGAAACGTTTAAAGACGTGGGCATCACGCATATCATTGCCATTTCCGGATATAACATTACGATTATCGTGGCCATGCTTATGGGCGTATTCGCCGCGTTGCGCGTCAATCGCAAAAAAGCGTTTTGGGGTATCGTGGCCGGTTTGATTTTTTTCGTGATTCTCACCGGCGCGTCTGCTTCCGTAGTGCGTGCGGCCGTCATGGGTTTTATTGTTCTTCTGGCCAAGCAAATGGGCCGCGCATCGAAAGTAAAAAATATTTTAATTTTATCCGCAGCCGCGATGGTGTTCGTTAATCCGCGCATTTTGTTGTGGGACGCCGGATTTCAGTTGTCGTTTTTGGCCACGCTTGGTCTGATTTATCTTGGGCCGATTTTGCAAAAACGGTTGACCAAGTTGCCGGAAGCGTTTGGCTTGCAAGAAAACTTGGCCAGCACGTTGTCCGCGATTATTTTTACCTTGCCGATTATTCTTTTCAACTTCCACCGCTTCTCTCTTGTCGCGCCGCTTGTGAACATTTTGGTTTTGCCCGCAATCCCGTGGATCATGCTGGTCGGATTTGTTCAGGTCGTGGCCGCGTTCATCTGGTTGCCGCTCGGGCAGGTGGTGGGGTGGGGAAGTTGGGCGCTGATCAGTTATGTGGTCAAGATCGCGCAAATTTTTTCTTGACAGCGCTTTAATAGGGCGCGGATATGTGGTATGATGTTCGTGGTGAAAAATGAACATTGCCGGTTTAAAGTCAAAAGTGAAAAGCCAAAAGTTATAAGTTTCGCCGCGTTCGACTTTGGACTTTGCCCTTTGGACTTTTAACTAACTTCGTTTATGTCTATTTACAAAGAACAACGTGTCGGCGTGCTCGTGGACATCCAAAATCTTTACTACAGCGCGAAGGTTTTGTATGGCAAAAAGGTCAACTTCGGCGCGGTGCTAAAGGAAACGGTTGGTGATCGCAAGTTAATTCGCGCCATTGCTTACGGCATCAAGACAGTCGAGGGGTTGGAAGAAAAATTTTTTGACGCCTTGGTTAAAACCGGTTACGAAGTAAAAACCAAGGATCTGCAAATCTTTCCGGGTGGTGCGAAAAAAGGCGATTGGGACGTCGGCATTGCGATTGACGCTGTGAAAATGGCGCAGAGCTTAGACGCGATTATCCTCGTGTCCGGCGATGGCGATTATTTGCCGCTCGTGGAATACATCCAGAACACTACTGGTTGTCGCGTGGAGGTGGCGGCGTTTCAGGCGTCAACGAACGGCAAGCTCGAGGAGGCGGCGGACAGCTACCTCGATTTGAGCGATGAGAGGAAGTTTTTATTGGCGAAGTGATGAGTGGGGTAAAGAGTTGGCTGATGGGCATTTATGATTTCAGATTTTCGATTTCAGATTTCATGGCATAAGGAGGGTGATTGGTCGAAATCATAAATCATAAATCTGAAATGCGTAGGCCAATTGGTTGTGCTTTTATCTCTGTGATTGACAATTTATACAGATAAATGAAAAAAGCTACCCGAGGTGCGGGTAGCTTTCGCGTTAATCACAATTCCAGAAGCCGAGGTATGCCTCGTAGCTCACGTGCGGGTCGCGTCTTCTTTCGATTGAATCGAGTGTTTCTGGTGGTAGTCTGTCGCGGATGAGATTGATGTATTGCGGCGGAGAATCATCCAGCGCGCCTCGTAATATCGAAAGTGACAATGGCCCGCAATTGGCGCATTGGTTCCGATGCTGATCATGGAGCAGGGTTTCGAAAGAAATACGATGTTCTTCTTTTGGGAACGTAAGGAAACTCACTTCGTCTATTCCGTTCGCGCCTGTCCAGACGACCACGCGTTGTGATAGAAACTCGAACGCCCCGCGCCGATCGAAATACAGGGTTGCGAGCAATCGCAATTTGTGAATCACGTGCTCTTTCATTTCCTCGATTTTCATTCAGTTCCTCCTTAAGTTAATGAACAACACCCAAACAACATAAAAATATAGCAGTTGTTTTGGAAATGTCAATAGCTGTTTGTAACTTTTTGTCTTAAATTACAACAAAAAGAATAATAGCAGGCGCGTTTTAAAAAAGAAAAAAGCCCCGCATGGCGGAGCTTTGTGGTTGAAGTACGATTACGCGCTTGCGCGCTTTTCGCGAATGGCCTGCCGGCCGGCCATGGCGATGGCGAGCCCGTCCACCTCCTTGAGCAGAGCGTAGCCGATGTTACGCAAAATCATGTCAACGAGAAACGGCTGCTTGACCGAGGCGTCGATATCGTGGGGAGACAGCGCGTCCAATGACCGAAAGAAGCCATCGGTGTCGAGCTTGATGATTTGCCCCATCGCCCGTTTGACATTTGTTTCGAAGCGCTCGGTGAAGCTTGCGAAAAAGTTTGCGCTGTCGGATTGCTGGATGGACTGACCAGCTAACTGTAGAGAACGATAATCGCCATAAGACGCTCCACGGCGCGGCGAACTGATCAAGTCGAGTGGATTCGTCACCAACTGACCAATCAGCCCGGAAAATCGGCTGACAATTTCATCGGTGAATTTTTCATCTGCTTCAGTCGTATCGCCTTCTCCCAGATTGTAAAGATACGTGGCGGCGTCAATATCTGCCAGCGCGTCGAAGATCCCGAGCAACACACCGAAAGCGATGGCGTTTTCTTTTTTAAGGGACCAGCGCTCGGACGCTTTGATCTGGCAACAGTCGTACGCGTACTGTATTCGATCTGGCATGAGCTGCGGACTCGCCAGAATGTACGCGTGAATGATGTCTGCCACCACGCCCGGGGTTTGTTCCTCAGCGATGTTCAGCCGATCCAGATTCGGCGCGCAGTCGGGTGATTCCGTCGTTTGAATGATTTCAAACAATAGATTCCGAGCATTTTCCAAGCGCGCGTACTTCGCCAACAGTTCAGCCATCAGTTTTCCCGCTTTTTCATTCATCGCCATTCTCCTTTCCTTCCCTCGAAGACCGTTTAGAGAACTACGGCGCTCTCGCACCGTTTTCCCATATTAGCGTAACGGAAAAGTTATGTCAATCGCAATTAAATTATTGCGATTAAATCATAAATCTTAAATCAGAAATCATAAATGCGCAGGATAACGAATTCGTGTTAATGGGCATTTATGATTTCTGATTTATGATTTTAGATTTCGTGGGAGGGCGGTTGGGGCGGGGGAGGTTAGTAACATGCGGCGTTGGCGCGGGTGAGTCAAGTTTGCTATAATAATTAAGTGAAATTAAAAATATAACTATGGACACCATCACGCAAACAAAAGTCAGAACTCACGTCGGCACGGCGGTGCTCGGCGCGGCCATTATTCTCGCGGCCGCGGCCGGATTGGTTATCAAAAGTCAGGACAGCGGACTCGCCATCGGCGCGAGCGGGTATGACTTTGGCAAGGTTATGACCCAGGAAACGGCGGCAAAAGTTTTCATTTTGCAAAACACCGAAAACGCCGGCGATTATAAATTGGGAATTACGCCATTGGCAGGCGCATTTGCGATCAATCAAGAAAGTAGCACTTGCCAAGCGATTTTGTCGGCCGGGCAATCATGCAAGCTGGCCGTCAAGTTTACTCCGGCCGAAGCGATCAAATACAAAGCGACATTAAGCATTCGATATGTTTTTAATGGTAAAACCAAAGGCGCGACGGTGAAATTGCAAGGTGAAGGCGTGTTAAGCTCAACCGATGTCGCGTGTTTAGATAGCGACGTGACGGAAAATAATTTTGCCGGAATGCCGAGCAGTGTTTATAAGTTTGTAAATGTGTTCAAGTTCGGACATGTCAAGGGTTTGAATCCGACCACCGGTGCGTTCATGGAGGCGGACGATAAGTGCTGGAACGAAAAACGCATTTTGGAATATTATTGCGATGCGAAAAAGGGCACTGTGAGCTGGAATAGTTATGACTGCCCGAGCGGGTGCGCGGATGGCGCGTGTCAGGAGGTGATTTGTCCGGAAGCACCGGCAAATGCCAAAGGCCTTTCGGTCAACGGTGTTTGTTCTTGGGAATGTCTTTCTCCTTGGGAAAATCAAGATGGCCAAAAGGAAAATGGCTGTGAATGCAATTTGGAAACAAAACAGGGTTGTCCTGTGGCTCAATGTTATGATAGCGATGGTGGCATTGTCTTGGAAAAAATGGGCATGACGCAAGGATTGAATCCCAAGACGAACGTGATGGCGGTAGTGACGGATTCTTGTTCCAGTATTTTTCAAGTCGTGGAATATGCTTGCCAGGGCGACTATCTTATGGTCGATGCCCAAGCGCCCGGCGAGCCGCCACTATCCAGCGCCGGAACTTTTTGTCCCAAGGGTACTTATTGCAAGGATAATGCGTGTCAGCCATGTCAGAAAAAAGACTTGGGTTATACCACTTGTCAAAATTTCGGCGGAAAGTATTATGCGGCAGATATGATGCTCGGCGATGATTGTTCCATCTATGCCACGAACAGTGTTGATGGCCTAAAGTTGTGCGGCAATACGGCTGATTCGTGCGTGGAAGGCAAGTGCGTGGTTGTTTCCATCGGCTCGTTGAAAGTCGAATACGCCGGTGACAATCCGGCGCCGGCACAACTTTTGGCCGGCACCACCGGCAATGAGATTGTCCGTTACAAAATGACGGCCATGGGTGAGGACGTGGCCATTTCTTCATTGCCGCTGTATTACACCGGCAAGGTGGGATATGTGTCGGCCGTTAAATTATTTTTAGACGGAAAGCAATTCGGCGAGTCGGGTGGTTATGCTCTGGCCGAGGCGAAGCAGACGATTAATTTGGTCGATGGCGCATTGATTTTGAAAAAAGAGGTGCCCGCCATTCTTTCGATCAAATTGGATTTTTATGACAAGACAGTGGTTGAAACATCGACCGTGCCTTTGAAAATCGGTATTGCGGACGGTGATGGCGATTATACAGACTGGGACGGTAAAGCGGAAGGGTATTATTCGATCAATGCCGCCGGACTGGCGTCAGGCCAGTTACTTGATAAAACGAAAATTGATGCCACGGGCGATGGTGCCGGCGGCGCGTTCGGATCCAATCCTTTTACGTTGCATCGAGGTTTGTTGAAAGTTTCTTTGGATAGCGGCTCGGCCGGTGGTGCGTCAAAGCAGGGCAAGGGCAGTGATTTGTTGAAGGTCAAATTGGCGGCCGTGGGCGATGATATTCAAGTCAATGACATCGAGTTTGTCGCCAATGGCACGTGCAAGCCAAATGGTTCGACCGGCACAAATTTAAGGAGCAATGACATGACGGTGTTGTATGCGGAGTGGGACAGCGCCAATAGTTTGAACGGCGAAATGCCGCGGACGTGGAGTTTGTCGGCCAATGAAAAGGATTTGAAGTGGAATGAGCCGCTCATCATTGCGGCCGGTGAAGCCAAGGTTTTGCGATTAACCGGTGAAACGACCGGTTGCAAAACAAATGAGTTCATGAGCGTTTCCGTGTCCGCGCCGAGCAGTGGTGCCGCGACCAAGGCCGGAATTGAATATCAAGATTCAAGCGGCGTGAATATTGACATGAAAACCACGAAAAATTTGCCGGTCAATGGTAATGCGTTGATTTATTAATTGGACGTTGAATAAAAAGGAGTCGCTGGTCGGCTCCTTTTGTTTGGGAGAGTGTTTTTGCGGTAAAAATTTGTTACAATGTTGCCATGTTGAGTAAAGGGGCATTGATCGCAGATAGTGCGTTGAGTTATTTCTATGCGCGGAGATGACGGACAGTGTGAATTCCAAAATGTACGGAAAAAGGCCGAGCTTTTTTATCAGAGCGTTGGCGAGCTTTTTTGTCCGGCGTTAAAGTCAAAGATTAAATTTAATTCAGATGGATTTCACCACTTGCGATATGATAATTCTCGAGCCGAACGTTCCAAGCCGGAACAGAAAAACAAGTTATTGTTTCTAAAAAAAGCAATTGTTATATTGCAGGTGGCCACAACCATTCAAGAGTATCGGAAAACGGTACAGGCGGTGGGAAAGGTTCGGCAGGATGGATTCCGGAAAACCAGTTTGGTCGAATACTTTGGTTTTGTTGCGATAACAAATTTGGCCAATGGGATTCGGGTTAAAGTTATTGTTAGAAAAATGGGTGATGGAGATTATCATTTTTGGAGCTTGATGCCGCTGTGGCGGCAAGAAAGAATTACCAATAATCAGGTGGCGAGATTTGTCAGTTCAAAAGAAATTGAAGACGAATAAAAAAACGGTCTGTGACCGTTTTTTTATTGTGCTTGCCTTCGGCTTATGCTCGAGAGCTTAGCCGAACGGGGCTTGCGCCCACAAGCACACCATAATTATAGCAGGTATTGTGGTGGCGTCAAATTTTAGATATAAAAGTGTTAAATTAGATAAACATGTTAAATAAGCTTTATAAAATTTTATTTGGTGCTTTGGTGGTGGTCGCCGCACTTTGGCTTGTCGCGATGAACGACGGCTCGCCGGCGATGGTTACTCCGGGAAAGAAAACGCAGACGGAAAATCAAACCGCGTCGCTTTTGCGCGTTTACTTTTTGAACGTCGGTCAGGGCGATGCAATCTACATTCGTACGCCGGATGAGCAAGATATTTTGATTGACGGCGGGCCGGACGCGAGCGTGCTCGCGGAGCTGGGGAAGGTGATGCCGTTTTGGGATCGGCAAATCGATGTGATGGTTTTGACCCATCCGCACAGCGATCACGTGGCCGGGTTGGTGGAAGTGTTGCGACGGTTTGAAGTGAAACAAATTTATTACACCGGCGTCTTGCATACCGCGCCTGATTATCTGGCGTGGCTCGCGGAAGTAAAAAACAAAAACGTGGCGATGCATATTGTGCAAGATTTTTTCGAGTTGAAATTGTCCGATGAGATTAAATTGCAATTTTTGTATCCGACTGTAAGCTTGGTTAACGAAAAAATGACGGAGCTAAACAACGGTTCTATCGTCACGCGCTTGGTGGACGGCGACACGGAATTTTTGTTCACCGGCGACGCGGAGGTAGAAGTTGAAGAGGCGCTGTTGAAGAAATATTGCGCGTTGGAACAGCCTTGCGCGTTGGCCTCGGACGTTCTTAAGGTTGGCCATCATGGCAGTACTTCGTCCAGCTCGGAAGAGTTTTTAAAAGCGGTTGACCCGCGTTACGCGGTGATTTCCGTTGGCCAAGATAATTCGTTTGGCCACCCGCATTTAAAAACGTTAAAGCGTCTCGAGCGTTTGAACGTGCCGATTTTGCGCACGGATGAGCGAGGCGCGATTGATTTTGCGACGGATGGGCACGGCTTGAATTTTAAATAGGTTTTGTTATAATGACCGCGAAATTACCCCCGCGCTATGCACTTTGGGTGAGTGCGGGGCAAGCATAAACATTATGGAAGAACAAAAGAAAGTCGGCGTTGGCTTCGGCGTGATGATGTTTCGAGAGGGGAAATTGCTCCTTGGCAAACGTCACAATGATCCAGCCAAGGCGGCCAGTTTATTAAAAGGCGCCGGCACCTGGACCATGCCGGGCGGCAAGTTGCATTTCGGCGAAACGTTTGAGCAGGGCGCGGCGCGGGAAGTTATGGAGGAGACCGGTCTTGCCTTGAACAGGGTAACGGTTTTGTGCGTGAATCAAGATATGGTAGAGGGCGTGCACTTTGTGACCGTTGGAATGTTGGCCGAAGATTTTTCCGGAGAGACACAAGTGCTGGAGCCGGACGAGATCACCGAGTGGCAATGGTTTGATTTGAATAATTTACCGAGCCCGCTCTTCTTCCCAAGCGCGAAGGTTTTGGAAAATTTTAAACAGCAAAAGTTTTACATTAAATAATTTTATTATGCAAAAAGAACGCACCTTGGTGTTGATCAAGCCGGATGGCGTACAGCGCGCCCTGATCGGTGAAATCGTTCAGCGGTTTGAAAAAGTCGGATTGAAGTTGGTGGCGATGAAAATGATGGTGGCGGACGCGAAACACGTTGAGGAGCATTACACGCTCGATCCGGAATGGCGACGTATTACCGGTGAGAAAACGATCAAGAGCTATAAAGAAAAAGGTTTGCCTCCGCCATCGGAAGATCCGCTCGAGATTACGGCCGTGATTTTGAAAAACTTGATGAAATACATGACGGCCGGGCCGGTCGTGGCCATGGTTTGGGAGGGCGCGCATGCTGTGAAAATCGTGCGTAAGCTTGTCGGTGGGACGGAACCGTTGACTTCTGACGTGGGCACGATTCGCGGCGATTATGTTTTGGATTCTTATCAATTATCTGACACGGGCAAGCGTTCGGTGCGCAATTTGATTCACGCGTCCGGCTCGGTCCCGGAAGCGGAAAATGAAATCAAGCATTGGTTCGACAAAAAAGATTTGATTGATTATCATTTGGTGCAGGAACAAATTTTGTATGATGTGAATCTTGATGGAGTCCTGGAGTAGTTGAATGGGGGGAGTGTAGGAGATTGCCACGCCATTCGGGCTCGCAATGACGCTTCGCTCCGGCTCGCAAGGGGAAAAGTATTACGGAATTCAATTAAAGCAGGGGAAGGTTAACCGCCTGCTTTTTGATTTGTTTTTTTGAAATGGCGTGTTACAATAATACTGGAATCTCGCGCCGGAGAATTCTGGGACAACCGTAAATATTGGGAGGCTCATATCGCCGCGGCCCGTGGGTCTCGGTTGCGGCCACCCAAGCTGTATTCGCAGCCGGATATTCCCAGCGGGGGGTTCCTTTTTTACTTAGAAGGCAATAGGGCGGAAGAAGGCGGAATAGGGCAATGAGATAAGCCAAAAATTCAGGCACAGTCATGCGTTAAGATTAAATTTATGTTACAAGAGGCGGCTTTTCGAGGAGAAAAAACCAACGCGGCGCGGCCGGGAAAAACATTGAAGCGAAAATTGCGCGATGACAGCCCGAGCAATTTTGAAGTTGGGTTCGAAGAGTCGGACAAGAAAAAGTCGCCGAAGCAAGAGCGCGAGCCGAGTAGCGTTAATGCTTTTTTGAATGCGATTGAAAATAGAGATATTGGAACGGCGTATGTTCTTTTGCGTTCTCGATTGCGGTTCGACAAACGAGCCCATCGAGAATTGAAAGACGCGTTGCTGTCGCTGATTGATTTTTATTTGGAACAATCCAGTGATTTGGCGGAAAAGTACCGAGCGGATTTGGTTTTGCTTCGGGCGCAGGTATTGAATGATGCATGGGAGCAATTCATCCCGAATGATAAAGTATTAAGCGAGTTGTCAGCGTGGGGGAGGGCGCGATGTGAGCAATTGCTTTTGGCCAAGGGCGAGTTGGTAAAAAAAGAGGTGGTGATCGCCAGATATTTCGCTTTAATAGTGGAAAGGGACATGGACGCTTACGCGATATTTTTTCAATTGGCCAAGGCGCGTGAGTTGGGCTTGCCTGATTTTACGGACATGAAGAAGCGATTTTTGAATCGATTGGACGCGGAAATCAAGCGCGACGCGAAAGATTTGGAAGGCGCGACGAAGTTGCATTTATTGAAATTGAAGCAAGAAGTGGCGGAGTGGTAGTAATTTTTAATTTTGTAAAAGGCCGTCCCGCTGTGGCGGGACGGCCTTTCGATTTACGCGTGCGCGCGTTGGCGAAGAAACCCGTGGATGATTTTGTTCAGTTTTTGCACGACCTGATCAACGGAAAGACCGGTGGTGTCCAGCTCGATTACTTTGGCGTTGGAATGAAGCACCAAGTAGCGGTAGACATTTTCGCGGTAAACGGTCAGAGCCGGACTGTTTATCAGCGCTTCGTGATGTGGATTTGGCTCGCCCGCCTTAAGACGAGCCAGCCGTTCATTCAGCTTGACGGAAAAATAAACGATGAGGTCGGGCTGGATCATGAATGGCTCCGCCAGCTTGATTAATTGAGCGTTCGGCGGCCATTGGACGTCCGGCACGTGCGAAGCGATGAAGTAAAAGTACTTGTCCATGATAACGTTTTCACCGCGCGCCAGCTTTTGGCGGAGCGGACCAAAGGTGGTCCAAAGCAGTTCAACGAGAAAGAGCGCGGTGTGCGGATGGCGCCGTGCAAGGCCGTTCAAAAACGTTTTCGTGGCCGCGCCTTTGAGATAGGTGAAAGTCACGCTGTTGCCATTGCCATCTTTTAGAAATTTTTTGAGTGCGGTGGTTTTTCCCGCGCCATCCAGTCCTTCGACTAGAATGAAAATTCCCTTGTGTTTGTTTTTTCTCATCGCATCACCTCGTCTATTTTGAATTTGCGACACAAGCAAACAGGGACGAATTTTCCCGATTCAACCAGCGCCGGCATGGCCTGGTAGCACACACATGATTTGAACTTTTCGAACAGCGGCGTTGCTTCTTCGCGATAAAGCGTGCCATCGTGCAATTCGTCCGCCAGCCAGATTTTCGCCAAACGCTTTGTCACCAGCGATCCGAGCGGGCGACCATAAGCCGCCATGATGGCGCACGGGTAAACATTGCCGTCCGGCAGGATTTGCAAGTGCCACGGATTGGAGAGATAGCAGGACACATCGCATTTGGCCGCCAAGTCGGATTCTAGAATCGGTGTTTCGAGCGACAGCTTGATGTCGGCGCGGAAGTGAACCAGTTGTTCGCGAATCATCTTTAGCCAGTCGAGTGGATCAGCCACGAGATCGCTTCGCGTATCGCCGCGGCCGATCGGACTAAAGTAGTAGAAGCCGTGTTCACGAGCGCCAAGCTCGATTGCCAGCTCGGTAATGGCCGACAGATCAGAAAGGTTGGTGCTAAAAACCACGGTGTTCACTTTTGTTTTGATGCCAAGATCGGCCGCGATTTTCAGGTGGCGTTTGATTTTTTTAAAATCTTCGCTGTTCGTGCCTCTGATTTGCGCGTGTTTCTCCGCGGTTGATCCGTCAATGCTCACGGCCATTTCCGGCAGGCCGAGCGTGGATAAACGGCGCAAGATACCTTCATTCAGCAACAGTGAATTAGTGACCAGTTCAGTTCGCAGTTTGAATCGAATAGCCATTTCAATGATTTCCAAAATGTCTCGCCGCATGAACGGTTCGCCGCCGGTTACGTCAATGCGCGTGCCGCCGAGCGCCACAAAATCGGTGAAAAGTTTTTCGAATTGTTTGAGCGACATCTCGCCCATGGTTTTGCCGCCTGACTTGAAACAGCAGTGCACGCAACGCAGGTTGCAGTCGTTTGTGACGTTCAAATCCAGTTTTGGCAATGATTTCGGATTCATGGAGCCTCCTTGTCAAAGTGCGATGACGATGTAGTGTAGAATAGTCCAAAATAAAAATCAATAGCATGGACAAAAATGGAAGTGAGGTTTGTTTGCTTTGATGTAAGAATACGCTATAATAGAAGCGCAGTTAATCGTGTTAATCAAGTTAATCAAGTTAATCGTGTTAATCGTGTTAATCAAGCTAGTCATCGTGGAGGGAGAAGAAATTCGTAGAAGTTGTATGGGAACAAATTGTAAGCAAATCAAAGAGGAATATGAGGCTCTGCAAAAACAAGCGGCGGAGTTTGCGTTGTTGGTTGATGAACTGCGTGTAGAAGAAAGAACCGGTCGGGCGCTTAACCGCGAAATGTTCAACGCGGCGAAACGGGCGAAAAAAGAATTGGCGGAAGCGCGGGATATTTTGCTGGGCAAGTTGAGATATGTCCGATTCAGCGCGAACTATGTCAGCGAAAAGGGAGTGGAAACGATTGAAATAGATTTGGAAAAGGAATTGGCGCTTTATCGAGAATTTTACAAACGGAATA
>Ga0208373_1003714_pt1 | contig 14613 bp, 7 predicted proteins | sample RifOxyC2_FD_184036 | JGI IMG/M metagenome (GOLD analysis project Ga0208373, IMG submission 184036) | Soil microbial communities from Rifle, Colorado - Rifle Oxygen_injection C2 (SPAdes) | ecosystem: Environmental > Terrestrial > Deep subsurface > Rock core/Sediment | place: Rifle, Colorado...
ATGCTTTACCGCGCGCTGGGAACCAAAGTCCGCGCCCAGCGGAATCTACATTATAACGGCCCGCGCCAACGGCCGCGTGCTGAACCGGCTTGTCACGCTTGTGAAATAAATCGTAACATGAGGGGAAAATGAAAAAACATCTAAACGATTCCATTTTTATTGCGGTTTCCTTTTTACTTATTACCGGGACTTCCCTGTTTGCTTATCCGCATCCCGAAGGCTTCTACAAACACCTTTTCATGGACGGCGGCGCCTATCTGAGTCCCCGTAAGTATTTCCCCGCGGGGAACGCGCTTGCCGATACGCTCCAGTACAATTTTGAATACCTTGCCACAGCTTCGGACGTTGCAGGAATCTATAAAACCAACCGCGTGCTGGCGGGCAACCCGTCCTATGACTTGGATCCCGCCTATGCGCCTGACGACAACGGCTATCTTCTGTATCCGGATCGAAGCCCGCGTTATATGATGATATATGTCAATGGAGGCTCGTCGAAAAATCATGGCGGCGCGTTGGATGAACCCGCCCGGCAGAATGTCGAGGACTTTTTTCTAAACGGGGGAAGCTATATCGGCACCTGCGCGGGGTCGTTCATTTCCGGCCTGAACGAGTGCACCACGGGTGATTGCCTTCCGCGTGAAACCTTTTTTCATGTCTGGCCCTCTTACCTTGCCTACACGCAAATGGCCCTAAACGGAGATCAATGTTACCCCGGCATCGATTTGGTCGATACCGACAGCGCTACGCCGGGAAACCAGAATCCCCTCCTGCAGTACCACAGCTTCGGAGGCGATTATAAAGTCGACTGGGCCCGCCATCATCTGGGCCCCTACTTCCGTGAAGACCTGCCTCTTCCGGCGGGCACAGCCATCCTCGGCCGCTACGACAACAAATATTCAGCCGACAGCGGACGCGCGGCGCTTATCACCTATAAAAGAGACAGCCTTACGGGCCGCGCCGTTCTCAACGGCTGCCATCCTGAAAGCGACAGCAACAGCCTGGATCCTTACGCGACCGGCGAACGGTACGAGCTTTTCAGCGCCAAAATTAAGTACGCGGCAACGGGTACCGGCCTGCCGAGGATAAAAGGGACCTTGAAAAACAATGTCGCCCGTATCATGTCGCTGAACGCCGTTGCAGGGCATGAAAAAATCGGCGATTACCAGTATCATCATTATAAAATAACCCTTCCTGAAGGCGCCCCTTATCTGAAGTTGACGCTGGATGGGCAATCGGGATATCCTTTCAACGTGTACGCCCGGCAGGGCGGCATGGCCTTTAATTCACTCGTTCCGGTCTTGCAAAAAGACCTTACCAACACAAACCAGAAAATTCTCACCATTGATCTGCCTGCCGCGGGTGAGTGGTACGTCGGTGTGGAACTGGATACCGCGGTATTATGCACCCAGGGCAGTTCGAGCACCCGTCCTGTTTACACCGGCGCTCTGCCAACCATTAACGGCATTTCCTATACCCTCACCGCTGCATATAATGATACGCTTCCTCCGTATCACACCATCATGGCAAGCGCGGATTCCCACGGCATAATCTCCCCGGCCGGCGCGACGCAGGTTTACGAGGGTGCGGACCAGATTTATGCGATAATCCCGGACAGCGCTTATGTCGTTGATTATGTGGAAGTGGACGGGGTGGATGCGGGTTCCCTGTCCTTGTACAATTTTCCCTACGTCTCGGCCGACCATGCCATTATCGCCCACTTCAGGGAACGGGTTTATTACGACACCCTCATTGTCGACAACGGCGACAGCGGCACCTCCTCCACCGGCACCTGGTCTGTTTCCTCCGGGGCCAATTATTACGGAACACCCTCATTGGCCTGTTCCGGACCCGCGGGCTCCTATACCTGGCAGGCAACGCTGCCGGACACGGGCAACTACAGCATCGAAATGTGGTGGACCCGATTAAGCACCCGGCTCAGCGTCATCCCCGTGATCATCTATGACAGTCTGGTCGCCCTGGATACGGTTTATGTCAACCAGTATGACAATATGAAGGGGGGGTTGTGGAACCTCCTGATGCCTGTCGCCCTTTTTTCAACGCACCAGGTACGCATCGAAATCCTCCATCCCGGCACGGCCGGCAATATCTGCGCGGACGCCGTGCGTATCATCGGCAATCCCAAGACCATTTCCGGCGGCATTGTCGCCGGGGAAGTCAGTCGTGTTGACGTCAATCTGCCGTTCACGCTTTCGGCCTGCCCCAACCCCTTTAATCCGTCGCTCAGCGTGACTTATTCGATACCGGTTCAGTCCCCGGTCGAACTGGCCGTCTTCAATGTGCAGGGAAGAAGGGTGACGGAACTTGCACGCCATGCGTTGATGGCGCCGGGCCGATATACCACAACATGGACCGGAACGGAGGAGAACGGAAAGCGGGCTTCAAGCGGTTTATATATTGTTAAACTCCGTATGGGTAAAAGGATAAAAGTTTTTAAAGTCCTGATGCTGAAATAACCCGACACAAAAGAGAAATCACGAAATTCTCTTTTGTGTCAAGGAAAGATGTTTTAGCCGTATAAACGGCCTTTGGCAAATCACTTCATGAGCATTATTGTCCGGGAAAGTATCTTTGCGCCGACGGCGGCGCATCAGTAACAGCCAACCCTGCACGCTACATGTCGAATATTTGGTGATCCGGAACAACATCGGGGTTCGTGGCATAACGCGCTTGCCGCCGTAAAAATATTTTATATTCAAGATACTGAACTAGTAAACGGAACACCATGCGCCGCGAACAATTGACAGAAGACCAGACCCGAAAGGGAATCATTGACGGCATGCTTGAAAAAGCGGGCTGGCATATTACGGATCATTCACAAGTCATGGAGGAGTTTGAGATTACAGGAACCGGGTCCGGCAAGTACAAAATAGTTCAAAAAAAGGGTAAGCCCGATCCGTCCGGATATTCCGATTACCTTCTGTTGGACAGGGCGGGCGATCCTCTGGCCATCGTGGAGGCAAAACGCACCTCCCGGGACCCCATTGCCGGCAAGCAGCAGGCCGAAGATTACGCCGACGGCATCATTCGGGTCGCAGGGAAAAATCCGTTGATTTTCATGACCAATGGTTATGAAATCTGGTATTGGAACAGAGAGCGTTCCGCTCCCGTTATGGTTCATGGGTTCTTTACCCGTGATGATTTGGAACGGATCCGGTTTCAGAATCAGCACAGAAAAGGCCTGTCCACCTTTCCCCCCAAACCCTCCATCGTGAACCGGGATTACCAGACCGAGGCGATCAAGCGAATCTGCGACGGCCTTGAAAAAAACAGGCGGAAATTTCTGATGGTGATGGCCACGGGCACGGGTAAAACCCGGATAGCCATGGCGCTGATTGACATATTGCTCCGTGCGGGTTGGGCGCAACGCGTGCTTTTTCTAGTGGATCGCGAGGCTTTGGCAAAACAGGCATACAACGATGGGTTCAGCGCACATCTGCCAGAAGAATCCAGCGATTGGATACGTTCTGGAAATGTGGATTCATCCAAAAGGCTTTTCGTCGCAACCATTCAAACCATGATGGAATGTTTTGATTCTGTTTCGCCTGGTTTTTTTGATCTCATTATTTCCGATGAATGTCACCGTTCCATCTACAATAAATGGCGTGATGTTTTGAGCTATTTCCACGCCGTTCAGATCGGACTTACCGCCACGCCTTCGGAATTCGTTGAGCGCGACACTTTCCGTTTCTTTGGATGTGAAGGCGGCCACCCCGCTTTTAATTACTCCTACGACCAGGCCATTACGGACAAGTACTTAGTGGATTTCAGGCCCGCTTATGCGGCAAAAACCAAATTTCAGATTAAAGGCATCAAGGGCGGCGAACTTTCCGGGGACGAAAAGCAGCGCCTGGCGGATAAAGGTTTTGACCCGGATGAAATACATTTTGAAGGAACGGACTTTGAAAAAAAGGTCAGCAATACCGGCACCAATGAATCCTTAATCAGGGAATTCATGGACGTATGCATCAAGGACGAATCCGGCGTGGTCCCGGGGAAAACCATCATTTTCGCGATATCCCACGATCATGCCAAACGGCTTTGGGAAATCATCAATCGGCTTTATCCTGAATATAAAGGCATGCTGGCGGAAATCATCGATTCCAAGATGGAGAGACCGCTTAAATTGATTGAAAAGTTTAAGATGGATAATTTTCCGCGCATCGCCCTTTCCGTGGACATGCTTGATACGGGCATTGATATTCTTGAAATTGTCAATTTAGTGTTCGCCAAGCCGGTATTCAGCAAAATCAAATTCTGGCAGATGATTGGCCGTGGTACGCGCATTCTGGACCGTGATCCCGAAAAACGCAAATCATGGTGCCGGAAAAAGGAAAAGTTTCTTATCATTGATCATTGGGGTAATTTCGAATATTTCGGGGAAAAACCCGATGGAGAGCCACCGGCCGCTCCGGATCCGCTGCCGGCAAAGATTTTCAAAGTAAGGCTTCAAAAGGCCGTCCTGCTATTGGAAAAAGGTGATGTGGTCGAATGGGAAAATGTCAAAAAACAGCTGATAGCGGATATCAAAGCCCTTCCGGAGAACTCAATAACCGTCAAAGAAAACCGTAAATATGTCGACAAGGCGCTCTCTCCGGCCGTATGGGATGACTTTGATCAAAAGTCCAGTGAATTTCTCGAAAAACATATCACCCCCTTGATGCGGTTCAAGAGCGACTGTTCAATACCGGAAGAATCCTTCATTTATCAGGTTGAAAAACTGTCTCTGGCTCTTCTTAAAAAAAACCGCGATGATGAAAAGGAATGTAAAAAGAACATTACCGAGGACTGCCGTAAATTGCCCATGAATCTCAAGGCGGTACAGGAACAGGATGAACTTATCCGCTCTATTATTCATGGTGATTACTGGAAAAGTTTTAACAATGGCGAATGTGACCCTTTGATACGCCGGCTGGCGCCGCTGATGCGTCACAAGCTTTCGGAAGAAAAGGACATTTTATTGCTGGATCTGGATGATTTGGTCGGTTCCAGGGAATGGATAGAATTTGGACCCAGCGGTGAAGGGGAATATGCCAAAACTTACCGTGAAAAAGTGGAAAAAAAGATTCTGGAACTCGCTGAAAAACATCCCGCGCTCAAGAAGGTAAAAGCCGGTGCGCCCATTACGGACAAGGACCTTGCGGACATCGAGGACACGCTGAACGGTCCCGAACTGTTTGTTACCGAAGAAAACCTGCGCAAAGCCTTCCAGCAGCCCTACGGTACTTTCATCCAATTTATCAAGAACATCCTGGGCCATTACAAGTTTCCCGATTCCGAAGCGCTCGTAAACGAATCTTTCCAGACTTATGTCGTTGAACGGAACAACCGGCACCCGCTTACCGCGGACCAGATTCGTTTTCTTCGGACGATAAAGAACGTGTTTGCAAAGAAAAAACACATCGAATATGCCGACCTTTTTGATGATCCGTTCACACGGTTTGGCGAAGATGCCGCGTTAAAATTATTTTCAGAGAAAGAACTAAAAGAAGTCCTCCGATTGTTTAATAAACTCCAGGGTTAAAGCATGAAATCATTTGATCCCGGTTTTCTCCGCAATATCCGCTTTACCCCCGAAACCACGGGACAGCTCCGTGCGCTTGGGGAGTTCAAGGGCAGGGAAGAGCTTTATCGGAAACAATCTCCGGAAGCGCTGGAAAAGCTCCTTGAAAACGCCGTCATCCAGAGCACCCAGTCATCAAACAGAATTGAAGGCGTGATCGCCTCCGAAAAACGTATCACGGCCATTGTAAAATCCAAGGCCGAACCGAGAAATCGGTCCGAGCAGGAAATTGCGGGATACCGGGATGTTCTGAACCTGATCCACCAATCCAATCCTGATATCCCGATCACTGAAAACGTCATCCTTCAATTTCATTCCATGCTTTTCCGCTATACAACCATTAAATCCGGGACATGGAAAAAGATGGAAAATGAAATCGTGGAAATAAGGCCTGATGGGACCCGGTACGTCCGGTTCAAGCCGGTATCCGCGTTTGAGACCCCGCGCTATATGAACGAATTGGTGACCTCCTATATTTCCCTGACTGATAAACAGGAATATGACAGCCTTATATTAATTCCGCTCTTTATCCTCGATTTTCTCTGCGTTCATCCGTTCGGCGACGGGAATGGACGCGTCGGCCGGCTACTCACCCTGCTTTTGCTTTATAAGGCGGGTTACGGCGTGGGCAAATACATAAGCTTGGAACGTATCATCGAAGAATCAAAAGAGGGATATTATACAACCCTGCAAAATTCCTCCGGCGCGTGGTATGACGGGAGGCATAATATTGAACCGTGGCTGTCTTATTTCTACGGCACGCTCATCCGCGCCTACAAGGAATTTGAAAGCAGCGTGGGTTTAATCCGTGGAAAGGGATCGAAAACCGATCTGGTTATTGCCGCAATTGAAAGATTTGTAGTTCCGTTCAGCATTTCTGATATTGAAAAAAGCTGCCCCAATGTCAGCAGGGATATGGTCCGAAAAATACTCCGCGATCTCCGCGACCAGGGACACATCAAAGCGGTTGGCAGGGGAAAAGCCGCCCATTGGCAAAAAACAGGAGCCAATGGGGGTAATAAACCATCATAGGGGGTAATATGGCACACATATTACCCTATTGACTTCTCATTATTAATGGATTATATTAGTGATTGGGGGTAATATTGCAACCAAATTACCCTTATAGGAGTTAAAATGCTTACATCCAGTCCTGAAATTAAAAGCAAAATCGACAAACTTTGGGACCTTTTCTATTCCGGCGGCATGTCCAATCCTTTATCCGCAATCGAACAGATTTCCTATCTCATTTTCATGAAGCGCATTGAAGACATGGACAACCATGAGAAAAAGGCCTCCGAGCGGAGAAGCCAGAAGTACGTTTCCATTTTCAAGGGCAATGAAAAATGCCGCTGGTCCCACTGGATGCACTTCGACGCTGAAACCATGTTGAAACACGTGCGGGACGAGGTCTTTCCTTTCATTAAGGAAATGAAAGGTGACGGCAATTTTTATTCCGAGTCCATGAAGGACGCGGTCTTTCTCATCCCCAAGCCTTCACTGATTCTCGAGGCCGTTAAAATCATCGACGAGCTCAACCTGTCGGCCCAGGGCGTTGATATTCAGGGCGACATTTACGAATACCTGTTGAGCGAAATCGCCCAATCCGGTAAAAACGGCCAGTTCCGCACGCCGCGCCACATCATCCGCATGATGGTTGAGCTGGTCAATCCCCTGCTGGGCGACAAAATCTGCGATCCCGCCTGCGGCACGGCCGGTTTTCTCATCGGCGCCTACAACCATATTCTCAAGACCCATACGGACCCCGAAAACATCGCGTACGATGAGGATGGCGCGCCGCACCATCTGACCGCGGATAAAATCATCGATAAAAACCACTGGAAATTCCTGCGCGAGAACGCCTTTTACGGGTATGATTTTGACACCACCATGGTGCGCATCGCGCTCATGAACATGGTCCTCCATGGCATCGGCGATCCCAACATCCGCTACGCGGACACGCTTTCAAAGGGCTTTGAGGAGCGCAACAAATACCAGATTATCCTGGCCAATCCGCCTTTCAAGGGTAATGTGGATAAAGGCGATGTCGCGGAGGATCTTTCCCGCGCCGGCGGTTCTAAAACTCCCAAGACCGAGCTTCTTTTCATCAGCCTGTTCATCAACATGCTCCATCCTGGCGGCAAATGTGGGGTCATTGTTCCGGACGGCGTTCTTTTCGGTTCCTCCAACGCGCACGTGGACACGCGCAAAAAGATAATGGAGGAATGCGGCCTGGAAGGAATCATTTCCATGCCTTCGGGAGTGTTCAAGCCATATGCCGGGGTTTCGACCGCAGTGATGATTTTCACCAAGGCGGAAAAGACGGACAAGGTCTGGTTCTACGACATGCAGGCGGACGGGTATTCGTTCGATGACAAACGGTCTAAGATTGATCAGAATGATATTCCGGATATCATCAAGCAGTGGAAGGCAAGGGACAAGAAAAAGCAGCCGAAAAAGAGTGAAAAATGGCTATGGGTGGATGCGGAGGAGATAAAGAAAAACAAATATGATCTTTCTATTTCGCGTTACAAGCCGGTGGAGTATGAGGAAGTAAAGTATGAGAAACCGGAAATATTAATAGCAAACCTATTAAAAATCGAAAATGAAATTACAGCAACAATTAATCAAATAAAAACTGCTCTATGAAATGCTCCATTTCTGATATAGCTATAATTGAGCGTAAAACCATAAGCGCAACCGAAATTAAACCCGGAACGAAATATCTTGGTCTTGAGCATATAGAGAAAGATACGGGAAGGATTTTAGAATTTATTCCTGTCGAAAAAGGAGAACTCGCCAGCAATAAATTTGTATTTACAGATAAGCATGTTTTACTTGGTAAGCTTCGACCTTATTTGAACAAAGTAGCCATTCCGGATTTCTCGGGTATTTGCAGCACGGATATTTTCCCAATTAAACCGATTGCCGTAAAAGTTGAAAAATATTTTTTGGCCTATATACTACGACAAAAAGCCTTCGTAGAATATGCAACAAGTCGTTCTTCTGGCGCGAATCTGCCAAGGATAAATGCACAAACAATTCTTGATTACAAAGTCAATTTGCCCGCCTTGCCCGAGCAGCGGCGAATCGCGAACCTGCTCTCGCGCGCAGAGGCAGCTCTTGAAAAGCGACGGGAGGCTATGCGCTTGGCGGATGAGTTTTTGAAGTCGGTGTTCCTGGAGATGTTCGGGGACCCAGTGAGGAATGAGAAGAGGTGGAAAATATATGATTTTCATTCAACGGGTACTATCGACAGGGGCGTCTCAAAGCATAGACCAAGAAATGCCCCTCAATTGCTGGGGGGGCCGTATCCGTTAATTCAGACAGGAGAAATTGCGAATTCAACAATATATATTCGAGAATATAAACAAACATATTCAGAAATCGGTCTAAAGCAAAGCAAAATGTGGCCCAAAGGCACGCTTTGCATCACGATTGCGGCAAATATAGGCAAAGTAGGTATTTTATCTTTCGAGGCATGTTTTCCGGATAGCGTTGTTGGCTATTTGCCTAATAAAAACATGACTGCAGAGTATGTTCTATTTTGGTTATTATTCATCCAAAAAAGACTTGAAGATTCCGCTCCCGAGTCGGCACAAAAAAATATAAATTTAAATATTTTAAGAAATTTAAAGATCCCGGTTCCTCCATTTGAATTGCAAAGCAAATTTGCAGGAATAATAGCACAATCGGAAAAGCTCAAGGAAAAACAGCATGAATCGGAAAAGGAGCTGGAAAACCTATTTGGCGCGCTGATGCAAAAGGCATTTGGAAATGCGTAAAACAATTTTTAAAAAAGAGCTTTTATTCGTATTTGATTCGAAAAAGGTAGACAGGCTTGATCAAGAAAAAATCGAGATTGCGTTATTTTCAAATTATCTTTCAGGTGCCCCCTACTATATTTTAAAAGAATCGATATTGGATTTGCCTTGTCTTGAAAAAGCATTAAACGAAATAACATTAAAACAAAAAACCAATCTAATTCCTGATTTAAGTGACCTATTTGTTGTATCTGATGATTTGAATATCCCACCGTTCATAAAGAAATTGTTTACAGAACATGACAAGGTGGTTTTCTTTGTTGGTGCCGGTGTTTCAAAGCTTTATGGCTTACCATTATGGCGAGAGTTAAGCGATGCTGCAATAAAGCACTTACATGAAAAGGCCCAATTAATAAATAATTTTGAACGTTCTACTATCGTTAGAAGTTTTCAAGACCCTAAACAAAAACTATCAATATTTCATGATTTTCTTCCTAAAACATCTCCCGGTTCTTTGGATTTTTATAAATCAATTCTAAATCCTTCTGGCCAAATAAAGACAAATCCATACGATCTCCTTGTACAATTCCAGCGTCCGATTTTTACAAGTAATATTGATAACCTTCTTTTTGAAGCTATTAAGAATAAATTAAAGCGACCCACCAAAGAAGAAAACAGTGATGTTCAACCAGGCAAAATTGCTGAAACAATACAAAACCCCATATATAGTGGCTTCAATGAAGAAATACAGATAAAATCTGGAGTACCTTATCAAATACATGGCAATTTTAATAGTGATCCCAATAGCACGATTCTAACCATAGAAGATTATCTTGCTGCATATAAATCTGGTTCCGGATTAAGCAAATTTCTTCAAAACTTATTCAATAATCATCGGGTTATTTTTATTGGATATAGTCTTGAGGAATTTGAAATTCTTGAATATTTATTCGGAAAAAAAGACAGTATTAATAAACATTATGCACTAATCCCTATTTTTCTCAACGAAATCAACCTACTGTCTGTTTATAAACGCTATCTTGAACGACTAAATATTGAGGTTGTGCCTTATTACCTTGATTTTAATGGCTATGAAAGGCTTATTGATCTATTACAAAAGTGGCTGGATTCAATAAATGAAATACGAACCGAATCGCATTTTGAAAAAATCGCCTTTTTAGAAAGCGGTGTACTATAATGCTCAGCGATCAAGACAACAAAAAGCTTGAATTAATATTCAATGATAAATCGTTGGCGAATTATTTTTTTATTAATGCGAAAGATTCTAAATGGTTCTACCCATTAAAAGAAAAGGGCTATTTTAACCCGGAAAAGGCACCGCAGCCAATAGAATCGGATCAAAAAGGCTCCTTTCAATTGCCTGATTGGCATGTCCTATACTATTTGGAATCCCTTTCAATTGTTTGCAAAGATGAAGACATTCAAAAAGAATTATTGCATATCATAAAGAATGTCACGGCTTATCATACAAAAAATAAATTCATTTTGGATAATTATCGAATCTGGTGGTTTTTTGTTAAAATATTAAAAAATATTCCCCCTGCTTTTCAAATACAATATTATCAATCAGCTGGGATCGATTTTGCCGAAGATTTATTAAAACATTGGTTTAATTCAAAATTTGATACTTCCTTAATTACACAAGCCGTTTTGGAAGAATTACTTCCAATATATTTTAACCCGGAAGTTTTTGCTGTTGCAGAAAAGATTATAAACGCAGTCACTACACTAAAGGAAGAGGCGCCAAGCGCCGCTGAAGCAGATTTTCTTAAGTTGAAAAAAGGAAATAGAGTTCTTGGGGATTTCTTCTGGCTTTCAAAATCCTTTAAAGAACATGCGGAAAAAATTGGCCAGTTATGCGATCCAGATTTATTATATAATCTTGCTGATAAACTTAAAAATCATTTTCTAAGTCCCGCATCCGAATCTACCCGTGAAATATTGGCTGGAGAAAACACTCTGCTGATTATGGCAGAATCCGAACGAAACGAAAAACCGGATAAGGAATTTGATTTCAAAATAACTATTACTAAAAAAGCCGCTTTAAAAAATGAAGTTTTATCGGCATTTGAATTGATTGATTGCAAAACAAAAAGGACTTTAACTGAAGCAATTAAAAATGAACTGTTGAAGCTTAATATACCTGGGATTGATAAAGTTAATTTTGCCTTTGAAATAGGTATTTTATACCGGAATTTGTACCCTGATTCGACTTTCGTCTGGTATCGGTCTCTTGATAAAGATGATGCTTACGATCTTGACCCCACCGAAGGAATCCTGATTTACGCGTTAAAAGCATTTTTATTTTATAAGTGTAAATATGATCCAGAAACCGGGAAGAAAATAATTCAGGATTTAACAAGTTATAAATACCAATTCTCCACTTTTACACGAATTGTTCTTTATATCATTTCCAGTTATGGGGAAAAATACATCGATTTCTTCTGGTCGATCATTAAATCTGATAAAGAAATACTTTATTCCATTGAATACGAGTATGACACCTACGTTTCTCTTGGCAAGCTCGTTGCTCTCTTTAATAACGAACAGAAAAAGCTTCTTGATGATATAATTTGTGAGACTGCAAAACGCCATCCTGTGGAAGAAAACGCATCTGACAATCCCAAGTTAAAGCAAAAATGGTATAAGGCAATGAAAGCGGATCCATTTTTTGGACCTAAATACGAAGAAATGATCAAGATTACCAGTGACCAAGAAGGCGAAGCACCTCCTGAAAGTATGATATCTGTTAGAGAAGGCACTGGTGGTTCGCCCTTAACGCCCGATCAAATAAATGTGATGAAAATAGATGATATTATCCGGTTTCTAAAGGAATACCGTGCAAAAGACACCTGGAAAGAATCAGAAGAATCATTAAGCGGTGCATTAAAAATATCAGTTCAGACAAATCCAAACAAATTTATTCAAGAGATCGGTAAATTTCTTGAAATAAAATATCTTTATATCAATACTATTCTTTGGGGCTTTCAGGAAGCCATTAAATCAGGAGCTGAGATTAATTGGTCGGTCATTTTGCAGTTTGCGATTGATTACATTTCCAACCCCGATTTCGGTAAGCCGCCCGAACCTACTCCTGGTTCCCGTCATGTGGAATATCATTATAAATGGGTTGCAAGTTCGGCGGCTGATTTGGTTGAGGCGGGTCTTAAAAACAAAGAAAAAGGAGTATCGGAAAAAGATTTGCCGTTTGTGGAAGCCTTGCTTGATGCCATTGTTAATAGGCATGATATTCTTCAAAACGAAGCGGACTTGACTGACCCTCTTACGCATGCCCTTAATACACCATTGGGAAAAGTCGCGGAAGCTGAAATAAATTTTCTTAATAATAAAATACGTACCGCCAAACAAGAGCCTGGCGCACAAGCCTTTGTTCCTAAAATGGATATGAGTCGTTATCAAAGGCTGTTGGATTTGAAAGTTCCGGAAGCATTCACCTTTTTCGGCCGTTTTTTGGCAAATTTTAATTATTTCAACACGGAATGGGTTACTTCTAAAATAAAGGAATATATAAATCTTGAAGATACATTATGGGTATCGTTCTTCCACGGATATCTTTGGGCCGATGGGGTAAATAATCTGCTTTATCGTTCATTGAAAGAGCTGGGTTTTTACAAAAAAGGATTGGCTATCAAATTGCGCGGAAGGCACGGCAGCCAACGACTAATTCAGCATACTGCTATAGGCTATATACGTGGTTTCGAAAGTCTTGATGATCCCGAAAGTTTGTTTAGGATTGTTATTGATAGATGGAGCTACGAAGAGATTTATGAAATAATATCTCTCTTTTGGTCTTTTCAAAAGTCACTTCTTATCCCGGATAATCCGAAAGTGCCCCAGTTAGCAGAAAACAGTATAATGCGGGAAAGGGTCATCGCTTTATGGAAATGGTTACATCAAAATGACAATACGGCAAAAATGAAACTTGGTAACGATTATGCTAAATATCATTCAAATCTTTTGCGTTTCGCGGGTTATGTTGAAAAAATAACAGATGAATATTTGAGCTTCATCCTGCTTTCCGCCCCTTATGCGGAAGCGAATTTTAATTCAAGTATTTTTATTGAATCTCTGGATAACTTTACCGACAAAGAAGATATCGAACGTGTAGGAGCTATCTTTTTAAAAATGCTTGAAGGATGCACACCTTATTATGATAAAGAGCATATAAAATCTATTGTTATCAAACTCTATAAAAATGGCTACAAAGACAGCGCCAATAAGATATGCACTGAATATGCAAGGCGCGGGGATTATTCTCTACGACAGATCTATGAGGAATTCAATATAAAAAAGGCAGCCCTATAACAGGCTGCCTTTCATTTTCAACAAATTGTAACACTCACTTCATCAGCGTAATCGTCCGGGAAAGCACCTTGTTCCCTGCCTTCAGCTTGGCGACGTACACGCCTGAAGTCAGTCCGCCCGCGTTCCAACGATAACCCTTGGCAAGCGTCCGTAAATCCGCGTTTGCGCGCTCGATGAGTCCGCCGCGTATGTCATAGATTGACAGTTCGGCGACCGCCTTGGGATCGCCAATCGCCCCGTTCAGACGGATGAGCGCAGAGGGGTTGCACGGGTTGGGCGAAACACACAGCGAAAGCGGCCCGCTTGCAACCGTTTCTACTTCTTTCTCGATTGAGATCGGAAGGTTGACAGAATCGGGTATGGCCAGGTAAAAAAGCGCACGGTAATTGGCGCGGCCGTTGAGCGCGAAGTCCTTGTTCGTGTTGGAATATTGTGAGGCCGAGAAGAGGTTCACCTTGGCGATGCAGGTGGCACGCAGGGCCGGATTTGTGTTCGCTGCCAGAAACCCGTATCCGAGGGAGGTGTTGGATAATCCGTATTGGATGCGGTTGGAATTGTCGGCCCAACGCGCCAGATATTTTTTTACACTGTCCTGCGTACTGTACGGAGAATAGGTCTGGAAATAAACCCTGCCCATCAAATCAAGCGAGTCCCCGTAGTTCGCGGCAACGGGTTCGTCCCCCAGGAGATAATAATAATCGACCACACCCTCCATCAGGAAGCCCCACATGAAGGTCTGTCCGATGACGCCGGAGTTGGCAATCCATTCCTGCACGTTGCTCCAGATTCCCATGAGCTGGACCAGGTACTTGGCCTGCTTGGTGTGATAATAGGCGTAACAGAGGGATTCCATGATGTGCGCGGCGCGGCGGCAATACACGTTGATATCCTCGCCCTGGCCGCAGGAGACGCCGAACCTGC
>Ga0208373_1003721_pt1 | contig 14589 bp, 6 predicted proteins | sample RifOxyC2_FD_184036 | JGI IMG/M metagenome (GOLD analysis project Ga0208373, IMG submission 184036) | Soil microbial communities from Rifle, Colorado - Rifle Oxygen_injection C2 (SPAdes) | ecosystem: Environmental > Terrestrial > Deep subsurface > Rock core/Sediment | place: Rifle, Colorado...
CAAATCGTCCGGGCTGGATTGCCTGAAGGGGAATATCCAGAGCCTGCAGAAGCAACTGGATGAAATCAAGCAGAAGGCCAGGCAATTAAAGATTGAGGTGGACAAGAAAGACCTGGAACTCAAGTCCAACGAGGACAAGATAACCAAATTAAACACCCAGTTAAACACCGTCAAGACCAACAAGGAATACTCGGCCCTGACCAATGAAATCAAGTCAGCCAAGGCGGATAACGAGATTATCGAGGATGTGATTCTCAATCTTTTCAACCAGAACGAGACCATCCAGAAAGAGGCCAAGGAAGTGGATGAAAAGATAAAGGCGGAAACGGATAAATTGAACGCCATGTCGGCCCAGGTAATTGAGGAGATAACCCGGATTAAAACAGAAGTGGAATGCGTCTGCCAGCTCAGGCAGAAAAATACCGCCCAGATAGATGCCGAAATCCTGGGCAAATACGAAAGGATTATCAGCAATAAGTCCGACCGGACCGCGCTGGCCTGCGTGGGCGAGCCGGCCAAGGGTTATTACACCTGCCAGGGCTGCCATATGGATGTGCCGCCTCAGCAGGTCAACGAACTTATGAAGAAGAAGGAGATGGTTTGTTGCAAGTCATGTTTGAGGATTCTTTATATTGAAGCGAACAAAACTGCCTCCGCTAATAAATAAGCAGGTAAAAATGGTGAAGTTTTCGGACATTTCTAAGTTATGGAAGGACCCGGACGAACAGCCGCAAAAAGAGGGCCAGCCTAAAAAGTTTATTCCCGCTAAAAATGAAGTCACGCAACCCGGTCAGCCGGGCGGTGTTGACGAAGGCGTGGTTGACCGTCCCGGCCAGTTAAAGACCCCTAAGGTGCCCCAGGCCAGATTGATAGATATTAAGAATATCCCGGAAAAAGAGGTGCTGGAGAAGGTAAAATATTCTGCCGGACCGATTAAGCCGCCGTCCGATATTATCGGGACGCCCCAGGCCCGTCCGGTTGCCTTCGCGTCTGGCCCGGGCATGCCGGCGGAGCGGAAAGACGAAATATCATTCCGCCCCCTACGGGCGGTGGGTAGCCACCGCAATATCGTTCCCGGCCGGAGCGAATCCGCGCCGGAAGATGCCAAACTCAATATCTCCGAGGTGGCTAATCAGGACGATAATATCCTCCAAGCCGCCTCAGTCCTTTATGATAAACTCTACAGCGCCAACCAGAACGTGATTGGGCTCATTAACGCCAATACCTCTAACCGGATTGACATCCATGAGCTGACTCAGCTGGTCAAAGAGACTATCTCCTTCATGGGCCAGAGCCATTCGGTATTAATCGGGCTGGCTTACCGCGACCCGCGGCAGGATTATTTCATCTCGCACCAGATTAATGTGGTCCTCTTCTCGCTCTCCATCGCTTCCGGGTTCGGCTACAGCCAGAACCAGCTGGAGGAATTGGGCTTGACGGCATTCCTGCACGATGTGTCCATGCAGGAATTACCCGGCGTGGCTGACCGCCCCGAACAGAAGCATGGCGCGCTCGGGAAAGATGTCATCAAGAATTACATAAAATCCGGACTGCAGATTCTCAGGCAGATACCGTTTCTGCCGGCGGTGATACTCGATGTCTGCCGCCAGTATCACGAAAATTACCATGGCGAGATTGCCGGCCTGGTCCACGAATACGCCCAGATTATGAGGATGGCGGACAACTTTGAGACCCTGACCCATTATCGCCCGAACCGCGTCACCAAGACCGCCCAGGCCGCCTTGCGTGAATTGATAGAAACCGCTGACACCGATTTTGCCCGAAAGGCGCTTAAGATACTCATTAAACAGATTGGCATCTACCCGGTCGGCACATTCGTCCTGCTCAATACCCAGGAGATTGCCGAGGTGGTTCGGAGTAACGAAAATTTCCCATTAAGGCCGGTCATAAATGTGCTCCAGGTTGCGGAGGGCAAGCTTTCTCATTTGCGGACCGTGGACCTCTTGGCCAATCACAGCTTGTATGTCACCGGAACGCTCACCCGGGAAGATGCCTTGGCTAAGGCCAGGCCGGAGCAGGGGACTTAGTAGTTTTAGAAAAACCTATTACAGGAAGTTTTCCCTCGCCCCTTGTGGGAGAGGGTAGGGTGAGGGGGATGTATGGAACAGGTTTTAGTTGTCGAACGCAATAAACTGCTGGATGGCCGGGAGATACCGTACGGATTCCACAAAGATGATATCGAGGGATTGCTCCGGAATATCCATAAATCCGCCTACTTCATCAACCGTCCGGATGCCGAGAATAACCCGGCCCTGAAGCAGATAATACCTTATCTGGTGATAACCGGGCGTGACGGAAGGATATTCCTGGTCCAACGTCTGGCCGGGCAGACCGAAAAGCGGTTGCACAATAAATACTCCATCGGCATCGGCGGGCATATTAACCCTGTTAGAAGTAAGGCGCCAGGGGCGCCTGCAACTGACCCGGTGGGTCAGGTGACTTCTAACGGGGTGAATCCGGTTGCTTATATAGATGGAGTATCTGTCCCGGACATCATCGTCAGCGGACTGGAGCGGGAACTGCACGAGGAATTGCAGGTCACCACGCCATACCAATATAAACTGGTCGGCTATCTTAATGATGATAGCAATTCAGTAGGGCAGGTGCACTTGGGTCTGGTCCATCAGGTGCTGGTGGACGATGCTGGCGGCGTGAGCGTGCTGGAAAAAGACCTGATGGCCGGCAATTTCGCCACCATCAGTGAGTTGGAAACCCAATTCGAGTTATTAGAAACTTGGTCACAGATAGTCTTTAAGAATTTTGTTAAGATTACATAATATTTTACTTGACATTTCCTGACCAATAAATATAGTAACCGCTAATTAATTATCAATAAACAGGCTCAAATCTGTAGAGTAAGACATCATTGATTTAAGCGCCATCCAGACTCGCCAACAGTATCTGCCCTAACATTAATATCAGAGCGGAAGGGAGAGGGCTATGATAAATCTGAACCATAACAAAACTAATTATTTTGATATTAATTATTCCAGGAAGAAGGAGCATTCCATGTTTAAAGTTAGTTCGTTAAATAGCAAGGTATCTTTGTGGGCAACACTTTCTATTATATTCATATTATCATTATGTGCCCACGGGTCGGCTTTAGCCGCAGAGCCGATTACCCCGACCGACCTGACGATTACGCCCACCCCGTCTTCATCCATCAGCCCGGAGCAAGAAACAGATTTAAAGGGTTCTTCGGTTATTTCCCCTGTGGCGGCCGGTGCAATTCCGGTTGATGTTTTAACGCCGCCGGTTACTCATTCAGGATTATCAGCACTAAATAAATCTAAATCAACGGGAGGTCCAAAGCCATTTAAAGTTAAAGGTCACGGCAAAAAACCCACACCCGATGTATTGCTCAGCTATTATTATACCTCTTACTTCGGCTCTTCCGGCTGGTGGGACTCCGACTGGGAGTACCGGAAATCTGTTACGCTTAGCCGCGCCTCCGGGGCTATTACCGACTATCAGATGAAATGCGTGATTAATAGGTCAACCGGCACGGACGGCTCTCCTAATGCCTATGATGTTTACGTTAACACCAAGTGCAACTCAGATTACAGCGATATCAGGTTTATCAATAGCAGCGAAACACCGCTGGATTATTGGATAGAGATTTCAGATACAAGCTCGGCCACTGTTTGGGTTGAGTTTGATTCTATCGGCGCCAGCGACACCACCTTCTATATGTATTATGGCAATACCGAAGCGAGCGCATATAGTAATGGCGTGAGCACCTTCGACTTTTTTGACCATTTCGCTGACCTTACCCAGTGGGGAACGATAGGGTCTGTTAGCGTAGCTGGTAGTATATGCACGGTATTAAGAACTGGCGATGTTGATGCGTATGTTTATTCTAATTCAAAATTTCCGATTAATACCGCCATAAGAGCAAGGCTGAAATCAAAACATTTCGGCGGAAGTTATATTGAAGATTTTGGATATAATAATTGGGGCGTTGACGCAAAGAGTGCAAGGGGATATTATTCATACCCTTATACATTTCCCCAAAGGTATGTAACATACAACACTGGTTGGGTAAATGTTGGTGCTATTACCGGGGTGGTGGCGGATACTTACTTTATACAAGATGTTATAAGAAATAGCAATTCTTCAATAATCTTTAAGGTTAATGATGCAAATACTGTTACGGCAACATCGGACTTGCCAGTAATAGACTTGAACATTTTATCTTCTGCGGTGATTTATAATAATTCTGAAACGGATATTGATTGGGTATTAGTTAGAAAATATACAACTAATGAACCGGCCTGGGGAACCTGGGGCGCGGAGTCCCAATATCAGCCGGATACTACCCAGCCGGTCATCTATCATCCTGAGCCGGGCGGGGGCCACGACGGCCAGACATTCAGTTTTGACGGCGTGGATGATTATGTTCAGATTGGGAATCCATCAGTGCTACAGCTTCAGTATTTCACAGCGCTTGCATGGATCAAAACCAGCTATAGCCCTTATAATATTGTGTTTAGTCACGCACCCGTCGGCAGCAGCGGTTGGGGTCTAGCAATAACACCTGAAGCAGTATATTTCGATGATGCTTGGGTAGCAACCGTTTTAAGCTATAGTGTAAATTTAGTAGATGGTAACTGGCATCAAGTTGGTATCTATCGTGGAACAGATAATGGCATCGGAATTATTGTAGACGGGCAAATAGTCGCGACAGGAACGTATAGTTCTACATTCGGCTTTAGTAACTTCCAGATAGGCAAAAGAGGTTCAGGCGATCCTTATTCAAATCCATTCGCCGGCCAGATTGACGAGGTCGCTATCTATGATAACGGCCTGAATGCCCAGAACATTAACGACTTATATACTACCAGCAAGCATACCACGGCCCACGTTTTCAAGCGGGAGGTCGTCATCAGCAATACCGGGAGCGCCCTGACTGATTACCAGGTCCGGGCGGATGTGACTTATAATAACCGGATGCAGTCTGATTTTGACGACCTCAGGTTTTTTGACATTACCGGCACGGCCTTAAGTTACTGGATTGAGAGTTACACGGCCGGCGTCAGTGCCACGGCCTGGGTTAAGGCGCCAAACCTGGCGGCTAGCTCAAATACGACCATAGAAATGTATTATGGGGACCCGAATGCCGCCAGCGACAGCAATGGAGACGATACCTTCATATTATTTGACGACTTTAGTGACGATTTAAGCAAATGGGACACCATAGAAACCGGAGCCGGAACCTGGACTCCGGAGATATCGGGCGGGCAATTAAAGATTACAGCCGTAAGTAATACGTCCGGGAATCCCTGCTTACGGAGTACGGATGAGATTTCCGGAGATGTTATTATTGAGTGCAAAGTTAATGCAATCTCTAATGGAACCAGAACCTGGTGGGCCATAGGCAGAGGAACAAATCTGGTCTGGTGGAATTGGCGAGAAGGCTGCAACCTGATGTTTGATAACCATTCAACTATTAAGTGGGCCGTCATGTCTTCAAAGGACACCAGCGGAACTTATTACGTTAATAATCCTTTACTATCGGGCTATCCCACGCCGTCATTAAACACCGATTATTATTTAAGGTTTGCGGTAGGTAATGCTGTCAACGGCGTAAAAAATTCTTGGGCCGGGACATCCACAAATTATACGTCTTATATAACAAGTTCAACATTATCTTATACGCATACAGATAAAGTATTAATGACCATCAGAGCCGGCGTAGGGACTCCCCAAGTCACATATTTTGACGACCTAAAAGTCCGCAAATACGCCGCGACCGAACCGACCGCGTCTATCGGCTCGGAAACCAGCGTCGATGCGGAATTCAGCGTGGCTAAATTCCCCGGTCTGGTGGCCTGGTGGTCGGCTGACGCCACAACCAATGACCTCTGGGGCAGTAATAACGGCACATTGGTAAACGGCGCCGGGTATAATGACATACCGGAAATGACCGACCTGACCCCGACTATCAGCGCTTCCTATTTTGACACAGGCGTAGGCATTGACGTCTCGACAGCCCGGATGTTCCTGGACGACGAGGAGGTCTCGCCCACCGCGGTGACCATTGAAGATATTTCTTATATACCCTTGACTGATTTAGTCAGCGGCCAGCATATTGCCCTGGTCCAGGTGGATGATTTAAACGGGAACAGCAAATCCATCAGTTGGACTTTCACCGTTAATTCGGATACCACAGCTCCGGTCACTTGCACTATCGTCATCAATAACGGAATTTCTTATGCCGGTTCAAGAGATGTAGTGTTCACTCTTTCAGCCCAGGACCCTGAATCAGGCGTTAGTTGGATGCGATTTAGCAATGACAACATAAATTGGAGCGATTGGACGCCATATGTTACAAGTACAAGCTGGACTCTCACAGAAGGCGATGGCACAAAAACCGTTTATGCCCAATACAAGAATTATGTAGGTCTTATCAGCGACCCGGTTTCGGGTACAATTATTCTTGACACTACCCCGGCGGAAATTACTATAGACTCTCCAGTAAGCGGCAATACTTATACGATAGCGGATATGATACCAATTTCTTATACTGCATATGATAATGAATCCGGTATAATATATGAAAATGCTAACCTACCTTTAAATGAACAAGCGGTATCAAATACTGAACAAATAGATGCCACAACCCTTCGCCTCGGCGAGAACCCCCTTCTTGTAATAGCAGGTAACGGTGCGTGGTTATTTGCGGATAAGAGTATCAAATTTAGGGTCATAGTTACTATTCCGGCGCTTGAGGATTTGGTAGTCAGATATTATGGCACCGGCCAGATATCTGATGTGAATGTCTATAACTCGCTGATAACCCAACTCAATGATATAGAGACATCCATAAATCAGGGCCTGACTAATACCGCGGTGTCTCAGATGACGACCTTGATAGATTACATTAAAGGGCAATCAGGAATTTCCATCTCCAGCGACATTGCTCAACTGTTGATAAAATATGTAGAGAATCACCAAGTTAGAATATCATTACCTACGGAAACCAAACTTTATTTGCTTAAAGAGTGGATGTCAGCCGCCTCAGACCCGAACGATTTCTCTATCCATTTGCCTGATGGCACTGATGTTAAAACTACTTTAAGAGGCAGTATGAATCTTCGCTTTGAGCCGACTGCTGACCCTGATATTGCCTCAGTCAGTATTCTTAATTCTGAGATTACCGGGACACCAATTACAGTTAATGGAATAGACTTCGGAACGCTCTATTTTTCACAAGACCCGTATAATTCATCAATTGGCACATTAGACCTTAATAGTGGGTATCTTAATATAATCGCAAAACAACTGATAACAAGCACGTATTTAACCTCTCCGGTACCTTTAGAAACGACGTTCAATGGAGTAGATGGGGATATCTATCTAATGGGGAGCGGGCAGATACCTGCTGGCACTCCGGGAATCGGAGGTTCCTCTTATACCGTTGCTTCTACATCATCTCCCAATCAAAATAAAAAAGGAGATTCAATCTCTTGGTCGTCAAAACCAATAACCATTTGGTCGATAGGACCAATAACAACAGATCAAATAGGCCCAATAATAATAACCAGAACAGGAAACACCGTTACCGTGGAGATTAGAAGAACGCCTGCTACGCCTACTATTATAACATTAGTACCACCTCCACCTATTACTCAAACTCAGATCTCTATTCCTCTTTCAGGCACTGCAATCAGTATTACTTTTTTTCAGGCGCCTGCTGCCGGAAAAGATGGGGCGCCGATATCCACATCAGATCTTGGACCAGCGAGTAAGTATGGTAAAATAATTGTTATAGATGTAGCATCTACTGTGTCTCCTTCTATAGTGATTAGTAATACCCAGATCGTGACTTGCACATATCTGACAGAATATCCGGATGGTAGGCCTGTTACACCTAGTACAAGAGTGATACCTGAAACTAACCTGACTAGTACAGGAAAAACATATGTTATGATAGATTTTCCTGGGCGATCTATACCAGAAAATGGCGAGCCTGGAATGAAAAATTGTGTAAAAACAGTAACTTATGTTTTCAGTACCGAGATATGGATGCAATGTCCTGATACTGGTGTTTGGGTATATCTCGGCTGGTTTGAATGGAGTTTTGTTACTACTATTATTTTTGATGGTAATGGGAAAGTTTTCAATAGCACTGTCGTTTGCTCGCCAGTAATATGGCACCCTGCAGGATGATAGGTTTTATTGAAGCTAATAAAAAATTAATTTTATTGCTATATTAGGGTAACCAATGACGCAAAATAAACACCTATTTATTGGCTTTGCTTTAGTGGTAGTGGGTATACTTTCCTTTCTGGGATATAGTTACTACTCTACACGCGAATCATTGCAGGAAGCTATTCATAAACATGGCCCAATCGTTGAGAACCAGATAACAAATATGCAAAATCATCTTTCGCATACTGATGTGACTATAGTCCCAGCCATCACAAAAACCACACCATCTGTAATTGATAAAACTACTATAAAACAAGATTACCAGCCGACCGAAACTGAAAAGTTGTTTTTTCATCTGATGATGGAATCTCTTAAACCTAAACCGCTTCCAAAATTAGGACCTATAATATCAGATGGCGGTATAGATTGGAAGAGAGAAACATATAAGGCATTTCCTTCGCGAGAACCATTATTTCCCGGGGGAACCGAACAATATGAGGGCTCAGCATCTTATTCCGAACAGTTTTATAAGCAAATAATTATAAATCTTAGTGAACTTGTTAGACAATCCTCGGATTCACCATATCGTTCGTTTTATCAGGAAACTTTCGATATTATCGCTCAAATGCAGAAAGAAGATGAAGATTTTTACAATAAATACGATATAAACAAAGTATCGTTATCATGGTCGGACATACATTACCGTGGCACTCTGGGTAACCATAGCACAGTACCTCAGGACGAAAGGATTGTTGCCTATATCCATTGCCTGAGATATTCGTATTTCCATAAGTTAGATGAACGATACGTAATGGAATATGGAATTGGAGATGGTATGGTTGGTTTTAATACGCCTTGCAATGACCCAATACTATCCAGTGCGAAATTAATCAATGTAGGTGTTTCCGCAGCGCCGGCAGTTCTTAACATACTTGAAGACCGCCGGCTGATTATTGCAGTGGATGAGGACAAGATTCCTTCTCGGTTTTATCGTTACCAGGATGCAGCGGTGGAGATTCTACAGCGCATGTTTACCAAAGCCCAAAGGCCATTCCCTATAGAAATACCCCAAGGCGAATACTTCTCGCAATATATAGAAAATCAGACGCCAACCGAAAAACAACGAATAATCAGCGAGATTAAGCAATGGGTAGGAGAGAACATGAAACCCCAACCACCACCAGAAACAGATAATGACCCCAAATAAATACATATTTGTTGGCTTAGTTTTAATAGTTTTCGGTGTCTTTATCTTTCTTGGATATGTCTATTACGATTCAACCAAACCATTAAAAGAGGTCGTTTCCGTACATAACCCAATATTAGATAGTCCGGTGAAAAAAACGCAAGAATCTAATTTTCATCCTGAATCTACTTTTCAACCACTTACACTAACTGCATTATCCGTGGCTACCAAAACCATTGTTTCAAAGCAAGATTACCTACCGACTGAAATGGAACGGTTTTTCTATCAGAAGATAATGGACTCTTTAAAGCCCAAACGTATCCCGGAGGGACAGCCAGACGATAAAATACTATGGAAAAGAGAAACATATAAAACATTCCCACCGCGGGCGCCATACCCTGCGACAATAATTAAAGACCTCCCAATGATTACAAAAGCCTACAACGAATCGCCTTCGGATGATTTGCTTGAAACTAAAAACGGACTTGAGGAACTGCTTGAAAGATATAACAAGGCGGTATTTGATTCCAAGCAATATTATCAGGATATGATTACGAACTTGGGTGAACTTGTCAGACAATGTCCCAATTCTCCATTTCAACCGCATTATCAAGAAACAATTAATCTCGTCATCCAGATGCAGAAAGAGGACGAGGAATTTTATGATAAATACAGTATAAACTACAATATACCCGCCTCATGGAACCCGACTGACGTCTGCTATAAAGAAGAAAACTATTATTCAATTACCCGGCAGGTACCTATTGACGAAAAGATTAAGAGCTACACCTATTGCCTGAGGTATTCGTATTTTCATAAATCAGATGGGCAATATACAATGGAGTTTGGTGATGGTATGGATAGAACTTCGCTTAGCATGAGCAGTAAAGAACCAATATTATCCGCTGAGAAATTAATAACGACAGGTGTTCCTCATATGCCACCGCTGACACCACAGCACCTTCCATCTGACACTGTTCTGCATACTGATGAGGCAACAATAATAATACCTGCTAATCTTAAACCTGTTAAGATAGCAATGCCGAATGTTTCTTATCAAGAGGCTGCTCCTGCTGTGCCGGCACTGATTAAATTACTTGAAGACCGCCAACCGATTATTGCAGTGGACGAAGACAAGATTCCTTCTCGGTTCTATCGCTATCAGGATGCGGCGGTTGAAATCCTGCAAACTATGTTTAGCCCGGAGGGCATAAAGATGAATTCTTATCTGCCTTTAGCCCAATGTACCTGCTACGGACATCTGTGTAAGGGGATTTTATGTGGAATGTCAATAAAGCAGACAGTTTTAATTGCCACGCTATGATAATAGGTTACCACAAACAGATAAAAATAACAACTAAAAGGATGTTTTAAATCATCAGTTAGGGTTAGATGGAATAATTCCACCGAGGACAATTAAATCTTTTTAAAAGTCGGCTCTGTCAAGCCGCCCTATCCGAAACAAAGGCGTTTAGCATCCCATCAGCAAAACTTACTTTTCGAATATTCGGGTTAAGTCGTTTAGCTGTTTTAGCCGGCGGATGACCGACAATCCCTCTATATCTTTCCTCCGGCACTTGTCCGTCAATCGCCATATGCGGGCGGTAATTGTTATAAAATACCAGATATTCCTTTAGCAACCAGTCAAGTTTGGCGTCATTAATCACAAAATAATAATTAAGAAATTCATACTTGAGCGATTTAAAGCTACGTTCAATCCGCCCATTGGATAATGGAGAGCCGACTTTGCCGTATCTTAGTCTAATCCCATTGCCTTTTATAAACTCCGTAAATTCCGATGCCGTAAATTGCGTCCCGTGGTCAGCGATAATGTGCTTTGGTTTCCCATATTTCCGAAACATTTTATTTAACTGTTTGATAACCCAGTTGCTTGCAGGATTTCCTTTATGCCCGGTCAAGCATAATATCTTACGGGAATAATAATCTTCAACGCCCAGGATATAATAAGGACAAAGCCCTAATAATTTGCCGATTAATCCAAAAGGATAAATAGTCGTCAGGTCTATTCCCCAGATGTGGTTAGGATAATATGCGGGGATAGCGCGTTTGTATTGATTACAATCATTTTGTTTCTTATTTTTGGCTGGGTCAAGATTCGGTTTAGGTCTCGTTAATATCTTATCCACGGTAGTCGGATGGATATAAGCGCCATTCTGCCAGACCGTCAGCGCAATCTTGATTCTGCCGTAATGCGGATTAGTTTCTTTAATCTGCCAGACGAGTTTGGTAATGCTTTGACAGGTAATATTATGGGAATAGAAAGGCCGTTTTGATTTAGGGATTAAGGCAGTTAATCCATAATGTAATTGGGTAATATATCGCTGGTAACTATTACGGGAGATATTAAGATAAAGATTTATCCGCCGCTTGGGAATCTTCCAGATAGTAACAAAGGCGATAATCAATAGTTTGGGTTTACGCGATAGTCCGCCGCGCTGTTTCTCTATAGAAATTATCTTATTTATCCGGGCCGCCATACGCCAGAGGAGTAATTCCTTACGCAGGGAAATCAGCTCCAGGATTAACCCGGTTTGGAGTAACGGATAACGGCCAAGCAATTCCACGCTTTGCTTGAAGATAAGCATAAACACAAATCCGATGAATTGCGAAACGCGTAAAAATAAGATTGCCAGGGTCCAATCGGCGTAATATAAAAAGAGATAAGAAAACCAATCATGTTTCTTTGTCATATATCACTCCTCCAAATTGGGTATTAGTTAAGGTTTTAGGGAAAACAAGTATATAAAGCCATTGATGAGTGAACCAGAAATCCCTAAATCCATTTTTTTGAATAGGGGGAGAGGGTATTCTACCAGAGGGGTAGTCCCGAATTGACACCGGGGTAGTCCAGAATCGGTACCGGGGTAGTCCAGAATCGGTACCGGGGTAGTCTCGAATCGGTACCCGGGTGGTCTCGAATCGGTACCGGGGTGGTCCCGAATTGGTAGAGGGGTAGTCCAGAATCGGTACCGGGGAGGCACCGTATTGCCAAGGGGGAGGGGGTATGGTACCCCCTGACTACCTGCGAAAAAAATGGAATTGCCGTTAAAATATTATTGGCTTATCGCTTTATATTTAATAAGTTATGGCAAGGGATTCATTTTCGTAAAAATATCGTGTCAGTTTCTACTACCCTTTCCGTTAATAATAATTGTCCGGTGACACAGATGATTAACGTCTGGGGCAATACCTTTTCCAGGCGATTTTGTGACACACCGTATTCTTTTATAAACCGATACGGTTTCTGTTGATAACTCTTGGCACTTCTTATAGAGCATGCTAAGCTGTGTTCCTATAATAAGGGCCGGATGTCTGCATTTCGGATACGGTCTCTTTACCAACCCGATGGCGCTTCTTTAGTAATCCGATGCCACTCCTTATAGAGCATACTAAACTATGTTTCTATAAGAAATGCCGGATGACCGCATTAAAGATAGCGTCCCTTTGTTAATCTAATGCCGGTTCTTTATCACTCAAATGCCACTCCTAAAGAGCAGTGTGGGAATGTAAAGGGGTAAGGGGGGTGGGGGGACTCCCCCCTGCTTATGTAAGGGATTGATTTATAAGGTGATAAGTTAATGGAAATAGCCGAAAATGGCTATTTTCGAGTCCATTTTATCCTGTTTTTGGCAGAATCTGGGGACACCCCTCCTTCGCCCTTTGGGCGGAGTTTATCCCCCGCTGTTCAGCGAGGGATAAGGGCTGGCCCTCCATAGGCGGGTAAACAATACGAATTTATGCGACCGATTTTGGTCTGTTTTTGCCACTACCTTTTGATTTATCTGCATTTAAGCCAATTTCCGCTTACCCCGGTGGGGGGTAGGGTATAGGGGGTAGTGGTTTCTTAACACGCCGAGCGTTCTGGTCCTTTACGATGGCTATGGTTCTACCAAGCGAATACTGCCCTGGTGTCATCTGATGGCTATCGGCTTGTTTTCTGATGGCTGTTGGCTTGTCATCCGAACGGTCTTCGGATTGTATCTGATGGCTATTGTCTTGCCAGCCCGACAGTGTCGGCTTATTTTCTGAACAGTGTTTATTTGCTTCCCGGACAGTGTTCGCTTGGCATCTGATGGCTGTTGTTTTATTATCAGAAGGATATGGTCTGGCCAAAAGGACAGTGTCAGTTTACCAAGACAAGGATATGGCCAGGGGCCGATTTTGTGCTCAAACGAAAATAATTCGCTGATTTCGAGTGGGCGAGCGGGGCACTTCCCTTGTAATCTGGGGGACACATAATTATCACCATCGTAGCCTTAAGATAATCCCTGCCGGGGATAAGGTGCATCCCATATACCTCCCTCCCTTAGGGCATACCGGTCTAACCATAGTGGGATACCCGTCTGACCGTCAGGGCTGGTATCCATAATGGTCAGGGGATATATCCCTTAGGTAATCTACTGTTAGGGATAACCATCAGGGGTAGTAGGTGTAACCATTAAGGGTAGTATGGGCTTAGATAAGCCCAGTGCGGGGTAAGGGTGATGGGGGCGCAGGGGTAGGGTCAGGGGGGTGGGGGGTTAGGGTAAGGGGGGTGCCTCCTCTTATTTGTCAATGGGTTATGGCAACGAAGCACGACATTTTTTAGATTTGACCTATCATCAACAATGTTTTAAGCGTATTTTAAGGCATTCATGTTCAACCAAGCACGACATTTTTCTTATCTCTTGAAATACTAATAAGTTAGACAACTGGATTTAGCTGATTAAGCCGATTTCTTTCTGTTAAATCAGTTTAATCCTGTTGTAAAATAAAGGTGTTTACCCCGTCTTTCCGGTATTTGGCAATCCATCTTTGTACGGTGCGGTGAGTAACTTTCAGATAATTGGCGATATCCCGGAAAATCTTTTTCTGGTCAGAGAGGTAGAGTGCTTGAAGTGGTTTGCGTTTATGCCATTTCTTCAGTGTGACCAGCCGCTGGAGTTCTGTTTTTATCCGTTGCCGTTCTTCAGAGGTGAGCGTGATGAATGTGTGGGGATAGGGCATATAACTTATTTTGTTAAGCCAGTAAGCTGGTTCCGTCCATTTCAGTTGGTTTGGGTATGCCGATGATATCAAGTATGGTCGGGGCGATGTCGGATAGCTGTCCGCTGTCCCTGAGCTGGGCGCCCTTAAATTGCGCACCGACCAATATGAACGGCACCGGGTTGGTGGTGTGGGAGGTGCAAGGCTCGCCCGTCTCGGGGTCGCAATTAAGCTCCACATTG
>Ga0208373_1003722_pt1 | contig 14585 bp, 11 predicted proteins | sample RifOxyC2_FD_184036 | JGI IMG/M metagenome (GOLD analysis project Ga0208373, IMG submission 184036) | Soil microbial communities from Rifle, Colorado - Rifle Oxygen_injection C2 (SPAdes) | ecosystem: Environmental > Terrestrial > Deep subsurface > Rock core/Sediment | place: Rifle, Colorado...
TATCACCGGTAAAGTAACCGATAGTTTATTGCGGTTGTCTACTTTTGTTGGTAACGAAGCCCTACAACTTGCTCAGCAAATCAAGAAAAATGTTCCTTCGCATTTGCAAGATGCAACGCCACGATTTGCGACCAGCGCCGGCGATTTGAGTATTATCGCTGAAGGCACAGGAGAAAACATCGGCTCTGCTATTGCGGCTCAAAGAATTGCAAACAACATTGAACAAATTGCAAAAAATACTGAACGCGTAAAATCTCTTAATGAAAAAATTAATGAGATTACAAAAGTCGATACAGAAAAAGCTGCAACGCTTCAAAAATCTATCGAACCGTATCTTAACTCAGAAAAAATCTTTGATGTTGAAAGTTTAAGATCAAGAAAAAACATTGAACAAATTGAAGAATTTAGAAACTACACCAACAATTTCACCAATCTTGAAAAATTAAAACCCGAGGAAATTTTGTATCTCAATTTATGTGATTGGCTGGAACCACAAGCAAGAAAAATCAATGAACAACTCAAACTTTCTGGCGGACTAAAAATCATCGATCCTGTATCTAAAGCAGAAGTGCATATCGAAGAGTTTGATTTATTCCACTCTTTGCTTGGCGAAATGAAACCTCAATTTCTTAATAATGTTACTTCGGGTGGACACCTGCCCTTACTAGAACTACGATGCGCTGTTTTAGAAATAGGAGAAATTAAACCTATGGGTAATGGTTTTTTTGACATGGAAATTAAACGTGGCAGCAACAAAAAAACTAACTCTTATTTTCCTATCGGAACATCTGTAGAGCAATGTACAAAAATGATAGAAGATGCTGCTATGAATTATAAAGATATCATTATTAAGAATGTAAATGGAAAAACATTTATAGATGTAGAAAATAAATCTAATCAATATTTTAGATTCGTTATAGAAGACAGAATAGCAAAATTTCACCCATTAAACCCTTCTACTTTAAAAAAACAATAAGGAATTTATGTACATTAAAGAATATAAAATATTAAAATTTTCTGATTCTTTTATGAATTATTATCCAATTGATTCAAATATAGAAAGACCTTTATCTTATATTTATCTTTTTTTTCACGATGCATATAGTTATATAAGAAGATTTGAAAAAACTGCTCATTACATGGCTGCATTAGAAGAAATAGAACAAGATGAAGGAGAGTATGAATATAATCAAACAAGTATCAGCCCAGATAAAAAAAATAATTTAATATATATACATGAACCTCGTTATGATTATTCACGTCAAGCAGCAACACCTAAACTAGAGCATTTTATGAATTATGTATCGTCATTGTATCTTTGTAAAAATAAATTAATACCTTCAATTTTCATGACTAAAGATAATTTTATTCATTTGCTATTAACTTGGGAAAAAACATGGGAAAACAAATCACCCTTTGCCCTGCTGTATCTCGATGAAAAAAATTGGTATGACGTGCTGCCATTCGACTCGCAAGAAGCGATGGAAGAGTTCATCGCGACTCACACTCAACAAGAAAAATAAAATCTAACCCCAAATAACTCAAGGTTTTATGCATGAAGAAAACAAACAAAAAATATTTTACCAGGGCTCTGCTCGTTGGATTTTTTTGTAATGCAATGATCGATGCTCGATCAAATTATAGCTACGGTTATGGTGCCAGCTCATCGAATTATTCATCATATGGCAATTCGGGATATACTCCATACAACAGTTCATCATCAAGCTCTCCCTCTCCTGTGCCACTTTTTACTTTGATAGCAATATGTGCTATTTATGCAATTTTAGAGTACTCGTCAGAAGAAAAACAAACAGCTGAGAAAGATGATAATCAATCTGTATTGTCATATGATGAAAGAGTTAGAATTTTAGAAATAGCATTTAAAAACCTCAATGCAAGCTGTCTTAATGTTTCAATAATTGCTGCTCAAACAGAAAATTATTCCAAGCAGAATCTGCTGCGATTTATCAGTCTTTTACACCAAACTAGCTATGATCACAGTGACATATTCACTCAATTGTACATGTCTATGCCTTTTTGTAGATACAACCCTCCTATTACCATGTCCCATGTACGATGGACTCTTGATGAAATACATAGCGGTCAGAGAATACATTACATAGAAACTACTGAGGAAATATTTAACACTGCTGTTCACGAAGCAGGTCATGCTTTAGCGATTATTAAAAGTAAAGGATTTATTTTATATCACTCTTCTATTTTAAATCGTAAAAAATATAGTGGCAGCAATCTTTTAATATGGCCAGAAGTAACGACCTTCGATGATTACAAAAATGGAATTATTATTTTTTTAGCTGGAGGCGTTGCTGAACAAACTTTTGGATTTGACTCATCGTGGAACCTACAATATGGCACTAAAAAACATGATAAAGATATTGATTGGTCGACATTATCTAAAAGTGAAGCGCTAACCCCGGCTTAAAAGCACGGGGCTTCCGCGCTAATACCAGAATTGAAATTTAGGATTTTTTATTTATTGATTTTGAATGTAGGATCTAATTTTTGCTTCTGTAACGACTCCGACAGTTTCAGCAAAATATCCATCTGCCCAGAAACTTGTTCCCCATAGAAACTCTTCTAACTTAGGAAATTCTTGTCGTATCACCTTGCTAGATCCACCTTTTAACAATTGAACAGCACTACTCACACTAATACTTGGTTTTAAACCAACCAACATATGAACATGATCATTTTGTATATTTAATTCTTCTAAATTCCAATCATTCATTTCTGCGCATTGACGAAAAAGCTCTTCCAGCCGATCTTTAACTTCGCCTGTCAAAACTCTTTTTCTATATTTTGGAATCCATACTAAATGATACATAAGTCTATATTTTGAATGTGAACCGCTTCTATATTTCATCTTTTTAGTATGACAAAAAATCGGCGATTCGCAACTTCGTTACTCATATCCCGCCTAAATGACTCGATTCATCCCCAGGTTTAAAAGCCTGGGGTTTTCTCTTCAACTAATAAAAATATCAGCGAAGGCTTAGCTGAGTTATTTTTATGGAACTCTACAAGTCATGATATGAAGACAGTTTATAACTTTGCAGCCTATCTAGTTGAATGCCAAATCTGTGATACAAATAGCCCTGATTTTCAAGATCAAGTGTGTAAAATTATAGAAGAATGTTATCAAAACACCGTAGAATTAATTCAATCTCAAAAAAAACAAGTTGAAAAAATTGCAAATATATTGATCGATAAAAAAATTGTATCAGGCTATGAACTCTATGAAGCCGTACGTGTAAAACATCCTACATACGAGTTCAAAACAACAAATGATTAAATAAAAAATTGGTATGGTCTGCGCTTCTTTCTCAAACCATACCAAAAATAAAACTAAAGAATAATACAATTAAAGTTTTTGTATCACATCATTAGGATTTTGCATCGCATCATCAAACCCTTGTATCAAGTCAGTTACTTCACTTCTGCCATTAAGTTTTAAAAGTATAAGCATTAACTCCTTGCAATGAACTGGACAATTCATTGCGCCAACTCTCTGAGATTTAGGATCGCTATCAAATAAACAATCTCTAAATTTTTCTCTCGTATCAACATATTTGGACCTATCGGCAATTAATTTTTTATTAATTTTATGTTCTTCTTCTTCAAGATTTTGTTTATCTGTTGGACAAAAATACTGATACCCCTGTAATGCAAGAGGACATGCTTGAACAACCACGCCCGCTAGTACAGCCGTAACTATTGGTTCAAGACAAAAAGAATTTGATCCAGTGAATATTAAGATTGAAAAAATAATTTTTTTTATAATCTGCATAAATTAAAACCTTCTAATATTAAATTACTGTCTATATTTATTAGTAGCATCAATCATGTCTTCTAATCTTTTTACACCGCCTGCAATGATAAATGCGCGTGCTAATTCTGCACATTCTTTTGGAAGGCCTGAAGATTCTCTTCGCAAGCTGTCTCTGTTATCAAAAAGGCAATCTATTAAAGCATCCTCCGCTTTCAAAAAAACTAATTGTTCATGGATGTCAAATGAGTTTTCTGTCCCGCAAAATGCTGTCTCAACTTCTTCACTTGCAAAGCAAGCAACTGCTGAAAAAACAAACAAAACATATAAAACATTTTTCGAAACATTGCGCATCGTTCATCCTAAAAACATAAGGTAATATGATACTGTAATTATACCGTCTAAATAAGCCTATTCAAGAAAATTAAAAAACTAGTCAGCCTGTAATTTTCCATGCGCTTTTTGAGAAAAATCAGATAAAATATTTTCTATTATTGATATTTTACGCAAAAAAACATCTCGACTTTAACATCGAGATATTTCGTTAAGAACTGTTAGTTTGCTACTCGCTAACTCTGCCAATTTTTATCACAGCAAGTTTTTCACTCCAGTTATTTTGTTCCGCACAATCTTTAGAACAAAGCAACTTGAGTTTCAGATTTGTTAAAACACCTATTGTTAACTGATCTGATAAAGCCAGATGCCAAAAAGTGTAAAAGTTACAATCATGTCAATAATAAACATGAGCCATGCAAATTCATGTTCACTGGATTTACGCCAATGAATAATAAACTTTACTGTTAATACACTCAGCACCGTGGCGATCCATGAATGCATATTTTGGTTCATAATTTATCTCCTAATATATGAACTTTTATATAATAAGATATAGCGAATGCGATCATCGCTATTATGTATAGCGTATACCATTTTAGCATCAATAAATCCTTACACTTTGTTCATTCTAAAAATCAAAGTACATGTAATAATGTGATTATATTCCCTAAGTAAGATTATTCAACAATTTTAAAAAACTAGCCTACTTGTAATCATTCATGCGATTTTTGAGAAAAATCAGATAAAATATTTTCTATTTTCCATATTTTACACAAAAAAATATCTCGACTTTAACATCGAGATATTTCACTAAAAAAACTTCTATAGTTAATCTAAATTAGCTTAATACACCGGCAATTTCGTATAAACTTCATTGCCGGAATCAAAGGTGGCGGCGGCCACAAAACGCTTTTAAAAAGGCAAAATAGAAACGCTGAAAGCGGATCAATTAGTCCCGCCGGACTCATAGGCCCCGAAATTTTCATAGAAAACGTAGGGTGTATTTCACTACAAACAGTTCTATTTTTACTGACCAACTCTACCGATTTTTATCACGGCAAGCTTTTCACTTGATAATAAAGATCGCACAGCTTGTTGGACTTGTTCAATCGTAATACTTTGCAAAGCTTGCGCACGTTGTTCATAATAATCGAACGGCAAATTATATTTTTTCAGAAATGAAAAGGTCGCAACTTTATCACGATTTAATTCATAACCCTTGTCAAACGATGTAATAATCGATCGTTTTGCGCTATCAAGCTCTTCTTGCGTGATCGTATCAATCGCTTCATCAAGCACTTGTAAAATAGCTTTTTGCGCTTCGTCAACACGATCATTCGATACGATTGTTTTAATAAAAATTATACCTGGTTGCTCGCTTGCGCCAAAAAGCAGTGATCCGCCAATCGTGTAAAACAAACCGCTTTGCATGCGTAATTTAAACAGACGAGTATCCATACCGCCAACAAGAATTTTGTCGAACAAAAGAATTTTATCAAAATCTTCATGTCTTCTATCAACCGACAAGCCAGTAAAAGCAAGGACGATTTGATCTCGGTTAATTGGTGATAAAATTTCTTGTTTTGCAACCACATCCAATGTTGGATAGATTAAATCTGCAATCGCATCACCTTGCCATGTTCCAAGCGTTGCATCAACAAGTTTTTGTATGTTTTTATCCGTAAAATCACCGACAAGAGCACAACACGCACCCTGTGGCGACAACATTTTTTTATAATAATTTATACAATCTTCAAGTGTAATCGATTCGATGCTTTCTGCCGAACCAATCATAGTTTTTTGATACGGATGATTTTTATACACAGCCCGACGAGCAAGTTCTACGCCATAGGTTGTTGGGGTATCCCAAAATATTTTCGATTCCATCGCGACTTGTTTTTTTATTTTTTCAAGCGAAGATTCTTGCAGCGACGCGTTGGTTAACAAGTCGGTTAACAGCGCAATCCCTTTTTCTATATCTTGCTTTAAACAGGTAAAAATAATCGAGCCCGGGCTGACAACCATCGACATGCCATACTGCTCTAACTCATCACAAAAAGATTGTCCTGGATAATTATTCGTACCTTCAAGCAACATTTTGCTCATCACGTACGCAAGCCCTTGCTTGTCATCTGCATCGTAAGCATGGTCTGCGATAAAAGAAAGTTTACATTCAACAATGTCAGACGCTTGCGTATCAAACCACAATAATTCAAGACCGTTATTAAGGAGTTCTACACGTGGCGTACCATAATGGTAAGGACGCTTTTCATTCAATTCAAGCGTTAACGCATAAACAGGATCTTCGATAGGAGACGTTCTTACTTTCGCGTTCAAAACTCGTTTATCTTCTTCGTCTGAATCTTGTTGTAATTTTGCAAGCAAAGCTTTTTGCGCTTGAGGTATCGCACGAACCGCACCTTGATGGCGAACAACTTGCGAACAATAATTTGCTGCGAAATCTTGAATTTTTTGAGCAAGATCTGCAGTGCTCATGTTGCCATAACTGAATGTGTACCAAGGATCTTGATGCGCAAGATAACTTGCTCCGATCATCGTTGCTTGATTGCGACTATTTTCTATTGATTTTTGATATTCTATTTTTGCACAACGTTGCGCACGCTCAACTTCTTGCAACGTTAAACCACCTTGAGCAATAGCATCAACTTCTTTTTGAATCAACGTAACAATCAGATCGATATCAGCTTCGTTTTTTGGATAAAATTCGATAAAGAACATCGCGCGTTCGAACATGTCGTAAGCCAGAACACCAATGTCGACAACCAATTGTAACTCATCAACTAATAATTTGTGTAAGCGAGAGCCTTTACCATTTGCTAGTACATAACCAAAAGCTTCTAACTCATATTGATTTTTATTTTCGATACCTGGCAACACGTACGCAACGTCACACACTGGTTGCTGAAGATCGCGATACAAAGTAATTGATTTTGATTTTACATCTTCGTTGATATAAAAATTGCTTGTATTCCAACCGTTATTCCCTGCTGGAATTGCGCCAAACTCTTGCGCCATTTTATTATGCACTTCAACAGGGTCAACATCGCCGACAATCACCATGACAGCGTTATCGGGTGTATAATATTTTTTATAAAAAGCTAACAGCGATTCTTGAGACACGGTCCACAAAACTTCTTTAAATCCAATCGTAGAATAATGATACGGATGTGATTCAAAAATATTAGTTATCATGACTTCGCGCAGATTTCTTGCAAAGTTATCTTTTCCCATTTTTAATTCTTGAATAACCGCTTTCACTTCAGAATTTAAATGATCTTGTCGCAACGTGCAGTTACTCATGCAATCTGCCATAACCGGCAAAACTTTATCCCAGTTCGCCACAGGAATATCAAAAAGATAAGCTGTGTAATCGTGCCAGGTAAACGCGTTGCAATAGCCAGATAACTTGCTTGAAATTAAAGGAATGTCAGTTTCTGAAATTGTTTTTGTACCCTTGAAAATCATGTGCTCGATAAAATGCGCAATCCCATGCTCGCCATCTTTTTCGTGCTTGGAACCAACGTTATACCACAGTTGAATCGAAACTGTTGCAATGTCATTTCTTGGACAAACAAGAATGGTAAGTCCATTGTCTAATTTTGTTTGCACAATTTTATTGTGCATAGAATCTGCTTGAGCGGAGAAAGAATGTAAGTTCGTCATAAGTAAACCAATCGCTAAAAATTTTTTCATGCTATCCTTCTGCCTTTTTTGTAAAAAATATTGCATTTAATTTTTCTTATCAAAAATACCATAAATATACAAAATCGGCGAGAGCTATAAAATCCCTTTGTTATGCTATTTTTTAAATATTTGCTATACTTTTATAGTAATTATGCAACCTTAAAAATAAAATTTGTCCTTCGTGATATCATTTAATTTCAGCACTAAACATCTTTTTATCATTGTTCTTGCCTTAATCGGCGGAATCAGCTTTACCTGCTCAAGCTTGTGGGGATTATTGTTGTTTGGCTCATCTTTATTGTTGTTGCACAACGAAGATCAACGCGCAATTCTTGTTGCGCTCACCTGTTGCTTTTTCTTTTTTGGCGCGACACGCTATTACCAAAAACAAGCGCTTTACTTTGAAAGCAACAACCTGCTTGAGCAAAAATGCAACATTACGTGCACAGTTCAAGAGATTCTTCCTCGGCTCGATGAGCAAGAGCAAATTTGTATTTTAATGCAAATCTCTGACATAGAAATTCAAAACACTCATCATACTATCAACAAAAGCATTTATCTCTTTTTGCCGTTCTACACGAAATTATGGATAAAACCACACCAAAAAATAATCGTAAAAAATGTTATCTTAAAACATCCAAAGTCAACATCGTATCAAGAATATTTAATTAGAGAAAATGTCTGGGCTGTTGCACATCAAAAATGGTTATCATACACCACGCTGAAAAAACCAAGTTTGTTTATGCAACAAATTAATGAACTTTGTTCACTGCCTTTATGTGCAACAAATCATGCCGTCTCGCAACTTACGCACTCGCTCTACCTGTCTATTTTTTGTGGAAAAAAAATTAAGTCAGAAACGACAACAAAAATGAAGGAGCTTTTTCAATACTGGGGAATTTCGCATCACCTTGCACGCTCTGGCCTGCATCTTATCATTCTTATTGGCTTGTTATTATTTTTATTATCGTTTATTCCTTGCTCTGCTTTTGCAAAACAGTGGGCCGTGGTCACCTTACTTTGTATCTACTACGTCATGACTTATCCGTCGGTTTCTTTTATGCGTGCATTTTACATGTACCTGCTGTATACCCTCTGTAGGCAATTATACATTCCAGCAAGCCCAATTCATATTTTACTCATCACCACACTCCTCATTTTAACCTGCAATCCTCATCATCTCTTTTTTCTTGATTTTCAACTTAGCTTTGGAATCACCCTTCTTATTTTATGGTTTTGCAACGTCACGCAAAACACAAAAACTATTGCTTCTTAAATCTCTCTTTTTTTATGGTGGGTTAAAAATATAGATCCCACAATGACCAAGGAGAGTTTTTCATGTACCCAACTAAAAAATTATATCTCAAATTAGCAAGCGCATTGAGCTTGCTATTGATGCAACACTATGCAATAGGCAAAGAAAACAACGAAATCATTGTTGCTTTAGACGAAAAAGATGAAAGCATTATTGTTTTTGAAGAAGAATTTATCAGTCTTGCTCGAGAGCAAGAAAATGATCAATTATTTATCGACGAAGCGACAGAAGACGAACTTTTACAATTACGAGCAGTTAACCCTCGCAAGACAATGACCATCATTATTTACATCGCGGCCGACAATGATTTACACCCTTTTGCATGGAAAAACATTAAGCAAATGGAATCTATTGGATCAAATGAAAATGTTAACGTGCTCATACAACTTAATACACCTGGTTACAACAATCCAACAAAACGCTACGTTATTAAACAAGGCAAACGTTTATTGGTTCAAGCTGACGGCACAGCGCCAACACAAAAACTGAATAGCGGAAGCCCTCAGACGCTTATCGATTGTGCTGCATGGGCAATGAAACATTACCCAGCAGATAATTTAGTCATTAATCTTTGGGATCATGGATCAGGTGTATACGATCCAGGATCAGCAAGAATTGTAAAATCATCAGATTTGTTTCGATTTAATCCAGAAACCAACATGCTCGAATTAAATCACCTTGGTGACTACAATGACTTGATGACAGAAAATGATAGCCAAGATTTGCGACAAAATGGTCGTGGTATTTGCTTTGACGACACCTTTAAAAGTTACATCAACAACCAAGATCTTAAATTCGCTCTCAGCGAAATTCAAAATAAAGTTTTAGGTGGTAAAAAAATTGGTATCTTATGGTTTGACGCATGCTTGATGTCAATGCTAGAAATCGCAGATCTTGCCAAAGACCATGTCCAGTATTTAGTTGGATCAGAAGAAGTCGAATATGCTTCTGGCTCAAATTACGAAATGGTATTGCGACCTTTTATTGATGGACCGCTCACACCACGACAACTTGCGTGCCACATCGTCAATTGTTTCGAAAAAGCATACCAATCAATTACGCGCGACTTTACACAATCTGCAATGGATTTATCTTTGATTTCACCCGTCGAAGACAATGTCAACCTTGTTGCAATTCAACTTTTACACGCACTGCAAGATCAAAAAAATAGTAGCGTCACCAAAATGCTGCAACTCTGTAAAACTCGCCCGCTCTGCACCTGCTTTGAAGAACCAACCTATATCGATTTACGAAATTTTTATGTCAACCTGCAAGCAAATCTTAATAGCATCAGTTTAAACAATCCCACCAACGAAGCGACCATAAAATATGCCCTCCAGCAACTTTTAGCCCAAGGCATTAATCTTATCAACAACGCAGTCATCGCAAACAAAGTTGGCAGCAACCAGCAACGAGCTGGCGGGATTTCTATTTATTTCCCTGAGCGTGGCATGTTTAACTCGTACCCAAAATGCAACTTTGCAAAAACAAACAATTGGAGCTCAATGATCATTCAATATTTAATCTCTAAAAAATAGCTAATATCATCCAACAAGACAAAAAGGGTTGTGAGAAATTACAACCCTTTTTGACCGCCTCAAGTCTAACCGCATCCAAAAACCCCTCAAGATCAGTTTTCTTGTAATCTTGCCACAGGCGTCATCACAGCCATAAAAGCCCTCAAATACTATAATTTCACAAAATCGCACGACAAATAGAATTCAAATAATTTTCAATACGAAATGAAAAAAAATAACAGCGCGACAAGTAGCATTAAAATGTGGATAAGTGGTGGATAAGTGGTGGATAACTGGTGGATAACTTTTCGACGCTCCGGAATAGTAGCTATCAGAGCAGTTATTAAATAGCATGCATTTGAAATAGCGCACTGAGAGGTAGTTTTCAGATGGTAAAAAAAGTTGTCCACATAGTTATCCACCAGTTATCCACAGGTTATCCACATTAATTTGAAATTTCAAAAGACTGATCCAGTGATGGTTATCGAAGGAAAAAATTGAGTTATCCCCCAAAAAGTGTCTCACCTATTACTATTACTCTTTTATATATTTATATAATACAGAAATACATACTTAAAAATAAAATCTAGAAACCCTGTACTTTTAAGATTATTTTTAGATAATCTATTTTTTTTCTGAAGATATTAAGAAAAATTGAGTCTTTGAGACTAAGATTAACCCTTTTGAGGTATTTATTATTTTATAGCATGTTTACCAAGTTGCATGAAGCTACAAGTTAGCCGGTCATCTGCGATTAGAAAAGCCCCGTGCCAGTCAAAGCTTGAGCGAATGAAGGGTAACGCACCGAGCGCGAAGACGGTAATTTGAAAAAGCTCAGTGAATTTTGCTATAAATAAGGGAAAATTTCTTTTTTTCGTTTTTTCTGGTATCTTATAGATATCACTTATTGTTATATTATTAATTGTTGTAAGAAATATAAAAACTATGTTACATGACGTAATATCAGAACTTGTTGATGAAAAAGGTTTAAAAAAATCGGATCTCAACGAGATCATCAAAGAAGGCATTTTAGCTGCTTATTTAAAAAAATACCCAGAAGCTACTTTGTTTATAGATTTTGACAAAACCGGAGCAGTTATTGTTGAAATTGAAAAAACAGTAGTTACTGATCCTGAAGACGAGCTTACACAAATTAGTATTCGTAAAGCGCGTTTCATCAAAAAAGGCGTACAGCTTGATGAAACCATGAGAATTCCGTTTGACGGAACCATTGGTCGTGTAGAAATTTTAAAAGCAAAGCAAGTTATTGCCTCAAAAATCAGAGATGTTGAAGCTCTGACAGTTTATAACGAGTTTATTGATAAACTTGGCACTATCGTTCATGGCACTGTTCACAAATGTGAAAACAGTGGAACAACGGTTATGCTTCGTGATACTTTAGCCTTCTTACCTCGATCATTATCCATCCCTGAAGAACGCCATGTTGCGGGTCGGCCAATCAAAGCATTATTAAAAGATGTGTATGCTGATTATAGAACAGGTGGCCAACTTATTTTAGATCGATCATCGGCAGACTTTTTGATCAAATTATTGGAACTTGAAATCCCAGAAGTCTATGACAAATTGATCGAAATTAAAGGTATTGCAAGACAAGCTGGTTATAAATCAAAAATTATCGTTGCTTCAAACGATGCTAACATTGATCCAGTTGGAACATGTGTTGGTGTCGGTGGTGGACGAATTAAGCCGATCTTAAAAGAGCTTTGCAATGAAAAGATCGATATTATTTCGTGGGTGAATTCAAAAGAAGAGCTTGTTAAGAATGCATTAAGACCTGCTGAAATTAATAAAGTTGAAATTGTTGACAGAGAAGCAAGTGTGTGGCTGAGTGAAGATCAACGAGCTTTTGCAATTGGCAAAATGGGTCAAAATATAAGCCTTGCAGCAGAATTGCTTGATGTAAATATTCATCTGATATCATCAGGATCTTCAAAAGAATCGGATGATTTTGCGCAAGCTGACGCAGACGTTAATTATGACGTCGAAAATAATGACAATAATTAGTACAGGTAGGGTTGTGAATGCATATATACGAATTTTCCAAAAAGTTTGATGTCGCTATAAAAGACATCGTTGAATTACTTAAAGAGCGAGGCGTTCGTCGTGCAGATGCAGAATTCGCTTTAACAGACTCTCATGTTACGTTTCTAAAAAAACGTTTGCATATTGGTGTTGTTAAAGAACCTGTCGCAACCGTTAAAGTTGAAGTTGATATTATCGACAAAGAGATGTCTCTTGGTGATATTGCTCAACAGCTTAAGCGCCCTGCAAGTGAAATTATTGTTTTCTTGTTAAAACGTGGGATTGTTGCAAACATTAATAAGTTGTTATCAAAAGATGTTGTTGCAACCATTGCAAATGAATATGGCGCAACTCTTGTTGATGGCGTTAAAGATGTAACAAATAAAGCAAATGTTGTTAAAGAATCGCTTTCTAAGGAAAAAGTTTCCCAAGAAAAACGCGATCCGGTTGTTGTTATCGTTGGTCACGTTGACCATGGTAAAACTACCCTTTTAGACTATATTCGCAAAACAAAAGTAGCTGCTGGTGAAGCAGGTGGAATTACACAACACCTTGGTGCTTATAGCGTTGCTACAAAAAATGGCAATGTTGTATTCCTTGACACCCCAGGTCACGAAGCTTTTTCTGTTATGCGTGAACGCGGAGTCAGCGTTGCCGATGTCGTTGTATTAGTTGTTGCTGCAGACGATGGTGTTAAACCACAAACAATTGAATCTATCAAAGCTGCACAAAGTTTGAAAGCGTCGATCGTTGTAGCGATTAATAAAATTGACAAAGTTGATCAAGCTCGTATTGATGTGGTAAAAAGAGATCTTTCTCAGCATGGTTTATTGTCTGATGAATGGGGCGGAGAAACTCCGTACGCATTAATTTCAGCAAAAACTGGTGCGGGAGTTGATAGCTTGTTGGATCTTTTAGCTTTGCAAGCAGACATGCTTGATTTGGTTACGAATTCAAAAGTTGCGGCTCGTGGTTATATTCTTGAATCTCAGGTTAAAAAAGGTCGTGGAGCTGTTGCTTCATTGCTCCTACATTGCGGTGTTTTAAACGTCGGTGATTTTTTCATCTGCGGTAATGTTGACGGTAAGGTTAACTCTATCGTTGACGGATCTGGTGCATCCTTAAAATCAGTTGGAGCATCACAACCAGTTTTAATTTCAGGTTTTTCTGATTTGCCAAAAGCTGGTGATTTACTGCAAGCTTCAACGCAAAAAGATGTTAAAAAACATCAAGATGCTGTTATACGAGCTGTAGAAAGCAAACAAATGTACGATGCATCGCAGCAAGCTCTTAACGTTATTGTTAAAGTTGGATCATTTTCTTCAAAAGATGCAGTTGTTAATTCACTTTTAGAAATTCCGCATTATAGATCGTTGCCAATTCGCGTTATTTTATCAGCTGTTGGTGATATTACCGAAAGCGATATTGAGTTTGCAGAACAAGCAAATGCAACTATTTATGGCCTTGATGTTAAATTAGAAAGAAATGCTGCGGCTTTAAAAAGCGAAGTGCCTATAAAAATTTATAATATTATTTATAAGTTGATAGATGATGCTCGTGCGGCTGTTCTAAAAACAAGACAACCTGAGTACGTAGAAACTGAGCTTGGAAAAGCAAAAATTAAAGCGATGTTTAGAGTTAACTCTCTTATCATTGCAGGTGGTGGCGTGAGCAAAGGTGTTATTAAAAAAGGACAGTTGCTTGCAATATTTAGAAATGGTAAAAAAGTTGGCGAAGGTACTATCAAAAGTCTTCAAAGAGGCAAGAGTCCAGTTGACGTTGCCCCAGAAGGATTTGATTGTGCATTTAGAGTCGACGGGTTTGAATCTTGGAAGGTTGACGACGATGTTGTCTGCTTTAGTCGAGAAGAAATTCCATATTA